>Ga0209501_10000007_pt1 | contig 311337 bp, 281 predicted proteins | sample ArcticOcean_MG_C_4_FD_187434 | JGI IMG/M metagenome (GOLD analysis project Ga0209501, IMG submission 187434) | Marine microbial communities from western Arctic Ocean - ArcticOcean_MG_CB4_134 (SPAdes) (version 2) | ecosystem: Environmental > Aquatic > Marine > Oceanic | place: Arctic Ocean... | reverse complement strand
CCTTAGCTAATTGATCTACGTTGCGATCAATTTCCTTGGCCGGATCCGGTTTATTTTGATGGTCGTCTTCTGGTGGTTTATCGTTCATTTAATTTCAGCCGATGATGACGATGTTAGGTTATTTAGTGCCATTATGTCAACGAAAATACAAATACATATAGAGTAAATTGTACTGGATAGAGAGATCCTTGGTTGAGTATTTGCACTTTACTCCTGACTTGGGTAAGTGTAAGCCGAAGATTGTGAGATCTATACCTGACTTGTTATTAATAGTATGATTATGCAATATTAATAACGTTGTGTATTTATGTTTACTGTTACAGAAGAAGCTAAAAAAGAGTTAAAAAGGATACATGAAGCCAGATCTCTAAATCCTGGTATGTATCTTAGATTGGCAATACCTCCAGTTTGGACAGGATATGGGGAATTCGGCATAGTTATAGATGACGAGAAGGAAGATGATATTGCCATATTCTTCGAAGACCATAAAGTTCTAATATTGGAAAATGTAATAACAGAGGAGATTTCAGATTCTATATTAGATTATAAAGAGTCCCCTGAAGGTAAGAGATTTACCCTAGATGTCTTTTGAGGCGAATAGATCAGAAATTGGACTTGTTCCTATTTGTTTTGTAACTGGTAATAAACTGGGATGTTATGGTAAATTGGCTTGTACATGTTCCTAGAGGAATTATTCCGTTATTGATGATTGGATTTAGTTAAATATCTAGGAGGTATCAATTGCCAGAGGTATGGATTCCCCCAAGGTTGCAGGAATTGACAAATGGTAAACAGCAAGTGCAGGTATCTGGAGCTACGGTACGTCAGGTTATAAACGACTTGGACGCTCAATTTCCAGGCATGAAAGATGAACTTTGCCTAGATGGTGACCTTTATCCAGGATTGGCAGTAATCGTAGATGGTGAAACAGCAAACTTAGGACTTTTAGAGAGAGTACAAGAAAACAGCGAGATACATTTTCTACCTGCTATATCCGGTGGATAATGCGAAGTTGGTAATAATATTGCATGTATGAATTTGATGTCTAAGTATTTCCACAGTACGTGCAGCATATCTAAATTAAGACTCTAAATGTTAAAGAGTTACTACAAAGTTACACTAACTAAGTTTGGTTGGGTTGGTTTATGTTGGTCAAACATGGGTTTGAGTCGCTGCACACTCCCAGTAGGAACCTACATTGAGGCCTTCTACTCCCTAGGAATTAATCGAGGTGAACTAGAAGCTTGGGATGAAAATTACTTTTTGAAGTCATTATCAATCAGCCTTGAGGAATATTTCGAAGGAACTAATACTTTTCTAAACTTTGATCTTGACTTGATTGGCACATGTTTTCAGAAGATGGTTTGGAGAACTGTACTTTCAGTTCCATATGGCTCTACAAGGAGTTACTTATGGATAGCCAACAGAATTGGCAGTCCTAGATCATATAGAGCGGTAGGCCAGGCACTTAAAGCGAATCCAATAGCAATCTTTGTGCCTTGTCATAGAATTATCGCATCAGATGGAACCTTGGGCGGCTATGCAGGAACTAGTGCTTTAGATATAAAAAGGGACTTATTGAGGCTAGAAGGGTGTGTAGTGTAGAAGGCGTAGAATGCTAATATATAGCCTGTAGTGCAGGTTCCCTGTAATTAAATATACATCATCTAAACGTAAAATGTTTCAACGTTTATGCTGTCATGTCCAACTATGGCTGCAAGTTCGGAGTGCAGTTGCTCACAGTATTTAATGTTTGCGAATGGTAGTTCGCCGCGGATTACTTTTCCATTAGTTCTTATTAGCAGTGCGGCTGGAGAATCCCCTTTGTGATTTAATAGTAGCCGTACAATCTCTCTAAGTTTCTGTTCGTCTTCATTGGGATTGTTCGATTCTTCGATCTGTATCCATAGTTTTAATGATGGTTTACTGCTTGTCTCTTTACTATCACTGTTCGGTAATTTTTCTGCATCACTGATTTCGGTTTCTCTATTTATCATGGGTTTTTGGTTTGTAGTAGATTTGGCATTTAGGGGGTTGTCCTCTTTCTCGATATTTTTGATAACTTTGTCATCGAGTGTGTACTCGGTTACTTCATCGCAGTGTATAGATAGCTCGTCTTCTCTTGATCTTAACTTTCCGACTAGTTCTACTAAATTGCCTTCATACCATATATCTTGAGTCCGTTGATATATGTCTGGCCAAACTACCACCTGTATGTTGCCAACCAGTAATGCTAAGTCTATTATTATGAATGGTTTACCTTCTCGAGTGGCCCGGTGGCTTATGAGAGAAACTTGTCCAACCAGATTCAGCTTTTTCCCAACCATATCTATCTCTATGTCATTACGAGATATAATCGAATTACTAGGAATGCTGTAGGCTGCGGCAGTAAGTGGGTTGTTAGTTATCCATGTTCCAAGCAATTCTTTTTCCCACTCCATTAATTCCTTGTGTAATATTTCTCCATCCTTGAGTTGTAGGGTTTCCATCGGAGTCTCTACAGATTCACCGAATAGATCGAACATGTTAGTCTGACCAGACTCTTTCAAGTTTGCTTCCCTTTGTGATGTGCTAAGTATTCTGTCAATACTTGCTAGGGCGGGCCCGCGAGGAGACAATGAGTCGAGCGTGCCCACTTTGATGAGACTCTCCATTGCCCTGCGATTTACATTTCTGAGGTCACCTCTCCTACATAAATCCTCTAGTGATTTATATCTGCCATTCTCTGTTCGTTCATTTAAAATGGCACTGATGGCTCCATTTCCTACATGTTTAACACACGCCATTCCAAATCGAATTCCATTTTTCCCTTCCGGATTGATATCTATAGAGAATTTAGAGTGACTTCTATTGATGTCTGGTAATAAAACAGGAATACCAAGCCGTAGGCACTCTGCTGTGTCACTGGATATCTTATCAGCCTGACCTAAATGTGAATTCATTAGTGATGACATGTATTCTTCTGGATAATTAGCCTTCAGGTATGCAGTCCAATATGCTATCATGGCGTAACTAACACTATGAGCTTTGTTAAATGCGTAGCCCGCGAAAGGCTCGATTAACTGGAATACTTCTTCGGCTAGGGACTTAGGAAAGTTCAATGATAATGCTCCTTCTATGAACTTTTTGCGTTCGTGTCCCATAACCTCAGGGATTTTCTTACCCATTGCTTTTCTTACAACGTCTGCTTCACCTAAAGAGTAACCAGCGAAAGCTTGGGCTATTAGTAGAACTTGGTCTTGATAAACTATTACGCCGTAAGTTTCTTCAAGAATGTTTTTGAGTGCTTCATGAGGATATTGGGGTTCTATTCTTCCATGTTTTGCGTCTATAAATGTATCTATATGTTCCATTGGTCCAGGTCTATACAAAGCTATCATCGCAGCAATATCGCTGATAGAAGAGGGCTTTAATTTCTGTACATATCGTCGCATACCAGAGCTTTCCATCTGGAATATGCCGGTAGTTTCACCCGAAGATAGCAGGTCGAATGTTGCTTTGTCTTCTAAATTTATCTTGTTGAACTCTATATGTACACCTCGCCGATCTGCTATTACCTTTTTGGCTTCCTCCAGGGTTGATAAGGTGGTGAGTCCGAGTATGTCCATTTTTAGCAGGCCAAGTTTGGCTATAGGGTCCATGGGGAATTGTGTCATGGCCATATCTTCTAATGCCCCTTTTGATGGTCTCTGTAGAGGGACATAATTTACTAAAGGTTCTCCTGAAAGAACTACACCGGCAGCGTGTGTGCCGGAATTACGAGTTACACCTTCTAGTCTCCGAGCTTGGTCTACCAGAGTTTTAAGTTTCTGGTCTTTATCGTAAATTTCTTTTAGCTCCGGACTATTTGCAAGGGCATCTTCAAGGGTATTGGATTGATTAGGTATTAATTTTGCTATCCTGTCTACCTCTGAGTATGGCATGCCTAAGGCCCTACCAGTATCTCGTATTGCAGCTTTAGCCCCAAGCGTTCCAAAAGTAATAATTTGGGCTACATGGCCACTTCCATATTTTCTCGTCAAGTAAGTTATTACTTCTTCTCTCCTGTCATCCTGAAAATCCATGTCTATATCTGGCATCTCTCTTCGCTCTAAGTTCAGGAATCTCTCGAAGACAAGCCTGTATTGTAGTGGGTCTATATCTGTTACACCTAGGCAATATAGAACTAGACTGGCAGCGGCACTACCGCGGACACCAAAGAGGATCTTGCTCTCGATTGCAAATTTTGCTATATCCCATACTACAAGAAAATAGTTAGCAAATTGTGTCTTATTGATTACTTCGAGTTCGTATCTTAATCTTTCATATACTTCATTACTTGGTGAAGAGTATCGTTTTTGTAATCCTTGGTAGCATATTTCTGATAGGTAATCATCTGCGTGCTGGCCAGATGGTATAGAGTACTCGGGTAATCTAAGTTGATCAAAATCTATTTCCAGATTACACATGTCTGCAATGACATGTGTATTGGCAATAGCCTCAGGGACGTCTTCAAATAGGACTGACATTTCCTCTGAGCTTTTTAAGTAGTAGGAATCGTCTGACATTTTCAGGCGTTTTTCATCATATATGTTGGTATTGGTATGAATGCATATTAATAGGTCTTGAATCGGTGCATCTTCTCTATGTACATAATGGCAGTCGTTAGTTGCAACTAGGGGTATTTGGGCGTCAATACTTATTTGCTGCAAGGCTTCGTTAAGCGCAGGTAGTTCTGGTAAATTTCCGTGTCTCTGTAATTCCAAGAAAAAGTGATCGAAAGTATCCTTGTACCATAATGCGGCTTTCATAGCCTCATCCACTTTGCCTTCTATTATAAGTCGGGGCACTTCAGCCGAAGGACATCCAGAAAGGACTATTAACCCTTTGCTGTGTTTTGCCAGAACTTCTTTATCTATTCTGGGTTTGTAATAGAAGCCTTCCAAGTGTGCCACAGAAGCTAACTTAATCAGGTTTGAATATCCTTCTGCATTTTTTGCTAGGAGGAGTAAGTGATACGGGCTTTTGTCAGCATTTGTTTTACTATGCAGGCTGCCAGCGGCTAGATATGATTCTAGCCCAATTATAGGTTTTATGCCGACTTCTTTACATTCTTTATAGAAATCTATTGCTCCATATAAGCCACCATGGTCTGTTATAGCGAGGGATTTCATTCCAAGATCCGAGGCTCTTTTGACAACAGGGCGTATTCGGCTGAGCCCATCTAGGAGACTATATTCGGTATGATTGTGAAGGTGTGTGAATTCTATAGGCATGGTCATGTTTACGCTAATTATAGCACTTAAGAGTGGCCTACATACAAGATGTTGTGGGCTACTTTGTGGTCAATTTCTGCCGATACTATGGCTCTGTGAGGTAGGCCTGCAGTTTTTAGAGTGCATCTACGTATCAGGAATTAGGGTAATTATTTACTGCATCAAAAATGTGGAGGATGCTTATATAAAGGCTCCTCCACATTCTTAGCTATATGCCTTTATATACTGGTTGTCGTTTTTCCACAAATGATCTTACTGCTTCTTTTCTATCTTCACTATTTGCCGCAGGGGCATTAGCTGCTCTTTCTTGCTTGTATACAGGGTCTAAGTCTAGGCTGTGAGAATACATGAGTTGCTTTATCGACCTGACAGCTATTGGTGGGTTAGATGAGATTTCCTCAGCCAATTTAAAAGCCTCTTCCATCAAGTTTTCCTCTGGAACAACTTTATTGACCAATCCTTTATCTAGTGCCCATTGAGCGTCGTATACATTTCCTGTTAGTGCCATCTCCATAGCAACACCCATTCCCACTAATCCAGGTGTGGTATATGAAGTTCCAGTGTCAGGCACTAATGATCTTTTTACGAATACGCAGCCAAATCGAGCTTTTTCCGAAGCTATACGCATATCACAAGCCAATGCTATTCCAAATCCACCTCCTGCCGCTACACCGTTTACAGCGGCAATCACAGGCTGAGGTATACTTCGAAGGTGTGGGGCCAGCGGTGAGACTCCTGAGGCATATTGAGAGGTAAATGTGTTGGCTTTTCCCTCGAGTGAGTCAGCCATTTGGTTTACATCTGCTCCTGCACAGAACCCTCTACCTTCTCCTGTTATTATCACTACTCTAATGTCATTTTCTGCTGCGATCTCATCTAGAACACGATGGAAATCATCTGCAAGTACGCTGTTTACTGCGTTCATTCTCTCAGGTCTATTTAGCTTTATAGTAGCAATGTGCCCGTCTCGTTCAAGCTTTATAGCGGTGTAATTTGAAGAAGTCATAATTGCCTCCTGGTTCTAACTTAATTTCTTTCAATAGCCCAAAACTATAGTTCTTGGTAAATATGGGGATGTTTTCCTAAGGACGATCGCACTGCCTCCTCTCTATCTTGGGTCTTCAGTACTTAGATACTACTAACTGTTCTTTAGTGATAATATTGGCATCTAGGCTTAGAGTATTAGAATACATTAGCTCTTTTATCGACTTTATTGCAATAGCTAGATTATCTGTTATGGATTCAGCGAAACTTGTTACGTCTTAGTTCTTATATCCTCTTATACAGAATCTCATTTGTCGTTGTAAATTGGGGTGCGCTTTTCCAAGAATGAGCGAGCAGCCTCTAGTCGGTCTAGAGTGCCTTTAGTTGGGTCGTTGGCAGAGTGTTCGCTTGGAAGTATTTCATAGAGAGTTGGTTGGTGGTCATACATGATTTGTTTAGTAGAACGTATGGTAATTGGAGGATTTGAGTTGATATCGTTTGCCAACGCAATGGCTGAATCCAATAAAGATTCATGATCGACGACTTTATTCACCAATCTTTTCTCTAATGCCCACTGGGAGTCATATATGTTTCCTGAAAGTGCCATCTCCATTGCAATGCCCATACCGACTATTTTGGGGAGGGTATATGAGCAACCTGCATCTGGGACCAAAGATCTCTTTACAAACATACAGGAAAACAGTGCCTCTGTAGACGCTATCCTGATGTCGCTTGCAAGAGCAATAGACAGACCAGCTCCGACAGATAAGCCGTTAATAGCTGCTATAACCGGTTGAGGCATTAACCTAATATGTGGTGAAATTTCAGTTACATCTGGTCCAAGTGGGTTTGAAGGATCTACTCTGTTTTCAATTGACGCGAGCTGACTGTTTACATCCACTCCGGATGAGAAAGCCCTCCCGTTGCCAGTGATTATTAAGGACCTTATATTGTCATCGGTAGATATCTCGTCAAGAGCTGAGTGTATGTCAGCAACCAAGAACGCATTTAGGGCATTTAGTTTCTCAGGTCTGTTAAGTATCAAGATGGCTATGTGCTTGCTACGTTCTAAAAGGACTGAACCATATGCATAAGACAACATATCACCTCTATTGTAGGCAGAATAGATAGTAGGACCAACACTCAAATAGATATATAAATACGGGCCCGGGGTGAGATGGGTAATTTGAGAGTTATAATCAAAATTTTTACATTAACGCAAACATTGGAGCCGGAATAATTCCGGCTCCAAGCCTTTAAAAACACTAATGTAAACTTTTAAGCTACAAAGTCCAGAATGTGAGGGTAGTTGAGAACTATTCCTTGCCGATTCTGAACATTTTAGTGCTGCAGGTTGGGCATGTGCCCTGTGTCGCAGGTCGGCCGTTCTTCATTGTTATGGTCTCCGAGTTCTGCATTTCCCTCTTTGCTCTGCACTTTACGCAATATCCTTCCAAAACTCACCTCCTAGTTGGTCTTTAGAAAACCACTACACTAGGAAAATACCACCCTCCTTTAGGACTAGTCAAGAGTAAAGTGCTAATAAAATCAAAATAAGTGGAAATTTAACACAAATTTAGCAATATTCTGTGGTTTGGAAAGGCAAAATGCTATTCTGAGTTATATTCGAATCCCAAAGCTTCAAGTCGGTTCCTGATTTCATGTGACCACTCTTCCATGTCTATGGAAAGAGGAACGCAGATTTCTACTTCTCCGTTTGTCGTTAAATTTATACTTCCTGGATCCTCCTTTTCTAATGGCACTGATATATGTTCTCTGTCTATTCCCATGGCATCAGTTATCTCGAATATCTTCCCCATGTCCCTCATGCTGATTATGTCATTATCCATGATCTCTCCTTTCTAGGTAATTTGGAATCTAGTTGTTTGGTGTAACTACCTCTAAGTTTGCGGTTCCACTAATATTTTCATAAGTTGCTGAGATAGTTACAGAGCCAGAATTTTTACCACTTACTATGCCATTTGATGATACAGTAGCGATCTCGTCGTTTGAGCTAGACCAATCGATTCGGTTAGCGTTCACCTCATTGCCATCTGAGTCTAGTACAATTGCTTTCAATTGATGTGCATTACCTCCCAATATGACTAGGAATGTAGGCAATATCTTAACTGCTCTTGCAATAGAGGTTGTGTTAGCGGTTACTTTTACTACAGATGTTGATTTAATAGAACCATAACTTGCGCTTATATTTGTTATGCCAGGGGCAAGAGCTAGAGCTAAACCTGTGTTTGATATTGTGGTTGACGCTGAGTTGGAGCTTGACCATAGTATTGTGGCTCCATTAATTACGTTACCTTATTGCAGGCGGCGATTGAAGTTGCAATCAATAGCAACGATATCATTAAATTGATGGATCTGAAGACTGGATGGATCATAATGAGAGTATTTTAGGCTCAAGATGGGATCATGTCTATACAATCTTGTTAATTTAACTTCATCAGATGATAGCAATGAGTGAATAAACTTGTGCATTTATGTATATGTTTAAGCCATAGCGGGTTATAATAGTTGACACATGTCGTATCAACTATTATAATGCGATCAAAAGCGTTGAATTATTATGCAGAGTTCAGATATGAGAGATACAGGCCGCAGGAATGTCTTCACAGGTCAATTTTACCATTCTTTTGTAAGAAGATCAGTTTCTGATGATTATTCACATCGGTCTGTTGACAATGATGTCGGTAGTGTAACTAATGGAGGGGAGCAACAGGGAACAGATGGAATTGAAGAGGGTGTATACGTTATAAGCGTCGCAGCAAGATTATTGCATGTGCATCCACAGACACTAAGGAAATATGAAAGAGTAGGCTTAGTTGTTCCGAATAGAAGTATGGGTATGTTACGACTATATTCCGCAGAAGATATAGTCCGCCTTAGATTGATTAAATACATGGTAGATGATCTGAGGATGAATCTAGCAGGAGTGGAATTTGCTCTTAATTTCCTGAATAAGGTAATGGGTTTGAGACAGATGATAAGAGATATGGCTCTGACAAATGATGCCCATGCACTTTTAGCAGAAGAGATGGAGCAGATTTTCAGGGATTTCGGGGTCAGCTTTTCAGATAGTCAGAATGTATCTTAATTATTAGAATCCATCTTGGAGAATCGATTATATGATTGAAGAAAACAGTAGCGAAGAAAAAGTGCATATAGATGATGGAGCATTTGGAGATATAGAGGCAGTTGATTTTCCAGCAGATGATGTTGAATCTCTGAGATTACAATTGGAAGAAGTTCGAAATGAAGCATCTCAATTTAGAGAGGCTATGCAGAGAGCGCAGGCTGATCTTGTAAATTACAAACGTAGAGTAGATGAAGAAAGAATTGGTTTGCAGCAACGTGCAAATGAAAGTATCATATTGAACTTACTTGCGGTACTGGATGACTATAAACGAGCATTACAATATATTCCGGACAATCTAGATGATCTTGGTTCCTGGGTTTCTGGAGTAGAACTTGTATATCGAAATTTGGAAAGGATTTTGGAATCTTTTGGTTTATTGCAAATACAATCATATGGGAACGATTTTGATCCGTCGCAACATGAAGCTTTATTGCATCAACCGACCAGTGAAATGGAAGATGGTAAGATAATATCAATTGTTAGAGAAGGATATAAATTGAATGGTAGGGTAATTAGACCAGCACAAGTAGTGGTTTCTAAATCAGAAAACAATATCGAGGATGAGATTGAGGAATCCTCGGAGAAAGAGAGTGAATGATGCCGAAAGTATTAGGAATAGATCTTGGTACTACTAATTCTTGTATGGCCATTATAGAAGTAGGAGAGCCGCAGGTAGTTGAGAATACTGAAGGAGCAAGGACAAGTCCATCTGTGGTGGGGCTTAATGACAAAACAGAAGAGAGATATGTAGGTCTTATTGCAAAACGACAGGCTATTACGAACCCAAGCAATACAGTTTTTTCTATCAAAAGACTTATGGGCAGGAGATTTGAAGACAAAGAGGTACAAAACGCTATCGGTAGGCTTCCATACAAAATTGTCAAAGCAAAGAATGGTGATGCCCATGTGGAGATGGCTGGCAAAGCTTATTCACCAGCAGAAATCTCTGCAATGATCTTGCAGAAATTGAAACAAGATGCTGAAGCCAAATTAGGTGAAACAATATCACAAGCAGTTATAACTGTACCTGCATATTTTGATGATACACAGAGACAGGCTACAAAAGATGCAGGTAAGGTTGCAGGACTGGATGTTCTCAGGATAATAAATGAACCTACTGCTGCATCTATGGCTTATGGTCTTGATAAGAAAGAAGATCAAACTATAGCCGTATATGATCTTGGTGGGGGTACTTTCGATATATCCATACTAGAAATAGGAGGAGGTGTATTTGAAGTAAAGTCCACGAATGGAGACACATTCCTGGGGGGAGATGATTTTGATGAGAGAATAATAGATTGGATATGTGATGAATTTAAAAAAGAACAAGGGATAGATCTTAAACAAGATCGGATGGCTTTACAACGCCTTAAAGAAGCAGCAGAAAAAACAAAAATAGAATTATCTACAGTTATGCAATCTGAAATTAATTTGCCCTTTATCACTGCAGATGCAGCTGGGCCAAAGCATTTAGCTATGACACTAAGTAGATCTAAAATGGAACAGTTGGTAGCGGATCTTGTGGATCGCACAATTGGACCTTGTAAACAGGCAATATCTGACGCAGGAATATCACTTGACAAGATTGATGAAGTTGTATTAGTAGGCGGAATGACTAGGATGCCTGTAGTGATAGAAAAGGCAAAAGAATTATTTGGTAAAGATCCGCATAGAGGAGTTAACCCAGATGAGGTGGTAGCAGCTGGAGCAGCTATACAAGCTGGAATACTTCAGGGTGATGTGACAGATATGTTGCTGGTCGATGTTACACCTCTCACACTTGGTATAGAGACTCTTGGAGGTGTAATGACACCTCTAATAACTCGAAACACAGCGATACCCACATCTAAGTCAGAAACATTTACGACAGCAGGTGATAATCAACCTGGTGTGGAAGTTCACGTATTGCAAGGGGAAAGACCTATGGCAGGGGATAATAAATCAATAGGAAAGTTTATGCTAGATGGGATATTGCCAGCCCCTAGGGGAATGCCTCAGATTGATGTTACTTTTGACATAAATTCCGATGGTATATTGAATGTCACAGCTAAAGATAAAGCCACAGATAAAGAACAACGTATAACTATTACAGCAAGCTCTGGTCTTAGCAAAGAAGAAATTGATAGATTAGTAGAAGAAGGTTCAAGATTTGCAGAAGAGGATCGTATCCGTCGTGAAGATGTAGGATTAAGAAATGTTGCTGAATCATTAGTTTATAGTGCTGAAAAGCTTATATCCGAACATTCGGATATAATACCTGAAGAAGCTAAGGCTGACATACAAAATAAAGTTACACAACTGAAAGAAGCTCTGAATGCTGAGGATTCTAGTAATCTTAGTACTCTGACTGAAGAATTACAGGCCTTGGTCCAGAAAGTAGGGGCAGATGTGTACAGTGCATCGAATAATGCTGAATCGGGTCCTGAAGAAGTTGATGAAGATAATCCTGAACCTGGAGAGACTGTTGAAGGTGAATATAGAGAGGTATAATTTACTCTTAAACCTAAGTTGTTTCGCATTAGTATATAAGAATGTAAAGGCTACGTACTTAAGTACGTAGCCTTTACATTCTTATGTAAGAACTATGGTCTAATTTTCTTTACTTGCAAAAATATACGTGTACAGAATAGATGCGACACCACCACCAAGTAATGGCCCTACCCAGTAGACCCAGTGATCATTCCAAGCATTCATAGCAAATGCCGGCCCTAGAGTTCTTGCAGGATTCATAGATGCTCCAGTAAGAGGTATTGCAATAAGATGGTCTATCAAAACAGTTATACCTATTGCAAAAGGAGCTATATTCCCTAACCCTTTTGTATCTACTGCTGTAGTAAATATAACAAAAACCAAAGCAAATGTTAGTACGGCTTCTATAACTACACCAGCAGTTGGGTCGATGTACATTGCTAAGCCATGTGTTCCAAGGCCATTGTGCAAGGCTTCAGGAATAACAGATTTAAGTAGTAAGGCTCCTAATATAGCCCCAAATAATTGAGCAGTAATGTACATTGCTCCCGTCATTATGCTTAATTTCTTTGCTAGCATTATGGAGAATGTTACTGCTGGATTGATATGACCTCCTGATATTCTCGCTGTGGCGGAAACCAATACTGCAATGGCTAATCCATGGCTCATCGCAATTAGTATGAATTTCGCTCCTGTTCTGCTAGAGTCTGCATGATCCAGAAATATTGATATGCTAACTACAGATCCAGCTCCAATAAACACAAATAAGAATGTCGCAATAAATTCAGCCAAGGAAGAACGCCATGATTCCACACTTGATATATCTGTGAGAGATAATTTATATCCCATTCCAACCTCCGTATAAATTTAAGATATTCATGATTTCAGTAAGCTATTATATAGGTATAGATTTTATTTGTCATACAATCCGAGTATGTTGCGAGCCTCAGCTTCTACCCTGCGAAATACTTCTTGCAGTGGTATGTTTGCTGTCATAGCGATAACCTTGCAATCTTCATATTCTGGAGATATTGAGAATACATTACCGTCAATTCTCTTGACCTTTACATTTATTGCGCCAAGGCTTGTGGTAACCAAGGTTTTTTCCCTCTCTGCTTCGTATCTATCTACATAATTCACTCTTACACCGAGTGTAGAACTTTCTTCCAGAATAATTTTAGAAAATATACCTTCCATATTTAGATCGCATAAGACACTCAGCATAACGCCAGGTCGATTTTTCTTCATTTGTATTGAAGTGGTCCATACATCTAGAGCGCCACTAGATAATAATTTTTCATGTACATAACCAAGTAATTCTGGTGTGGAATCATCAATATTAGTTTCCAATAAACATAGTTTCTTGGCTTTAGTTACATCATAACTTTCACCTAGCCATAAGGATAGGACATTTGGCAATTGCGGTATATCTTTAGAGCCTATGCCATACCCCAAGCGTGTGACAGTTATTGTTGGAGCCTCGAATGATGCTAGGGTTGTTACTATTGCGGCACCTGTAGGAGTGACTAATTCACCAGCTTCCAAATAAGCGGCCGTGGGTGGTGATATCTTGGCATTCCCCATAGCAATGAGCTGTGCCGTTGCTGGCGCAGGTATTGGTAGAGGACCTTTTTTCGTATTTACAATTCCCCAACCACATGGAAGGGGAGAAGAGTAGAGTGCCTCTATTGACAGGGCTTCAAACCCGCTGATTACTCCAACTATGTCTAGCACTGTATCTATCTCTCCTAATTCATACAGTACGTGGCCTGGCCCGTGAACTAACTCTTCGGCTGTACCCAATTTTTCGAGAATGACTGTAGCCTTATCTTTAACATAGGTAGATAGTTTACTTGACCCAACTATTTGGACAAAATCTTTAATGGAATATCCTGACTTAGTACCTTTTGCCTGATGTATGTTAACTTGAGTGCCGCCGATTACGCCACGCATGGCACGTTGAGATTCTATAGAATACCCAGAGAGATTTAATTTTGACAGCTCTTTTTCTAAGATTTCGATAGGCAAGCCTACATCCAATAGAGCTCCGAGTAACATGTCTCCGCTGACACCACCTGTAGCTTGAATATACGCGGTTTTCAGTGATTTCTCCTGTCAATCTAATTGTTATTTAGATTAGTTCATTTTCTTTTCTTTTAGGATATCATTAAGATTGCCAGACTTGAAACCAGATAAGTCCATTGTTACATAAATGTACCCAAGGGACTTTACATATTGGATCAGGTCTTTACGTATGTCTGAGTTCAATAAAGTCGACATGTCTTTTGGTGCAACTTCTATAATTGCTATATTATCATGGTGGCGCACACGGCATTCTCTAAGCCCAAGTTTAATCAAATAAGATTCCGCTTTGGATATTTTCCGCAGAGCTTCTATGGATACCGGTGTTCCATACGGTATCCTAGATGACAGGCATGGTTGTGCAGGTTTATCCCAAGTTGATAGACCAAGATTCTTCGATAATTGGCGGATATCGTTTTTACTAAGTTTAGCCTCAACCATTGGGTTTCTTATACCGTTTTCTTGCCCAGCTTTTATCCCAGGCCTAAAGTCCCCCAGATCGTCAATATTCGTACCACTTATTATCCACTTTAGTTCTTCAGTTTTAGCTAGTGGAATTAAATGTGTATATAATTCCAACTTGCAGAAATAGCATCTTCTGGGTCCGTTAGCTATATATCTCGGGTCTAAGAGTTCTTGAGTTTCTATTATTTTATGCCGTATACCGATGTCCGCAGCAATCTTTATTGAATCTTCCAAATCGTTTGTGGCCATACTTGGAGACTGTGCTGTCACTGCAAGACACTTATCACCAAGTACTGTAAAGGCAATATAGGCTAGAAAGGTGCTGTCTACACCACCTGAGTATGCTACAAGTACCGATTCCATTTCAGACAAGATGTTTTTCAAGTCTATTAATTTATTTTCTGTGCCTAAATGTTCAGGCATCTCAGAGAGTTCTGTTAAGTCAATTTCCGACATTATTACACACTCATATCATTTATCAGCAATTATCTGACCAGAATAACTTTTTCCTGTGTCCGAATCAACCCACTTTGTTTCATCAGTATAGGGCGTGTCGTATTCATTTTCTAGCAGAATGTAATACTTTAGCCAGTGCTGTAGACAGGGAGTCATTCTGAAACAATACTATATTTGTATCAATAGTTTGTACTTTTGATATAGGGGCGAGACATCCCTCAAATCCCATTTGACCCAACTCTGCAAGGCGTCGCGACATTTGGCTTACACCCCTCAGTTCACCACCCAGCCCGATCTCGCCAACTGCAGCTATCTTCAGAGGTATAGATATGTTTTTCAAGCTTGACATGAGAGCTAGCGCTATCCCTAGATCTGCAGCTGGTTCTGTAGCTCTAAATCCTCCAGCAACATTCAATATGATATCTTGTTTACTTATGGATACACCGATGCGTTTAGTTAATACGGCAATAACCATAGATAATCTACTCGCATCGATACCATTCGCTACTCTTCGCGGGGTAGGTAGAGAGGAAGGTGTAGTGAGGGCCTGGATTTCTACAAGAATAGGCCTTGTACCTTCAATTATTGGTACTATAGCTGATCCTACTGTACTAGCACCACGATCTGATAGGGAAACGTGCGACGGATTAGGTATGTCTAGTAAACCATTCTCACCCATCTCAAATACACCTATTTCATTTGTTGAGCCAAAGCGATTTTTTTCACCTCTGAGTAACCTGTATGATCCTAAATTATCACCCTCAAGATATAAAACTACATCTACCATGTGCTCTAAGGTTCTGGGTCCAGCAATACTGCCGTCTTTAGTAACATGACCAGTTATTATTATTGGTGAGCCAGTTTCTTTGGCTTTGTGCAACAAAGCCAACCCAGATTCCCTGACCTGGCTTATATTGCCTGGGCCACTTGGTATGTCTGGAAATGCCACGGATTGTATTGAATCTATGATAGTTATACTGGGGTCTATAGTGTCTATATGGTTGAGTATACGATTCATATTTGTTTCCGAAACAACTTCAAGTCCGATTCCTTTGATTCCAATACGATCTGCTCTCATCTTGAGTTGCTGAGGAGATTCTTCACCGGAAACATATAGAACAGGTTTCCTACTTTTGGAGACACTATTAGCTATTTGTAGTAGCAAAGTCGATTTGCCGATACCCGGATCTCCACCCAGCAGTACGAATGATCCATTTACTACTCCACCACCCATTACCCTGTTGATTTCTTGAGAACCTAGGTCCAGACGTGTTTCGTGGCTTATGTCGATTTCAGATAATTCTTGAACTGGTCTAGCTTTTTCTGTAATCCAAGATTTCGTGGCGTAATGATTTCCTGGGAGGGCGGACCTTTCCTCTAGGGTGTTCCATTGTCCGCATACTGGACATTTACCTTCCCATCTTAACGCCTCTGCGTTGCATTCAGAACATATATACAACGTACGTTTATGTTCATTACTCATAAGCAACTTATACGCAAACCGCTCAGAAACCAAAAATCACTGTCTATACTAAACTGGGGTACTTTCAGCTTCAGGTATAACCTCTTCAGGTATAACCTCTTCAGGTATAACCTCGGCTTCTATAACAGCATTTGTGACTGATATGAATTTGTTTTCCTTTACGTCTATAAGCACTGAGTCACCGGGTTGCAGTGTTCCAGCTAGTAGATCCTCTGATAGCATGTCTTCAATTTCGTCTTGTATAACTCTTCGCAAAGGCCTGGCACCGAATATTGGGTCGTATCCCTTTTCTGCAAGGAGTTCCTTTGCAGGTTGAGTAATATCAAGGTCAACATTTTTTTCCTTAAGTTGTTCTTTAACACTCCCTAGCATTAAGTCAACTATGTTGAGAATGTGATCCTTTCCAAGTGCGTGGAATACAACAGTCCCGTCTATTCTATTCAGAAATTCAGGTCTGAAGAATCTCTTGACTTCGTCCATAACCTTGTCTTTCATACGCTCATATTGCTGTGCATCTGATTTAGACTCATCTGTTTTGAGAGAAAACCCTAGTCCTGTGTCCCTCTTTATCAGATCTGAGCCTATGTTGCTCGTCATGACTATTATAGTATTTCTAAAATCAACTTTACGTCCCTTAGCGTCTGTCAGGTGGCCGTCGTCAAATATTTGTAGCAGTATGTTGAAAACTTCTGGGTGTGCTTTTTCAATTTCGTCGAACAATATAGCACAGTACGATCTTCTTCTTACTGCCTCTGTCAGTTGCCCACCTTCATCGTATCCCACGTATCCTGGTGGTGCACCAACCAATCTTGCTACTGTGTGTCTATCCATAAACTCCGACATATCTAGTCTGATCATTGCATCTTCGCTGCCAAACATAAAATCGGATAATGATCTAACAAGCTCTGTTTTACCTACACCAGTGGGGCCCAAGAATATGAAACTACCAATAGGTCTTCTGGGGTCTTTTATTCCAGCCCTTGCTCGACGTACAGCCTTTGATATGGCAGTTATAGCTTCATCTTGTCCTACAATCCGTTCGTGAAGTGCACTTTCCATCTTAAGAAGCCTTTGTGTTTCCTCTCGCGCCAATCTGGTTACAGGTATACCTGTCCACATGCTCACGATTTCAGCAATGTCTTCTTCTGTTACTACTGCTTCTGTAGATTCTTGTTCCTCCGCCCATTCTTTCTCCATTCCCTCTAACTTAGCTTCCAATTTCAACTCTCTGTCTCTCAGTTCCGCTGCGTGCTCATATTGCTGTCCGGCAATGGCTTCATCTTTTTCTTTTCTTACGCTTTCTAGTACCTTAGTAGACTCTTTGAGAGGCAGGGGTACAGAACTAGACCTTATTCTTACTCTTGAACCTGCTTCATCAATCAAGTCTATAGCTTTATCAGGGAGGAATCTGTCTGCTATGAATCTACTTGCTAAGCTTGCAGCAGTGCTTAATGCTTCATCTGTTATTACCAGCTTGTGATGTTCTTCGTATCTACCTTTTACTCCGCGGAGTATTTCTATGGTATCACTCATTGTGGGTTCTTCTACGTATACAGGCTGAAACCGGCGTTCTAGAGCTGGGTCTCTCTCAACGTACTTACGGTAGTCATCCAGTGTAGTAGCACCTATACACTGTATTTCTCCTCTAGATAGAGACGGTTTAAGTATATTTGCTGCGTCTACGGCTCCCTCTGCGGCACCGGCTCCAACCATAGTGTGCATTTCATCTATGAACAGCACGCAGTTCTTAGCAGCACGGATTTCCTCAAGGATTTTTTTAAGTCTTTCTTCGAATTCGCCCCTGTATTTAGTTCCTGCAACTAGGGTGCCCATGTCTAGTGTTACTATCCTTTTGCCTTGTAGGCTTTCAGGAACATCACCAGATATAATTTGCTGGGCTAGTGCTTCAACAATTGCTGTTTTGCCTACGCCAGGCTCACCAATAAGGACAGGATTATTTTTTGATCGTCTACTGAGAATCTGGATTACGCGTTGAATTTCTTTAGATCGTCCTACAACAGGATCCAGTTTGTCAGCACGCGCTGCACTAGTTAAATCTATACCAAGTTGATCCAACGTCGGCGTACGGGTTGCTGTGGAGCGTGAAGGCGATTGAGCTTGGGCTGCGTTTTGGCTCAATATACGAGTAGTTTCTGCTCTAACTTTTTCTAGCGTTACAGCCAAACTCTCCAAAACTCCGGCCGCAACCCCTTCTCCTTCTCGCATAAGTCCTATCAATAGATGCTCTGTACCTATGTATTGGTGTTGAAGTTTGCGAGCTTCGTCTACTGCTAACTCTATCACCTTTTTAGCTCTTGGAGTAAGTCCAATCTCTCCTGGTGTATGGCTTTCCCCACGTCCGATTATGAATTCAACCGCTGAGCGCACCTTGCTCAGTTCGACTTCCAAATTTGATAAGACTTTGGCCCCCACACCTTCAGTCTCCCTGGCAAGTCCAAGGAGAATGTGCTCAGTACCAATGTAATTATGGTTAAACTTTTGTGCTTCCTCTTGAGCTAATGAAAGCACCCTTCTGGCTCTTTCTGAAAACTTTTCGAATCTACTAGTCATGGCATTATCTCCGATCTCAATGATCTTATAGCGGATTGTTCTCTATGGTTCTAACCGAGATCCGCCTGCTTTAGGCTAAGCGCCAAGCGTTTACGCTCAGGCTCTATGTTTAATATCCTCAAAGGGACAACGTCGCCTTCATGAATAACCTCTTTTGGGTGATCTATTAATTTGTCACTTAGTTCTGAGATATGTATTAACCCCTCTATATTACCACTAATTCTAGCGAATGCTCCAAATTTTGTCAGCTTAGTTATTGTACCATCTACTGTCTGGTTGATTTGATATTTTTGGGTTATACCATCCCAAGGTTGAGCACCTATCCTTTTCAAGCTTAAACCAATTCTTTCAGTCTCCAAGTCGACTTTAAGAACGTATACGTCTAAGGTGTCTCCAATTTTAACAAAATCTCCAATATTGTCTACAGGTGACCAAGAGATTTCCGACACGTGGATTAGTCCATCAGCACCCCCTAAGTCTACAAATGCACCGAACTCTGTGATTCCAGAAATGGTGCCTGTTGTTAGGGATCCTTCTTTTATGCTTTGTAACATTTTATCTTTGCTTATCTTTCGTTTCTCTTCAGTAAACAATTTTTCTGACAATATTACGCTTTTGCTGTGGAAGTCCAATTCCAGTATCTTTAATTGTACACTCTCTCCTATCATTTTTGATAGTATTTCTTGCCTGTCTTCTTCATTAAATTTATTCGGCCAATTAATATGTGATATAGGTATGAAGCCATTGATCTTTTCTACAATTACTATCAATCCACCTCTATTTTGGCCTGATATTATGCCTGATATAGGTTCACTATTCTTTTGTTTTTCTACCAAGACATGCCAGCCAATTTCTAGGTTTGCTTGGTCTACTGAAAGTAGACACTCTCCATGCATGCTTCTATTGTCTATAATGGTTACAGAGATGCTATCGCCTGGGCAGATTGATGCTATATCTGACTTGGTCAGAGATTGCATTTCTTCCAGTGGGACGATTCCTTCTGACTTATTACCTATGCTTATAAGGATACCGTAACGATCTATGCGTACTACAACACCGCTTAAAGTATCGCCTTCCCTCAAATTAAGAGGCATTGCTTCCTTTAGCAGTTGTTCCATATCTTCTAAGTAGGGTTCTGGTTCAGTAAGCAATCTTTGAGGCTTCCTTCCTAGTAAGTGAATAAGTGACTCTAGGCGGCCTGAACTTGGCTAATTATATGCTTCAGGCATGCGAGTGTAAAGGTTTAATTAAAGCAGAGGAGATTTTCTTTGAGTGGGAAGAGATACCTAGCTAGACATATGACCATACGCGTAAGTTCAGGGAGTTTTGATTGTATAAATATGCCCCTGGCAGTGGCTGATTTTCCCACCCCGTTGCCAGGGCAGTATCGTAAGCGCTGAGGCGTTTCACTTCCGTGTTCGGGAAGGGAACGGGTGGTTCCACCTCGCTCTAACCACCAGGGACGGCAGTAAGGATATACTAAAAGTCAAAGCTATGCAATCTATTTTTGATAGAACCTGAGAACAAAACTGGGAATATCCATTTTGCAATAAATATGCCATACAATAGACTTACTTTTGTGTAGGAATAAATTTCTTGCTCTATTGTTACTTATTTTCTAATATTGCCTAATAGCCTGTGGACCTGTTAGTTAAATGGGATTATATAATATAAGGGTAGGTATCCAAATTACATTCGTACCCTTTAACCTTGAGGTGTAATAATGTCAGATAAATTCAAGATAGAGATAGTGGATGGCAGCGGCAGAGCAGGTAAACTATACACTTCACATGGAATAGTTGATACTCCCGCATTCATGCCTGTTGCTACTCAAGGTTCAGTCAAGGCACTTGACTCTAGAGATATTGAATCTATAGGTGCCAACATTATTCTTTCGAATACGTATCACTTGATGCTAAGACCTGGAATACAAACGCTTAAAGACCTTGGAGGGCTACATGTATTTATGGGTTGGAATAAACCCATACTGACTGACAGTGGGGGTTTTCAAACCTTCAGTTTAGGCAAATTAAGCCACATTACCGAAGAAGGTGTTACCTTCAGGTCCCATATAGATGGGAGTAGTAATTTTCTTTCACCAGAGATGGTTATAGAGTATCAGGAATTATTAGGCGTAGATATAGCAATGGTGTTAGATCAATGTTCTCAATATGGGTTGATCAAGGAAGAAGTTTTGAAGGCTACAGATAGGACCCATAGTTGGGCTTCTAGAAGTAAGCTGGCACATAAAGGTAATGGCCAGAGTCTATTTGGCATTATACAAGGAGGCGGGGATCTAGAATTACGTAGATATTCAGTAAATTTCCTTACGTCCCTTGATTTTGATGGATATGCAATTGGAGGTATGAGTGTTGGGGAACCAAAGCAAGTTATGTATGAAACCGTAGAACTTATGGGCCAGATATTGCCTTATGAGAAGCCTCGTTATTTGATGGGTGTAGGGTCGCCAGAAGATCTTGTAGAGTGTGTGTATAGAGGGGTTGATCTTTTTGATTGTGTTTTGCCAAGCAGGGTTGCTAGGAATGGCTCGTTGATGACAGTAAGCGGCCGCGTAAATATACTTAACAAAGCTTATAAAACTCTTGATGGCCCAGTGGACGAAAATTGTAATTGTTATACGTGTAAAAATTTTTCAGCAGCATACCTGAATCATCTTTTCAAAGCTCATGAACTTTCTGGGTATAGATTAGCAACGATACACAATCTCCGTTTTATTTTGAAGCTTATGGAAGACCTTAGGGTAGCCATCCAAAACAACAAGTTGGACATATTTAGAGAAGAATTCATGTACAATTACCGTTCGTCTAATGAGGCAGTCAGGCTATCTCAAAAAGAAAAATGGATGAAAAATAAACTAGGGCACTGAGTATCTGTCTATAGGCGTATATGCGGTTAGATCTACTTATTAATAAGCTCCACCAGCAACTGCTGGAACTATGCTTATCTCATCTCCGGAGTTTATGGGTGTTGCTAGCCCTTCAAGAAACCTTACATCTTCACCATTTATGTAGATATTTACAAAATGACGTAACTGCTCATCTTCGTCACAAAGACGTTCCTTGATACCAGGGTACTTACTTTCTAAGTCGTTTACTATTTGAGATAGTGTGTCTCCTTCTACGGAAGCCTTGTCATCTCCGTTGGTAACTTTCCGCAAAGGCGTGGGAATCCGTACAACTGTGCTCATCTTTCAAATCCTCCTGTGTTTTGCTAGTATCTAGCTAGTTACTTATGTGTTCAAGATAATAGATAATCTAACCTTCTAACACGTCTCCACTGACATTGTCTACCCTAACTCCTAGGTCAGCAACCCACTCTAGGGCACTTTGTATTTGCTCTTCAGACCCTTCTATTTCTAGGATTACCCATCCAACATCTTCTCTAACATCTGCTCTTCTAACGTTGGTGACCACTGAGAATTTGATCCCTAGTTCATAAATAACAGGTGTAGTGATAAGTTGCTGTGGGAAGGTGAACCTGAATCTTTGTTTAGCCATATCTTCACACTTCCTTTTTAAGATTGAAGGTGATATTGATCATAATTTAATGGCCGCCTCGAAGGATGCCATTGTAGGTTTGATAAGGTGTGGCCTCACAACGTCTTGGACAACTTCCTGAGTTTTATATCCATTTCCAGTGATGTACGCTACGGTAGTCTCAGAAGGATCTATTTGGCCAGTCTCTACTAGGTGCTTGAGGGCACCAATTACGACCCCCCCGGCCGGTTCAGTGAATATCCCTTCTTTTTCTGCTAGCTCCTTTATGCCATCAGCCACTTCATCTTCTGCTACTGCCCAAGCACCGCCCATAGATTCTGCTATAGTTCTTAACGCGTAATATCCGTCAGCTGGATTGCCTATAGCAAGAGATTTAGCTATAGTGGCCGGTTTAACAGGACGTACGTTGAATGTATTAGCGTCAAAAGCCGTCACTACTGGTGCACATCCTTGTGCTTGTGCAGCAAACATTTTGGTCTTTACTGGGTCTATTAACCCCATGGAGGCCATCTCGTTGAGACCTTTCCAGATCTTTGTCAAAAGTGCTCCAGAAGCAACAGGCACTATGCAGTTATCTGGGGCCTTCCATCCTAGCTGTTCAGCTACTTCAAATCCCAGTGTTTTGCTGCCTTCTGCATAGTATGGGCGCATATTTATATTTACGAATGCCCAATTATAATTATCTGCTATTTCACTACAGAGCCGATTAACATCGTCGTAGCTGCCATCAACTGCCATTATGTTTGGTCCATAGACAGCTGCCCCTAGGACCTTACCAGGTTCAAGATCAGCCGGTATAAAAACGTAAGATTTCATGCCAGCCCTAGCTGCATGGGCCGCTACACTTCCTGCCAAGTTCCCAGTGGAAGCACATGCTAAGGTGTCAAATCCAAATTCGAGAGCCTTTGTACATGCTACGGCAACTACCCTGTCCTTGAAGGAGAAGGATGGATTTACGCTATCGTTCTTGAAATATAGGTTTTCTAGGCCCAAAGATTTGGCGAAGTTATGAGATTTTATCAGAGGAGTCATGCCAGCATTTATATCTACAGCATTCTCATGGTCTGCGGGGAGTAAGTGATGATACCTCCATATGCTCATTGGGCCAGAAGAAATAGTTTCTCTAGAGATTACTTTACTAATAGAGTCGTAATCATATATGACTTCTAACGGGCCGAAGCAGAAATCGCATACGTTTATTGGTTCAGCCGGATACTTCCTGCCGCACTCTCTACAGAACAATCCCTTCACATATGACACTAAGTATACCCCTTACCCTTCTCTTCGAGCAAAGAAGGCCTAATCCCAATATGGACAGGCCTCCAATTGTTTCCTATAACGTGAATTATGTTTGATGGTACAAAACGCTATATCCATTGTCAAGGTGATGAGGAAGTATCAAGCTTCCCTGAGCATACGCCTTAAGACTGTGTGGAGAACACCACCATTCCTGTAATAATCAATTTCCACCTGAGTGTCTAATCTAGACAGTACTTTGAATTCTTTCGTCTGGCCGTTATTATCTGTGGCCTTTACATCTATTTCCTGTCTTGGCTTTAGACCTTCTGTAATTCCTGTTATCTCGAATGTCTCAGTACCATCTAGGCCAATACTTTCCGCATTCTCGCCATTTGCAAATTGAAGAGGTAGGACACCCATTCCTATTAGGTTACTTCTATGGATCCTCTCATAACTTTCTACTATTGTGGCCTCCACTCCAAGAAGCTTCGGACCTTTGGCTGCCCAGTCCCTGGAACTACCAGAGCCGTATTCTTTGCCAGCAATTATGAGAGTTGGTATTCCATTCTCTCGATATTGAGTTGATGCTTCGAATATGCTTGTGATCTCGTTATCAGGCATGTAGACCGTCCAGTCGCCTTCATGGTCTGGAGTAAGTTTATTTCTTAGCCTTACATTGCCAAAAGTTCCACGCATCATTACTTCGTGATTTCCTCTTCGTGCACCGAAAGTATTAAAATCTATTGGCCTCAGATCTTTTTCTATTTCCACATTAGTTTCTATTAGATATTCCAGATATTTGCCAGCTGGTCTGGATCTGGGAATAGCTCCCGCAGGTGATATATGATCTGTTGTAATAGAATCACCGAACATTGCCAGAACTCTTGCTTTAAGTATGTCTTTGGGTTCCTGTATATCATCGCTAAGATCTTTGAAAAATGGCACTTCTTGAATGTACGTAGATTCCGGATCCCACTGATAAATCTCTCCACTGGGTGCACTTAATTTCTGCCATTCCTCTGGCCCCTCTGAAACATTATCATATCTATTTCTGAACATGCTTGGATTGAGAGATGAAGAGACTGTGTTCTTAATTTCTTCTTGACTTGGCCAGATATCTGTTAAATACACAGGGTTACCATTTTTGTCATTTGCTATTGGTTCGTTTAACAAATCTATTTCAACAGTTCCCGCAAGTGCATAAGCTACCACCAACATTGGGGAAGCCAAATAATTGGCTTTAACTTCAGCATGAACCCTGCCTTCAAAATTCCTGTTGCCACTTAACACTGCCGCTACAGTTAAGTCATCGTCCGTAATGGCTGATGATACTGGCGAGTCTAATGGGCCACTATTACCTATACATGTAGTACATCCATATCCAACAGTGTGGAACCCTAGCTGCTCCAAGTATGGAGTAAGTCCTGATGCATCCATGTAGTCGGTTACTACTTTAGAGCCTGGGGCCATGCTGGTTTTAACCCAAGGTTTTCTGTCTATACCTTTCTCTACTGCCCTTTTTGCAACCAATCCTGCACCAATCATTACTGATGGATTCGATGTATTCGTACAACTTGTTATTGCGGCTATGACAACAGATCCATTATCCAAGCCTATTCCGTTTGAATGATCTTTGCTAAGAGTTTCGCCAAAACTATCATGGAAATTGTCACGTACAGATCCTAAAACAAGTTTATCCTGAGGTCTTTTAGGGCCTGCCATGCTTGGTTCTACGGTGCTCATGTCCAAGTGTAAAATGTCTGTGTAAATTGGTTCTGGCATTCCATCAGTCCGGAATAAACCTTGGGCCCTAGCGTATTTTTCTACTAATTCTATTTGCTCTTTTGTACGACCAGTTCCTACTAAATACTCCAATGTGCCTGCATCAATTGGGAAAAAGCCACAGGTTGCTCCGTATTCCGGTGCCATATTTGCTATTGTAGCTCTATCAGGGAGAGGTAAATTGGTTAAACCATCTCCGAAGAACTCAACAAATTTTTCCACAACGCCTCTTTCTCGAAGCATTTGGGTCACAGTAAGGACTAAGTCAGTTGCTGTTACTCCTTCTTTGAGGAAACTACTTAATTTAAATCCTATAACCTCAGGAAGTTGCATGTAGTATGGCTGGCCAAGCAAAACGGCTTCTGCTTCTATACCTCCAACACCCCACCCAAGGACACTTAAGCCGTTGATCATAGTTGTGTGGGAATCAGTTCCCACTAAAGTGTCAGGTAGAGCTACAGTTTCACCGTCTATCTCACGGGACGCTACGACGGAAGCTAAGTATTCCAGATTCACTTGATGGACTATGCCAGTACCTGGTGGAACAAGCCTGAAATTGTCGAAAGCTTGCTGTGCCCAGCGCAGAAATGTGTATCGCTCTTGGTTTCTTTCAAATTCTCGTTCAACATTTAGCTGGAAAGCTGTGGGTATTCCGAAATAATCTACTTGCACCGAATGGTCTATTACCAAATCCACCGGAACGATAGGATTAACTTTCGTATGATCACCACCTTTTCTTGCTATTGCAGATCTCATTGCTGCTAGATCTACTACAGCTGGAACTCCTGTAAAGTCCTGCATTAGAACTCTGGATGGTAAGAATGGGAATTCAGTTGTTGGAGGTGATTTGGGGTCCCAGTTGGCTGCAGCCAATATGTCATCTTCTTTGACTAGATATCCATCTTGGTTTCTAAGTACATTTTCGAGTAAGACTCTTATAGTAATTGGAAGCCTAGAGAGATTCACTATACCAGCTTCCTCTAATTTAGGAAGGCTATAGTATGTGAGATTGCCGCTCGCTGTAGACAGGCTAGAACGGGTTAGTGCCTTAAGGTTTTGATTACTCATTGAGGTCCCCTATTTCTATAGTGTTATAGTATGTCCTACATTATGCCATATTATTCATGTTTTCTTCCAGAACTAGTGTTGTATTTGTAAGAATATCAAAATGTTCTCTATTAAATCTATGGGCGTTTCCTACTTATTCTATGCTTTTTCCCTTAGACAACAGTAGTTTAAAATGATACTCTGTTCTCGTTATTGTGCATTAAATATTCTTTGGACCGGAGATTATTGAATGGTGAAAAATAATGACTTCCAACCCCTATCTGATATCCGTATTATAGATCTCACTCATGGTATCGCAGGCCCATATTGTACTAAGATCTTGTCAGATTTTGGGGCCGATGTGATTAAGATAGAGAAGCCTGAGACAGGAGATTATGCAAGACATGTAGGGCCGTTCCCTGGAGATAAAAAAGACATAGAAAAAAGTGGACTATTCTTATACCTGAACACTAATAAGAAAGGAATAACACTTGATCTGCATAATCCTAAGGGTGTGGAGGCGCTAAAAAAATTAGTAGCTACTGCTGATATATTAGTTGAAAGCTTCAAGCCTGGCGTAATGGATAAGTTGGGTCTTGGTTATGAGGTATTGAAGCAGATAAACCCTGAATTGGTTATGACGAGTATATCCAATTTTGGACAGACTGGTCCTTACAAATATTATCTGGTTTCTGAACTTATACTGTATGCAATGGGGAGCAGTATGAACAGGACAGGATTAGACTATAGATATCCACTTAAATTAGGTGGTAGTCATGTTCAATATCAAGCTGGTAATAATGCTGTTATGGCTACCTTACTTGCTTGGTATGGCAAACAATACAAAAGTATCGGTGGGCAGCAACTAGACGTATCTATTTTCGAGACGCAGATGGGTTCAATAAATATGCGCACCATTGGACTGATAAGCTATCAATACAATGGGTTACGGACCAGGCGTATGGGTGGGGCAATAGGTGGTTATCCTATGGGTGTTTTCCCATGTAAGGATGGATTTATATCTGTAGCAGGTGGGGGGCAGAGATTTTCAAGAGTAGCAAACTCTATGGATCGGCCAGAATTAACAGAAGATCCCAGATATGGTACTGCAACGGGTGCACAGGATCCTGAGTATAAAAAAGAATTCGAGGAGACTATATGGATTCCATGGTTAATGGAGCGAACCCGGGAAGAGGTTGTTAAAAGATGTCAGGAGAGTGACTTGCTCTGCACTCATTACAATACAGTTGATCAAGTTGTAGATGACTGTCCACAGCTACAATTCAGGGAGTATTTCGTGGAAGCAGATCACTCAAGGATTGGAAAAATAAAATATCCTGGAGCTCCAATATTCAATAACAATGGTTGGTGGGATATCCGTTTCACGGCACCGTTATTGGGGCAACACAATAAAGAAATAATAGAAGACAGTCTCGGGTATTCTGCAGAAGAAGCTAGAGATATCACTAACAAAGCTACTAAATTGTTGGATTCGGTGACATCTTCGTACACTCCTACTAAAAATACAACAAGTGCAACCACAGAAGCTACTGAATGGCCACTCCCATTAGATGGATTAAGGGTAGTTGATATGACAGTTGTGCTAGCAGGCCCGTATGGGACTATGTTCTTAGGGGACATGGGTGCAGAGGTCATTAGAATAGAAACAGTGAATCAGCTATCAGCGACTTCTAGGGGAGCTTTTGCCCATCCAAACCCAGTTGCTGAGAAAAAGGCTTTGGCCTCACCTTACCCAGATCAAGACCCCGGACCCAGGCCATGGAATCGCTACGCAGGGTTTAATGCTCATGCCAGGCATAAATATGGAATAACAGCAGAATTGCGTACAGAAGAAGGCCAAAAGACCTTCAGGAAGCTGATAGAGTCTAGCGACTTTTTCATAGAGAACAATGCAGTTGGATCAATGGCTAGGTTGGGGTTCACATATGATGTTTTAAGTGAATGGAATCCGAATCTTATAATGATTTCTATTACTGGTTTCGGGCAAACTGGCCCATGGAGCACATATAAAGGTATAGGGACCTCATTTGAGGCTGCATATGGACATGCAGCTGTTATGGGTTATCCGGATATGGGAACAGAGGGAGTTCCTTTAACAGTTCCAGCAGACGCTGCTTGCGGTGTGATGGTTGCAAATGCGGCCGTCATTGCATTGCACCAACGGGAAAAGACAGGTAAAGGGATGTTTATAGATATATCACTAGGCGAGAATTTTATGCCTCACCTAGGAGAAATATTCATGGATTACACGATTAACGGTAGGATTGGTAAAACTACTGGTAACCGTGATCATCTCGGTTACATGGTCCAAGGTGTTTATCAATGTTCTGGAGAGGATGAATGGATTGCAATCAGTATAGAAAATTCTGAAAAATGGTCTAAGCTGTGTAATGTAATTGGTAAAGAAGAACTTGCTAACGACATACGCTTTAACAGCATGGATAAGCTAATAGAGAATCATGACGAAGTGGACAATATAATAGGGGAGTGGTCCAAGGATAAGAATACAATAGAATTGTTTCATATCCTTCAGGCACAAGACATTATTTCTGGGCCACTACTACACGAAGTGCATGCTTATGCGGATCCACATCTCAAAGAGCGGGATTTCTTTAAATCAGTCACACACCCTGAAATAGGAACCTACCCAAGCCCAGGGGCTACTTTCAAAATGCCAAAGGCACCATTCTCTATAAGAAAACCCCCTGTGCGTATGGGTGAAGATAATGATCACGTCTACCTTAATATACTTGGATATACTGAAGAAGAGTATGCCAAATTGAAAGATCTAGGACATATTGGCATGGATTACTTACCGCACGTCAAATAGTAATTATGCCTGCATAATAGCTATGCTAAACACCAAAGCTGCACTGAAGTGTTTCTAATTGCGACCCTATGACTCTTTAGTAAAAGAAGTAGCAACAAAATCGGAATTTGCGAATACTGGGCCCAAAGCTAGAAGGGTTATAACCATATGTACTGATCATCTTGTAGAAGTTGGCAGGATCAGTAAGGATTCATCTGATTTCATTAGACCAATCTGATATTTGTGGATCGATCTAATGAAATTTATAAAGAGTCATTCAGGGTAATTATTCACTTTCATGTAGATGGAGGAAACGGCCACGTTCCTCTGTGCCATACACCCTTAAGTCTCTCCCTATTAGCAGTATTTAGGGCAGGGGATCTCAAGTTATGAGGGTCCCATGTACGCTTAAGAGAATCTGTAACATGGTTTGAGCTACTTCCAACTTTTTCTATATGGATCTCTCCGAGATCACCATCTTGTAGTGGGCCAAGATTGCCATGGTTGGTGCCGGCAATGATTAGGTCACCAGGTTTCAGTGTCATAACATGAGATACAGTAGATATTATGTATGCTATGTTATGATCCATGTCATCAGTATTATAGTCTTGCCTTAATTCCCCATTGACCCAATAGCGAACTCTAAGGCTGTTCGGGTTATCTATTTCGTCAGCCGTTGTTATAGCTGGGCCTATAGGAAGGAAAGTGTCGAAACTTTTGCCGTAATGAGCATCTGCTGTTCCTGGTAGTTGTGCCTCACCATCTTCAGGTGCCCGAGCTGATACATCTACAGCCGTTGTATATCCAAACACGTAATTTAGGGCATCGGCTTCTAGAACATTCTTAGCAGGTTTACCTATCACGAAAGCTAGTTCAGCCTCATGATTGAAAATGACTGGCCTATGTTTTGGGAGCACTATGGTATCACCAGGTCCTATTATGGCTTCTGGAGATTTAAAGAATGTTCTTAGCGGCCTTGCAGGAGTTATTGGGACACCTTCTTTGTAATTACCCTGACCAGCAATTATCTTGCCTGGTCTGGGTACAGGTGGCCTCAGGCGTACCTGATCCCCAAAAGGTATAACATTACCCTTGTTTGCAAGGACTTCCAACCTGGACCTAAGGGAATTGAAATTAACTATCATTTTCTCTAGCAGAAATTGCGGTGAAGATACCTTTAATGCACTAACTGCGTCTGAGATATCTACAACACCATCTTCTTTAACAATACAAGGGAGGAACTCATTATAGAAACCTATTTTCATGTCAAACCTCCATTTTCTCCAATTTAGATCTACAAGATTCTACATTTTGAAACAATGAATTAAGCGCCACCAACCGGCTGGAATGGCCATGACCCAGGATGAGGCTGCGTTTTCTGCGTTTCACGCCGGGCTGCCAATTCCTCAGGTTGCCGTAAATTGTGTGGATCCCATTTTCGTTTAAGGGAATCTACGACTATTTGCGTACTGCGCCCTACCTTCTCTATTTCTATCTCGGCAACATCTCCATCCTGAAGCGGCCCTAGATAGCTATGGTTTGTTCCAGCCATGATTAAATCACCTGGTTTAAGTGTCATAACATGGGACAAAGCGGCTATCAGGTATGCGATGCTATGTTCCATGTCACTGGTGTTGTAATTCTGGCGTAGCTCGCCATTTACCCTGTATTGTACGTTCAAGTTGTTTGGGTCACTTATTTCGTCTGCAGTCGTAATTGCAGGACCTATTGGCAGGAATGTATCGAAGCTTTTGCCATATCCCCCAGGTAAGTCTGATTCACCTTCTGTAGGTGCGCGGGCAGAGACATCTACGCCTGTTGTATATCCAAATACACAGTTGAGCGCATCATCTATATCAAGCTCCTTTGCGTCTTTACCAATGACGACACATAACTCAGCTTCATGATTAAATATTACAGGTCTGAAAGTTGGTAATACAACTGTGTCGCCCGGCCCGATTATGGCATCTGGTGACTTAAAGAATGAAATCAGGGGCCTGGGTGGGTTAATCGGGACATGTTCCATGTAGTTTGTATTACCACATAGAACCTTACCTGGCCGTGGTAATGGAGCACGCAGGCGAACATTTCTTATTGGAATGACTGTTCCTTTGTCGTGTAATTCATTAAGGCGAGGTCTAATAGTTTCAAAGTTAGATATAATGCTTTCCATTAGCAATTGAGGAGAACCTTCGTCCATGGATTTGACATCATCTGTAATGTCAATAACACCATCATCCTTTAAGATGCATGGCCGAAAATCATCATAAAATCCAATTTTCATTTTCCCAGACCTCCATCTTCTATATTATCTAGTCTTTACAAATATCATGTATCTTAGAATTAAGATAATCTGCTTGGAGCATACAGCCGCAATCCCAATGCTGTCAAACTTACAAATCGATGGAATGGGTACATTTTGTGCTCGAAAAGGAGCTAAGCACAACGGCAAGTGATTAACTTTACATTACCAGTGATGTTCGGTTCTCATTGCTTTATCGGATGTTGACACAAGCTCGTTGTTAATAGCATGATAGTTTTCGAAATGATAAGGAAATCGAATTTACAGAGGAAAATTGCAATCGTGACAGGGTGGGCCGCACAAGGTATTGGACGATCCATAGAATTAGAACTAGCGGCTCAACGAGCCAACCTACTTGTCACAGACATACAGGAACATAAAGTTTCTGGAGTGGCAAAAGAAATTAAAAACCCAAATAAGGAGAATCCATGGCCATATTGATTAAGAATGCCACGATTGTGAGCATGGGATCCTTAGGTGTTATTAATGATGGATTGATTGTTATAGATGGTACGAGAATTGTTTCAATCGATCCACAAAACAACAACACTTCCGATGTCGAAAAAAATGTAGACGAAGTGATCGATGCGACAGGGAAAATCGTCATGCCGGGTCTGATAGATTCTCATTTTCATACATGCCAGCATTTAATGCGAGGGATGGGTGCGGCCATTGCTCGACATGGAACGCGGTATCCTTTTTGGAAAAACTATCTCGTTCCTTTTGAATCTCAGTTGACTCCAGAAGATGTTTATTTGAGTGGTGTGGCTGCGTATACCAATCTAATTCGTGTTGGAACTACTTGTTTCGCAGAACATGGAGGACGCCATCCTGAACAGTTAGTAAAAGCAGCTGAAGATGTAGGTATCCGTGGGCTTATGGCTATTTCTACTATGGACATGGATACAGGACTGCCAACTTTACCAGACAACATGCTGTTTTCTACAGAAGAAGCAATCGAGAAAAACCTAGAAGTGGTACAGCGATGGCCATTTATAAATAATGATGACGATAGCCTTTTGCGGGGTGTTTTCTCTCTACGACAAATCACGGTTTGTACGCCGCAGCTAATTCAAAAGACAGCCCACCTGGCAGCAGAGCATAAAACTATGGTGCAAACACATGCTAATGAAGGTTATTATGAGCTTTACCATGCTCTGGACCATCACGGAATGAGGCCTGCAAATTATCTAGCAAGCTTGGATTTCTTGAATTCTAATGTCATCGCTGCCCATTCGGTTTTACTTAGCGACGAAGAAGTAGAGCTTTATGCGAAGCATCAAGTGGGAGTGGCACATTGCCCAACTCCGAACTTTACATCTTTGGGCATGACTAAACTAGTTCAAATGAGGAAATTAGATATCAAAGTGGGAATCGGTACAGACGGTGCCAATCGTGGTTCATTGGACTTATTCGAAGCGATGAAATTATCAAGCATTGGTCAGTCCTTGCATTATGGTGCGCCTTATCTGGATACTAATGTGGTCAGCTCGTTTGAACTCGTAACAATGGCTACTTTGGGAGGTGCACGCGTTTGTGGCCTTCATGAAGAGATTGGTTCGCTAGAAATTGGCAAACGTGCTGACTTGTTGATTCTCAATCCTGGACTCAACGCTTTACCGATAGATGATCCTTACTTTGCGATTGTTAATTCCTTGCGTGGTAGCGATGTAGGTGATGTGATTATCAATGGTCAAATTGTCATGCGTAATAGTAAGATTTTAAACGTGGACGAGGAGGAAATTGCTCGGCAAGTGTCTACTCGTGCACCGCAATTACGACAAACAGTCCTGGATAACATTAATTGAACTTAGCATGATAAATTTAGATTATATTTTATCCATACCAAATTAGGAGATGATGCCTTATGTATGACCTGAGCGGAAAAGTTGCAATCGTGACAGGGGCCGCACAAGGTATTGGGCGATCCATAGCATTAGAACTAGCGGCTCAAGGAGCTGACCTACTTGTCACAGACATACAGGAGCATAAAGTTTCTGAAGTAGCAAAAGAAATTAAAAACACAGGTCAAAAATCTGTCCACATGGCTGTAGATGTGACTGTCGCTATACAAGTACATTCTATGGTTGAACGGGTCATATCGGAATTTGGTCGAATAGATATTTTGATCAATAATGCCGGCGGCAGTGGCAATATAGGTATAAAAGATATAGAGGATGTGTCTGAAAAGACATGGCTAGATCAGATAGCATTGAACTTGACCGGAGCTTTTTTGTGCTGTCAGTCAGTTACTCCTCACATGAAAGCTCAGGGTTCAGGGCGCATAGTAAATTTGTCATCATATACTTCCCAAGGTACATTTGGGGATTTGACTACTACTGGAGCGCGCCTTCCATATGCGGCTGCTAAGTCTGGAATATTAGGATTGACCCATCAATTAGCCAAAGATCTGGGTCCAGATGGTATATATGTTAATGCCGTTATGCCTGGACTCATCTTGACTGAACCTGGCGCTCGTGTTCGTCAGAGATACGAACTTCTGGATGAAGAGACACAGCAAAGGATGACACAAGCTATTCCATTAGGACGTGCAGGAACACCTGATGAGGTTGCTAAAGCGGTTGTTTTCTTAGCTTCTGATGACGCTAGTTACATTACGGGGTCTGTGCTGGAAGTCACTGGCGGCAGTTAGTTAAATTATGAGAGTGTATTATACGGAATAGAGTTAGTCTGAATCATTGATATGGAGGATTTGAATGAAGGCTATAACCGGTGTGAGGTTAATAGATGGAACTGGATCAAAACCAATAGATAACGCGACAGTTGTAATTAGTGGAGACAAAATAGAGGCTGTGGGTGCTGAGCGAGAGATATCAATCCCACCTGAAGCCGAGGTGATATCAGCTTCTGGTATGAGCCTTCTTCCAGGTTTAATAGATTGTCATGATCACATAGCCTCCTTTGGTTATGATGTTGCTGGCAGGTGGGTACTCAATGAACATCGCAGCACAAGGCATATGCGCATTGCTGCTGTCCTTAGACAAACGTTAGAAAGTGGTTACACAACTGTTAGGGACGCGGGTGGTCTTGATGCAGGTTTCAGGCAGGCAGTGGATGAAGGACTTATACCTGGGCCTAGACTTCAGGTTTCATTGAGTATTATCACACCTACAGGAGGCGTTGGGGAAGATACTAGTGCCTCTGGATATAGGAATCCCAGCTCACCAAATCCAAGTTTACCGTCAGGTGTTGCAAACGGACCTGATGGAATGCGGGTTAAAGTTAGAGAGATGGTCAAAGCGGGAGCAGATGTGATCAAGTTTGCTACCACTGGAGGAGCCAGCTCTAGGCCTGGTCTAGGACCAAAGGACATGGTTATAGGTTCGGACGAAATAGAAGCATTGGTTCAAGAAGCCCATCATCTTGGTAGGCGTGTGATGTGTCATGCGCTTGGAGGTCCAGGACTCAGGAAAGCTATTGAGGCGGGAGTAGATTCAATTGAACATGGTGCATATTTGGATGAAGATCCAGATCTTTTGAAAATTATGGCTCAGAAGGGGATATTTCTTACGCCCACTTTTAGTGTATACGTGTATCATGGAGAATTTGGCACCCCACACGGCAGAATTCGGGCAGCAGAGATGAAAGAACACCATATAAAGAGCGTACAGATGGCACTGGAAGCTGGAGTTAAAGTAGTAACAGGGACTGACGCAGGGGGATGGGTTCACGGTAACAATGCCCAGGAAATTACCTGCCTAACCCGAGCTGGAATGACTCCAGCTCAGGCTATATTGTCTGCAACAGGCCATGCATCTGAGTGTATCGGTCTGGATAGCGAAATAGGGACTATCACACCTGGAAAGAAAGCTGATTTGATCTTGGTGGAAGGTAATCCACTGGAAGATGTTGCCATTCTAGAGACGGGGGCATCCATAAAATTCGTTATGAAAGATAGTCAGATATATGTAGATAAAATTCGTTAAAGGATAATTATGAATGCTAAATTCCTGTTCGTATTAATAGCATTATGGATAATCCTTTTGGGTTGCTCTAATACAAATACTCCAGTTATTCCTACCTTGTCACCTGTGAAAACTCTAGGATTGGATACCCTGGAGAAGGTACATGTTGCGAGAGTTATAGATGGAGACACAATTGAAGTGGAATTTGAATCTGGACAATCAGACAGGGTGCGTATAATCGGGATAGATACTCCAGAAATTTTCTCTCCAAACCAATTAGGCGAATATGGAAACATTACTGACCTAGATTGTTTAGATAAGTGGGGTGATGCTGCCACAAAATACGCTAGAGATACCCTTAACAACAAAACTGTTAAGTTAATTCAGGATACTCAAGTTCAAGAAAGAGATTACTACGACCGTTTACTTGCATATATAGACATCAACGGCCAAGACTTTGGAGAAATGCTACTTAGCAGAGGATATGCCAGAGTCTACGTCGAAGGAGAAAGCAGTCGAAAGAATAATTACTTAAAGCTAGAAAGAGATGCAAGATCTAGTGGCCTCGGACTGTGGTCGTGTAGTGTGTCCGTGACAACAGCAACCCAAATCCCAACTGCACAATTCAGATTCAATCCTAATGGACCAGATATAGATTGTGGTGACTTCTATAGATGGACAGAAGCACAGTCGTTTTATGAAGCTGCTGGAGGGCCTTATAGGGACCCACATAGGCTAGATGGCGACAAAGATGGTATAGCTTGTGAAAGCCTTAGGTAGAACAAAGCCAAATGCTATAATTAACTAACCAAATGCGGGGGGGTGGGTGCTATGAATAGTAAAATATTCCTTGTTCTCGGTGGCTTGATGCTAATCCTAGTATTAGCAGGGTGTTCAAGTGCGACGGCTCAACCCACAGGGACTCCCTCTCCCACATGGACACCAGCACCTACATTTACGCCTTATCCTACGTCATATCCTGTGCCAACTCCTGAAGTAGTAGTCAAAGAAGCTACCGTTGAGAAGATAGTAGAGGTGGTGGTTACTGCTACGCCTATTCCAATGCCCACGGCTACGTTGACACCAACGCCTGCACCGACACCAATCCCGACGGCCACTCCGACTGCTACTCCATTGGACGCCTTCGATGGAACGATACACATTACGTCACAAACTGGCGTGATGGTTCATGAAGTGAAGTGGTCATTAATAAACAATTCCAGACAAGATGTCACTTTGGTTAAGGCTGAAGTACACAATGATAGTGGTCACAGGGTGGCGGCGCTGGGTTTTTTTGGTGAACCTCGCCTTGCCGAAGGACGTGACAGCCCCGCCACCACAAACTTCATGAATGCTACAGAAGAACAGGTAATGACCTACCAGTTTGTTTGGACGTTTCGTATACACACAGGTGAAACTATAGTGTGTACGTTTTCTATGACAAATCCCAAGTCGTGCTCACGTAGTTTGACCGCTACGGCTACACCTTATCCTTCGACACCAACATCTACCCCGACGCCTACACCTTCTACTGCCACACCTGCACCTACGGCTATTCCACAACCCGAGTACATTGTAGATATTAGAATTACATCTGTGCCAGATAGCTGGACGATATTGCAGCCTTTCTTCACAAAATACATCACTGTCTTTGGGATAAATATTTTCGCTACGAAACAAACTCCAGATCACAAGATTATTCATGCTGCAAATGTGTTAGCCCAATATTTAGACAATGATGCTAATGGATCACCAGACAATATAGATGTGATTGAAGAACTGGTAAATAATAATGCAAGCTTGATTATGTCAAAAGATGACAACCAAAGTGAGTCACTATGGGACGATTTTCCTGATGCTGTTAATGATTTATTTGATAATAGTTTAGCAGTACAAGATTTATATGGCAGTGAAACCGCTCCTACCAATGGGTTCGATGCCAGTCTAGAGGAGGTATTACACCTAATAACTCAGCACGGTTACTCAAAAGCATATCCAGATGTTTTCGGTGAACAATACGATTCCGAGATAGCAAACTATATGGATATTGCCAGGGGAGGTCGTTTTGCTCAAGTGCCATCACGTTATCCAAGTTCTGCATGGTACTCATACGACGACCGTACTTGTGACTATTCATGCATGGTAACTGAATATTTCTACTGGGCTCTGACTACTCTATTAGATGCGCAGAATGACGGGGACAGATGTGACGCTATATCACATGAGTGGAAATTATGTACACCAGAACGACTAGAAGAAACAGATATAGGGATTTACAGCCTACTCAATAACAAAACTTATTCACTGCCAATGGTACTGCCTGATGGCAATTATCAGCCCTAATTTTTATATTCTACCTTATTATTCATGCTTCACCGACTAGTTCACATCTGAATGTGTTCATTAATAGCGTTTTTTATAACTTGGTCAAAATCTCCAGTTAGCATCCAATTTAAGTAATCACTGTCCGTTGTTGCGACTTCAGAAACCAACTGTCCGTTGTATTTACCAAAACCAAATATAGGACCTGCCTCGGTTCTAATTAATCTCCCAGTACTGTCAATCCAGTCGGGGTTTGTGGGATGGCAAAAATTATGCAGTTCTTCTATTGAATTACCAATATCAGGGTAATATTTCATTTGACCCAATATAATGTCCTTAACTGCCCGGGCATCTGCCAGAGCGCTATGTGCGCCTTCCAGCACTTGACCGCAATACTTTTGATATGCTGATGAAAGATCTCTGGGCTCTTTCATGTGGAATATGATCATGGGATCTACTACATATCTATCTTCTATACTGAATTCTAGTCCTGCTCTCTCAAATTCCTTCTGCAATAATGGAATATCGAAACGCATCGCGTTGTATCCTGAAATATCGCATCCGTCCAAGAAGTCCAAAAAACTCTTTGCATATTGTTTGAATTGAGGTTCATTCGCAACATCTTCATTAGTTATACCGTGTACAGCTGATGCTCCTGGTGGTATAGGAATATCAGGATTTACTCTGACAGTGCGTTCCTCATATGTTTCGTCAGGATTATACTTAATTACGGAAATTTCAACTATGCGATCGTTCCTTGAATTTAAGCCAGTAGTTTCTAAGTCTAAGAAAACTATCGATCGTTTCAAAGGAAGATGTTCCATATCAATCTCCTGTAAGTTAAGTTTAAAGTATTTAAATTGGACGGCGATTGTGCCAAGTTGTGACTTGTTGATATGCGTGGCCTATGCCAAGCACTTTTGCTTCTGTAAATCTCTTACCTACTATCATTAAACCAATTGGAAGGCCACTTTTAGTGAACCCACATGGTACGGAAAGTGCAGGTTGGCCGCTGTGGTTTATAGGACCAATATAAGGTCCAGCAATTGCCATTGGCCCCTCCATTTTTCTTGGAGGCGTTTCTCCCTTGGCTCTGGCATCACGAGAAGCGAGTATTGATTTTTCTTCAAAAGCAGCAACAGTTGTTGAAAGTGGTGCTGCGATAATTGTAGTGGGTAATATTAGAGCGTCGTGGTCACTAAGAGCTTGTTCAAGGAATGCTGAGGCTCTTTGAGTCTGCTGGAGACTTTGCAAATATGTTATTGCAGTGGTTTCCATTCCGTCGATAATGCCGTCACGATAACGATCACCGAACCTCTCCAGCCGCTCAGCTGATAATTGTTCCAAATAGAATGCTCTCTCAACTGAAAACGCTGCTCGAGAATCTGGGCTGTTTCCAAAGTTTTCAAGCCCTGAAAGATCAACCTCGATAATCTCTGCTCCTAGAGAACGCAGTACTTTGCATGCTTCCTCCACTGCCTTTAGGACTTCGGGGTCTGGTGGAGTATGGCCAAGATCTTCTCCTGTGCCTGCGTTCATTGTTTGTATAAATGATGGGGCAGGCACTATAAGTTTAGTTCCTTTAAGCGAGTCTACAAGATTAGATGTGAAGTCATCTTTTGATATGGGGGCAGATAAGGGATTCATGGGATCGTATCCAGCTATAATATTCAACATTATTGCAGCATCTTCAGCAGTCTTAGTCATGGGTCCGAAATGATCTCGGGTCCACGAAAGATATATGGCAGCTCTAGTACTAACCAATCCAAATGTAGGTTTAAGACCAGTGATGCCACAGAAAGAGGCGGGATATCTTATAGATCCACCAGTATCACTACCTACTGATCCAAGGCACATACTCGCTGCGATAGCAGCTCCACTCCCACTGCTGGATCCACCCGTAATATGTTTTATGTTCCAAGGGTTACGGGCTGGTCCATAGAATTGATTTAGACCACTAGTTCCTCCAGCCATCTCATTCAGGTTGAGTTTACCTAGAAGAACTGCTCCTGCTGCTTTTAATCTACGCCAAACTTCTGAATCTTCATTTGGTACCCAATCTGAAAGGGCTGCAGTTGCTCCAGTGGTAAGTATTCCTTCTGTACATAGCAAATCTTTCAATGCCACTGGTATGCCATGAAGTGGGCCGATATAATTTCCTGCTTGTATCTCCATTTCTGCTTTACGTGCTTGCTCTAATGCTAGGTCAGGTGTTTTAGTAATAAAAGCATTTAGGGTTGGGTCTAGTCTCTCTATACGTTTGATTAGTGACCTAGTTAGTTCCACAGGAGAGATGTCTTTTCTTTTTATTAAAGCAGCAGCTTCAGCAATAGTTAGATAGGGGAGATCACCTTCATCTGCAGATGCTGGCGGTATTTCGTCGCGTAAATCTGGTGGAGTAGGCATATCGTTTGGAATTCTATTAAGGTCATTAATGCCACCGAACCTGAACGGTACTCCTCTACCAGTGAGTGGACTAATGGGCGATGGATTTATGTATTCTGGCATGCAATACCTCCGCCTGTTTATTGTGCAATCATTATATCAGGATATTGCATATAGATTTATAACACTAGCCTTTCCATGGCTGCATGCAAGCAAACAAAAACACAAAACGTCAGTTTAATCTGGTTTGTTCCCTGTGTGAAACTAGTAGTTGTAATTAATTCCTCAATGGATTCCTAGCTCGTAGGTTCTATTATAGCTTCTTCTTGTATGCCTCTAAATTATAAACCTATCTTGTGGGTACAGCATAAGAGGATATATTGCTAGGCACAATGTCACCATCATTATAAAGTCGAATAAGAATAAGTATTGAGATGCTAGTGAGCATAATGATTGTGATTAACGAAGCCTCTAATCCGAATTTTCCACCAGTGAGTAACTCATTCTTGCCTGGCACAGCCTCTATTTGCATTAATCCATTTATAAATATGCCAGAAACTGGTATACCAAATACTAATCCCTGAACAGCGTTCCAGGCAGCATGCAGGCCTATTACCATCCATAATCGCCTTGTAAGCATGTAAACTGCAGCAAGCAAAACACCTGCCTCGAGGCTTATAGCTACGGAGGAAAACACTGTGCTGTTTGGATTAGTTATGTGAACGAGGCCAAACAAGAGACCAGAAAGCAATATGGCATTCCAGCTGCCTAACCAATTCTCTGTTAACCTGAATATTACTCCACGAAATATCAGTTCTTCTAGGAATGCAGATCCTATACCAATGATAATGAAAGTATAAACAAATATATCTAAGGAAACTGACTCTAGCTTAGAACCTGCCGTATAAAGACCAAAGATCAAGAATATTAAGACTAGAAAAGATACAAGCAGAGTGCCCGAAAGTAATCCATATATGATTTCTAGGAGGGTACTTCGTATGCCGTGTTTGAAAGTAAGTTCTTCAAAAGGTCTTTTCTCATAGAATTTCAAGTAAATGAAATAAAAAATGTATACGAACAATCCGGTTACTAATGCAGAGTAAGCACTATTCTGAGTGATGTTTCCATCGCCAACATAAGGATTTGTAAATACAACTATGGAAAGAATACCTCCTACAACATATCCCAATGCAATAAATACAGATGCCACTAATAAACAGATAACTGGATGTTTATACCACATGTATGCCTAAAATTGTTTGATGCTTAAAGTTCACTATTTCTTAAACAATGGAACAGCTACCTCTTTTAAGAAGTTTTGAGCTAGTATTTTGTAGCCTTCAGCATTAGGGTGAAGTGTATCTGGCAGTAGGTGAGAATGATTAGAATTAAAAAGGCTTAGGCCGTCTATGTAATGAATATTTGTATCCCCATAAGATTGCACCTTGCTTACAGCTTGGCTAATTTCATTCCTCATAATCTGTAGATTCATTTCAACTGCATTGAGTGTTTCTTCTCTAGGGAGAGAGTAGATTGGAGATATAACTGCCAATGGAGTATCTCTGTGCTTCTCTCTAATGATTTCTATAAATCCAATTACTGAAGACATGAATGTGCGTATACTCATACTTGCAGACCCGTATATGTTGATACCTATCTTCATTGATATGAAATCTGCAGGCATATCTCTTATCATTCTTGCAATCATTGGCTCCAAATGGCAATTTCCTCCGTAACCTAGGCATGTCAAATTTAGGCCGTGTTCTCGGGCAACAAGGGCTGGCCATGTCTGACTAGCTCGTTCTGCGGCCCTACAATGAGTTATTGAACTACCATATGTTATCCATTTGGGGCGGTTATCTTCATATCTCCTAATCGAAGATCCGTCATCAATCTCCAAATGTTTCAACTCGAATCTCATAAACTGTGGCAGCCAGAGCTCTATTAATTTTTCTTCATTTGGTAGGTTGTGGAAATCAAATCTTGTTTGGGATGTAAATTCTATTGAACTATGAAAAGAGCCGTCACATAAGAGATCTAGCATAAATGAATCCTGGTCTTCAGGCTCTGGATAAAATCCTATCTCTCCAGACAAATTCACAGTATTACTATAGAAACTAATTCTTACTCCCGCTGGTTTTTCGGCTCTTTCCAGCAGTGCATCTGGGGGGAAAAGTTCTAACTTGTCATACGGAATACGCCATGGAATCATAGAACTCCCATCTCTTTGGAATGATATGGAGCCTTGCCATGTCAATTCAGCATGATCTGGTTTAATTATTTGAGACATTTATCTCCTTATGCTCGTCTTATAGTAAAACTTGCGAGAATTAGTAAAGCTAAAGCGAATACTAGTAGTATTGTAAGTTCTCCTGTAATGCTGGATAGTTCACTACCTCTTAACATAATGCTTTGAAGCCCATCAACAGCATATCTTAAAGGCATGATTCTTGATAGCAATTGGAAGTAACTAGGCATTTGCTCTATTGGTAAGATTATTCCGGACAGGAATACTTGTGGCGCTAACACTATGGGTAAGAACTGAGTTATTTGGAATTCATTTTTAGCAAATATGGATATGAATATACCCAGGTTAACAGCTGCAACTACTAGAGCCAAGAGTAATATTGCTACATTTAATAGACTGCCTTGGTGTGTTATGTCTAGTGCCAAAACTGTGAACGTAACAATGACTGCCGATTGTGCTGCTGCAAATGGTATAAAACCTAATAGGTAACCTATTAGGATATCTATTCTACCTACAGGCGTAACCAGCATGCGTTCTAAAGTACCTTGAGTGCGTTCCCTTAGGAAGGTTATGCCAGTGAGAAGGAATGTGAAGAAGAAAGCAAATGTACCTATTAAGGCAGGAGCAATCCGGTTTAGAATCTCTGGTTGATTGCTGAAACTAAAGCCGACTAGTGACATAACTATAATAGGAGCACCAATAACCAAAGCAATAGAACGCCGGTCGTGCAGTAGTTGAAGGACTATTTTCCCAGCTATAGCTAGAGTTCTATCTAAGTTCATCAGGAGTTATCCTTATTCATGAAGTAAAGGAAGGCATCTTCAAGATTTGCGTTTTCATTACCTGTGGCAGAAGTTAGATCATCTGGTGCCCCTATAGCGATAAAGTTACCGGACTGAAGGAAACCTACCTGGTCACATCTGCGAGCGTCTTCCATAACATGGCTGGATATTATTAAAGTTGAACCATTTGCTGAAAGATTATGGAAATATTGCCATATTTCTGACCGAAGCTTGGGATCTAGTCCTGATGTAGGTTCATCTAAGAGGAGTAGGGGAGGGTTATGTACCAATGCTATTGCTAGACTTACTCTTTGGCGTTCACCTCCACTTAGTTTAGCAACTGGATCATTTCGTTCCCCCCATAGTGATACTTGATTAATTATAGATTCGACTACCTCTCTACGATGGGAAGTTTCAGAAAGTCCAAACATACGGGCGAAGAAGTTTACATTTTGTTGTACAGTAAGATCTGTATATAGTGCTTGGAGTTGAGGCATGTAACCAATGTTGCCCCATAATCTTGATGAAGGAGTTTCACCGAATAGAGTTATGGAGCCTGCACTAGGTGCAATAATTCCGGCAATCAACCGGATAAGCGTAGTTTTACCAGAGCCACTAGCACCCACTATGCCAAATATGGTTTCTTTTGGAATATCTAAGCATAGATTCTCGAGGACTTTTTGGTTTCCGTAGTTAAACTCTAGTTTTTCTATTTCTAGGACCATGGTGGTTCTTCAGGTTTTGTAATGTTCAAGATAATGATGTATGCAAATTTAAATACTAAATTGTCGGTATCTCAATAATAGAAATAGTTAAATCAACTTGGTTCCCTTGCGAGAACTATGAATAGACCAGATAGACTATATAACACAATGAAAAGGAGATATGCTGGTTCGTATGAGCCAAAAATATCGAATATTCCATTCATAAACATTGGCCCTATGGCACTGAAACCAAAAATTAGAGGGAATCCTGTAGATCTAACCAGACCTAGGCTAATTCTTCCGTAGTAATTAGCCCATAGAACCTCTTGTATTATCATCATACCTGCAAATCCGGTACCATAAGTAGCAATAGCAAGCCAAAGAAATACAGGATTATCTGCCTCCAAGAATAGATAGGCACCTAACCCCTGTAATGCAAAAGGAATTGCTTTCACTATAACAGAAGTAGCTTTCTCAATGATTATTCCCCAAACCGGGAGAGCAGCGGCCATAAATATTGCTCTGACTGTAACAACTGTAGCTACGACAGCATCTCCATAATTAAGGTCTTGCATGTATGGTGCAAGACTTATATTGATCCCCTGGAAGGCTAAATTAGCTATTGCTATGCTACATGTCAACAGCCAGAAAGTTGAAGTTCGAAGTACCTCAGTTCTAGTCCAGGTCCTTTCTCTAACATTTTCTACTTGATGTTCATCTTCAGAACTTAGGTTGATGTCGTCTCTTTTATAGTCTGTAGAATCTTCAATACCATCTGGTTTCAAACCTAAATCTTCTGGTTGTCTTCGCATCCATAAAAGGGATGGTAGTAGAACCATAAGCCAGGTAACAACAGCGAATACCACAAACATGGTTCTCCAATCATATACTGCAAGAACCCAGACAGTTAAAGGTGTCATTATTACATTGCCTAGGTTACTTCCTATGCCAGAGAATGCTATAGCACGCCCACGTTTCTTAATAAACCATTTATTAATTGTTACATTAGTTACCATGTGCCCCATAAGAGTGAATCCTATGGCTACTATAACCCCACGGAGGAGCCAAAATTGCCAAATGGTATCCACTTGGGTAGCAATTACCATGGCTATGCCTACAATTATAGCTCCAATGGGCATCATGAATCTGGGGCCATAATTGTCTATAACTGGCCCTATAAAAAATGATGTGATTGCCTCTACAAATCTGGCTATACTTTGAACTGCAGATATTTCTGTCCTACTCCATCCGAACTCTCGGTTAAGTGGGCGCATGAAGAATCCTAGTACAGACGAGTGGTGTTCAGCATACGATAGGTGTGCGAGGAACGCAGCGAGTACTATTTTCCATCCATAAAAGAAACGGGGAGGTTTTTCCTTTATAGGCATTGTTTTCCATGCCATGTTGTACATCCGCAGGTTATGTTAAAAGTAGACGTATGCATTATAAATTAATGAGCTACGTCTCCCCAACGATTCACATCCTCCCAACTGATTATGGATTTTTCCTGTAAGCCTTTAATATCCTGCTCAGTGTATCCAAGTTCAGTTAGTATTTTTTGGGTGTGTTGTCCTCTAAGTGGACCAGATCCAACCCTTGCTGGAGTGAGGGACAAATCTACCACTGGTCCGTATCTCCAGTACTTGCCAAGACGTAAGTTTTCTACTTCTCGTATGAAACCATTCTCTTTTAAATGTGGTTCGTTAGAGTAAAAATAGAACATGCTACTTTCTTCGGCTTCAACACATGCTACATTTTGCTCAGTCAGTAGACTTTCCCAGTCTCTAGCCGATTTTGTAGTGAATAACTGACCTAGTGCTGAGGCAAGCTGGTCATCATTCTTCAGTCTAGATTCTACGGTATTGAACAGAGGATTGATTGACAGATCTTTTATGTCCACTGCCTCACATAAATTGTTCCATTCTTGGTCTGTAGTACAGGCAAGGAATATCCATCCATTTTTTGCTTGGTATAATCTATATAAGGAGTGTAAACCGTATCCGTCTCCATCAGGTATAAGCCTTTCAGGTTTCCCTTCATAAGAGAAAAAGTCATCAGCATTGGCATAGGCGTTTGCACCTAACATAGTGGACAGCACGTATTGTGCTGTACCAAGTCGCTCCCTTGCATATAATCCTAGCAATATAGCCGCAGATATTACGGCTGATGAATTAGGATCTGGGTTGGTTTCATTTGCTCGACCCAAGCGTCTACCCATTTCCTCTATTTCTTCGATCGACATGTCTGTTTCAGGAGATGGCATCACATTTCTACCCAGCTGATTAAGGGCTCCTCCTATGACGGCTCCTCCTATAGGATGCATGGCTGGTCTGTGTGAATGTGGTCCTGAGTCTCCATAGCCACCCGCATATACGTATACTATATTTGGATTTATAGCCTTAACCTGTTCATATCCAGCTCCCAAACGCTCTGGTGCTCCGGGACGCATATTGTGCACTAATATATCAACGTTCGCTACAAGCCTATTCAGTATATCTTTCCCTTCTGGGGTCTGTAGGTTTATTGAAATATTTTCTGCACCAGCCTGAGTGCGATTGGCACCGAGTCCGTCGTAGTTACGGCGTGTAGTATCACCTTCTAGTGTCTCTATCCTGATCACTCTAGCTCCTAGTTCGTGACTAAGTGATGTTGACAATGGACCAGCTATCACTGTAGACATATCCAATATGGTAAAGCCTTCCAGAGGGTGTTTGGGTAGCGCGGAGTCAGATTTCTTTTGTGGTTTCTCAATATGACCATTTATCCTAGATAGTATCTCTTCAGAGTGTTGGCCAATTTCTGGAGCCTGACCCTTAACGGTACCCGGAGTCTCACTCATACTGACAAGTACTCCTAATTGGCTCATTTTCCCGACTCTACTGTCATCAACTTCTACTACATGAGGATTGTGCTCTACTTGAGGATGAGTTAATCCATCTTGTGTCATTCTGAATGGCTCAGCAGCGACATTTGACGTTTGATTCACAAAAATGTCCATCCATTCATCTAGAGTTTTCTCTAATCCTTTTTGGATTATAATTCTCCTCAATTCTTCTCGAGGACCTTCCATTAGGGTAGGGGCACCCTTGAATTTTGGGTCTTCCATTAAATCACCTAGTTCCATAGATTCCATGGATGCTCGGAACAGTCTGACTATTATATTTGCCATTTGGATCCAATGCCCATCTTTAGTGCGTATTGGCTGGTATCCGACGCCAGGTTTTCGGTTAGGATCAGACTGAGGATCTTCTTGAAACCTATCTGGGAACTTCAGCATCATTTGCCATATTAGCCAGTTTGTTATATCAAAATGACTAATGCCCTGCAAAAGGCTTGTCTCCACTTTTTGACCATGACCAGTTTTATCACGGACAATCAATGCAGCTATAATGCCGCGTATGGTTGCCATAGCAGTACCATGGTTAGCAATGTTTACAGCTGCGTAGTGAGGTCCTTGTCGTTTGGTCTGTCCAGAAAAAACGGTGTATCTACCTGACTTTGCGGCCACTATTCCTTCATATGGCTTGTATCCAGCGTATGGCCCTTTTGGCCCGAAAGAAGTTATGGAACAATATACTAGGTCAGGTTTATTTGAAATTAAGGTTTCATAATCTATGCCAAGTGTTTTAGTTAACCCTGGCGTGAAGCTTTCTACAACAACATCTGATAATTGAGCAAGTTTCTGAGCTTTTTCCTGACCATCTTGAGTAGTAATGTCCAGTACAATGCTCTTTTTACCACGATTCCACAGTAAGCCCTGAGGTGATTTCCTGATAGGATCTCCTTCAGGCGGTTCAACTTTGATGACCTCTGCTCCAAAGTCGGAAAGAACCATAGTAGCGATCGAACCAGGCCATCCGGAAGAAAAGTCCAATACTTTCAGTTTTTCTAGTATTTCTGCCATATCTACCTCCGTGGATTAACTTTTAACCTAACTGCACATTGGAGTATATTTCACTTGCAATAATCTTCAGTAACAAAAGCGAATCGATTGGTTGCTTGCTAGATTTCTATTAACTTATGTTTTTGTAGAAAATGATTCAATAATCATAAATCATACTTCCTGAGAAATATCATTGCAATTGTACTATCCCTGTATAAGGTCAAGAGGTGGCATAGAAGGTATTATACCAGCAGCAACAGCTCGACTAAGCAAAAGTTCTAGAGCCTTTTTCCCTTCCTCTCCCATGTCGATTGTGTCTTCGTTAACATACATTCTTACAAATTTACGACAGGTTTCCCTTTCTATGCCTCTGCTGAATTGTATGGCGTAATCTAGAGCTTCGTCCTCATGGGCAAAGGCGTACTCTATACTCTCTCTAAGAGTACTTGCCATTAACTGCGCAACATCTTCACCCAAGTCTCTTCTTACCATGTCAAGACCTAGAGGTATTGGCAAATTCGTATCCTTCCCCCATTCTTCGCCAAGATCCAATATATTATTCAAACCTAATTCCTTATATGTTACTTGACCTTCATGTATGAGCAATCCAGCATCTACCTTACCTTCTTGGACTGCTCCTACTATTGCATCGAATGCCATTGGTATAGCTTCGAATCCTTGAGCGTACAAACGCAACAACATGTAAGCAGTCGTATATATGCCGGGAATTGCTACGGTGGCACCTTGGAAACTGAAACTTTCTCTATCATCTCTTGTAACTACTATTGGGCCATAGTTTCTACCAATCGAAGAGCCAACGCTCATTATTCTGTATAAGTGAGCTACTTTGTGATATGCGCCTGTAGAGATAGCTGTACCTTCCAATTCTCCTTTTAATGCCCTTTGGTTAAGTGCTTCGATCTCTTCCAATACGTGAACAACTTCGTAGTCACCCACTTTTACTTTACCGTGAGCTATTGCGTAGTACATGAATGCATCGTCTGCATCTGGACTATGACCGATTCGTATGATTGACATCTTTTCTCCTAGTAAATATTCCTATGTTTATTGATGGTTTATATAGCTGCATAATATTAAGAGAAAGCTCTATAATCTACAAGAGTATTTCCTTGCAATTTTGCTGGCAATTGTATGATTATTCATTATTCGTTCACTAATATAGACTTTCTGACATCTTTTACGGCTTTTCCTATGTCCTTGCTGTTAGTTGTGTTTATTAGGTCTATATGGAGAGGTGTAATGGATATACGTTTGCGCCGGATAGACCATATATCAAGGCCTTTTTCTAGGATCCAACCAGGTTTTTCACGTGATATCCAATAATATTTCTTGCGGCCGTCATCATTTTCTTTTATAACATCCATATATGTACGCCTGCCTAGCCTTGTTATAGAAACCCCTTTAATCTTCTCAATTGGTTGATTAGGAACGTTAATATTAAGAAGTAGTGGGGAACTTAGCTTCTTATCTGCCACAGATTGTGCCAATATTCTGGCAACTTTTGCAGCAGGGTAGTAGTGAACATCTTGAAGGGCAGCTACAGAAACGGCTAGAGAAGGTACTCCTCGGAAAAAACCTTGGAGAGCAGCACCCATAGTGCCGGATATTAATACATCATTGCCCATGTTTGCACCACGATTTATTCCGGAAACCACAAGGTCAACTGGGTCTTCTATTAGAGCTTCCAATGCCAGTATAGCACTATCGGCTGGCGTTCCTTCTATCGCATATGCTGTAACGCCATCCATGCCTTTTTGTACCTCGGTTGCCCGGACTGGATGGTTAAGTGATATAGCAGTACCTACACCGCTTTGCTCTCTATCAGGTGCGGAAACTACTATCTCACCAACTTTTCTGAGCTCTTCAACTAATGTCCACAGACCTTCTGCGTGTATACCATCGTCATTTGTAACAAGAATCTTCAATGCTAATCCCCCAATTTTTGTAGTGTATCACAAGAGTGATTTCTTTTATCGAGGCAAGATACTTGTAATATTTAGCTTTGTGTATTGCATAGGTTGGTTCTGCTCTAGAAATATAGGATTACAATTCCTTTGGTCCTAATATAACATTGTCTATAAGTCGAGTATTTCCTATGTATACTGCAATTGATAGAAGACATGGTTTTTTGAGTTCAAGTACTTCATCAAGGGACCTTATATCAGCCATACTTATGTAATCTATTTTTGCAAGTTTCTCGTAAAGTATCATTTCCTCTATATTTCTCTTAATAGCAATTGGAGAACGTTCTCCGTTGTTGTACATCGTCGTAGCCGAACATAATGATCGATGTAGTACAGCCGCTGCTGTTCGTTCATTCTGGCTAAGGTATGAATTTCTACTACTCATGGCTAATCCATCTGGTTCTCTGACTGTAGGCATTGCAATTATCTCTATGCCAAAATCTAAATCTAAATTCAATTTCTTAATGACAAGCAGTTGTTGAGCGTCTTTTTGTCCAAAATATGCTCTGTCTGGACGAATTATGTTGAATAATTTTGTTACCACAGTGCATACACCTTTAAAATGACTAGGCCTGGTGCTTCCTTCGAGTTTCTGTGTGAGTTCGCCTATATCTACCCATGTGTCAAACCCCGAAGGATATATATCTGAGGGGTCAGGCGCAAATAGTATGTTTACACCTACGTTTTCCAGTAGGGCAATATCGTTATCTAAGTCCCGTGGATAAGTTGTGAAGTCTTCTTTGGGGCCAAATTGCGTAGGATTTACAAATATGCTTGCAACTACGGTTTCATTATCTAACCTAGCTTGCCTAAATAATGATAAGTGCCCTTCGTGTAACGATCCCATTGTAGGAACTAAGGCTACATGTCTAACTGAATCCGATAATAACTTATCCAGCTCATTTATAGACTTAGCAATTTTCATATTGCTATATTACCTGTTGTTGAAGCTCATTCAGGATATCTTGATTTAATTTATAGCTATGTTCTGAGGTAGGAAATGTAATGTCGCGAACCTCATCGGCATATTGAGATATGGATCTCTTAATTATATCGCTAAGATTAGTGTATTGCTTTGTGTGTTTTGGCTTAAAGTCTGTCAACATGCCTAACATGTCGTGAAAAACCTGTACTTGGCCGTCGCAGCTTGGCCCAGCACCTATGCCTATCGTGGGTATAGACAATTTGTCTGTTATAAGTTTAGACAAATCTCCAGGAACGCATTCCAGTACTATTGCAAAAGCTCCTGCGTCTTCTAATGCTCTAGCATCCTCCATCAACTTCACAGCTGCTTTCAATGTCTTGCCTTGCACTTTGTAGCCACCAAGTTGATTTACAGACTGTGGAGTTAGGCCTATATGTCCCATTACAGGTATGCCTCTAGAAACTAACCTTTGTACGGTAGGTGCCATTGTAACGCCACCTTCTAATTTCACAGATTGAGCTCCTGCTTCTTGTAATAGCCTACCCGCATTCCTAAGTGCGTCATAGCTGTTAGTCTGGTAAGACATAAAAGGCATGTCTCCTACGATATGTGATTTTTTGGCACCTCTGGAGACTGCTTTTATATGGTGAACCATATCATCTACGGTTACAGGTATTGTTGAATCGTATCCTAGTATTACTTGGCCTAAACTATCTCCAACTAATATAATCGGCAGTCCTATTTCGTCGATAATCTTTGCTGATGTGTAGTCGTAGGCTGTTATCATTGGGATTTTCACACCACTGGCCTTCATGTCCTTTATGTCACTTATTGTATATCGCATTTTGCACCTCCTATGTTATGTAGGGTGTTATCCACACACTTCTTTAACTATTTTGGTGATACTTCCATACTGTTATCTAATGCGTTTAATATATCTTGTTCTATATTATAATTTATACCTCCGTTTTTCCTAGATAAAGTCGCTGAAAATTTGGAGATTAATGCGTAGATATCTCTAATTTCTGGCATATACTCCTGTAATCCCTTTAGGTGGTCTTCTATGGTATTCACATCACCTCTTGTAACAGGTCCTGTCATGGAATCTGCTATACCTCTGTTCTCAATGTTACTTAATGTGTTCTTAACAAGAGGGATCAAAACTTCAACGCCTCTCGATTCTGAATAACCAATTGTTTTCCATATAGAGGCTGCTGCTGCTAACAATGTAACAACTGCTCCACATGCTAGGAATCCGGATAAGTGGTAGAGGGATCTGTATTTTGGATCTATTTGTATTGGGTATCCTTTGAGGCCAAGGACAATAGATTCTAATGTGCGTAGTACGTCTGATTCGCCTTCTATGGCAAAAGTTATACCACTTAAGTTAGTACCTTTATTGATGGTTTCCGAAAATGTTTGCATAGGGTGTAAAGAACCTACACTGGCACCCTGGAGTTTTGCCAGATCTAGAATACTTAGTGTTTTTGCTCCTGAACAGTGTAGGACTATTGAATTTTCATTCCACCTTACGTTTTCAGCTATCGATTGAATTACATCATCTGGAGTAGTAATGAAAATAACATTACACTGGTTGGCTACTTCCTGAGCTGTAGCCAAAGGGGTGGCATTTTGGATATGTTGTGCAAGGGTCTTTGCAGACACAAAATTGCGACTTGATATTGAAGAGACATTATAACCGGAACTCTCTAGTCCTATCGCTAGCCCAGTCGCAGCTCTGCCAGCTCCAATAAAGCCTATCCTTAGACTGCTACTTTTCATATTTACCCCTACTCAAGAATTTGATTCCCAGCAGAATAACTATGCCGATGGATATCATACCAATACCCCATTGGGTAAATTTTGGATCATTCTCGCCAATAAAAGAAGTTACTAGTAAACCTATTCCTAGTCCGGTGGATATTACACTCCAACTTATCAATCTAGCCTTCATGATATTAGTATTACTCGATTTCACTTTGTGATTCTCAGCTGTGGATTAACATCTAGTGCCGAAGGTAGGCCTCCAAGGCTCTTTGCATAGAGAACACCTCTTATTATCGCATTGGAAACAGCTACAGATGCAGCTACTCCTAGTTGGCGCATGTCCACATCTTTTTTAGATTTACCAGTTGAAAGGGCAAAAACCACATCACCATCTCCAGTAGTGTGAGATGGCCGAATAGCAAGGCTCAGGCCATTCTGCCCATTCTGAGCCAATTTATTAGTTTCTTCTTTAGTCAGGATAGCATCTGTAGCTACTACTACTAGTGTCGTGTTAGTAGGATTAGGATTAGCCCTATCATGGTAGTTGGAGCTTGTGATAAATTCGGTCGTATTCACAAATCCTTGGTTATTGTCCATCCGTGGCCCAGCAATGATCGATCCTGTGTCAGGATTTACAACATCTCCAAATGCATTTACTATTGCTAGTGCTCCTACTGTTATTCCATTAATATTGAGGCTGTATGTGCCCAGTCCACCCTTGGTTGCATTCTTCATACCTAATATTTTTCCGACTGTAGCTCCAGTTCCGGCACCTATATTGCCTTGATCTACAGATCTGTTGTTGGCAGTGCTAGCTGCCTGATATCCTTCATGCTTTCCTGGGCGTATCTTGTGTGTGATAAAACCCAGATCAAATATTATAGCGGCTGGAACTATAGGTACCACGGAAGGGCCTGCTGGAAAACCTATGCCATTTTCTTCAAGGTAACCCATTACCCCTGAAGCAGTTTCTAATCCAAACGCACTACCACCACTTAGCGCTATACCATGGATGTTCCTTATCATATGACCAGGTCTCATCAAGTCCGTTTCATGTGTGCCTGGGGCAGACCCCCTAACGTCCACACCTGGTACTGCACCATCTGGGCACAATATTACAGTGCAACCTGTACCGGCGTCTTGATTGGTGTAGTGTCCTACCTTTATGCCAGCAACATCTGAGATTGAATTAGGCATAGATAGCCCCTTGAAACAGAAGGGCTTTACTGCACCTTGGAGTAGGTGGCAGAGAGTTTTTTCTTAGGCGTTTGTGCTGTTGTAGCCTTTTGGTATACACAGCTAGTCAGTCAGAGTCTTTCATTAAGCTTACCGCTTTCTAGAGTCGGCTGCAGCGGGATTTTACCTAATCAGATAGATATTTGTCAATTGGTATAAGACCACAATATTCTTGAATATATTGGATTTTTGACACTTCCGCTTCATAAATGTTAAAATTTCTAGGGAATTTATAGCTAAATCCGCTATATTTTTGAATAGATGATTCACTAGCAAATGTATACGGAAAGGGGTGTTCGATTGGCTGATCGGGGTGGAAAGTATACTATGAATGAATTCTTAAAATCCGCAATAGGGAATGACCCTAAGTACTTGGGGCTTGATACAGTTATAGCTGCCATAGCGGAAGGTGCAGTTCAGGTTAATATTCAAGTACAGCAAGCTGCTCTTGTGGATGCTTTAGGCACAACTGGAGATACAAATGTTCAAGGTGAAATCGTTCAACGCTTGGATGCAGCTAGTTCCGATATATTCGTTGACACATTAAGCAAAAGTGGTCGAGTCGCCGTGATAGGGTGCGAAGAGATAGAGAAACCAGTTATAGCCGGGAGCAGTGATAACCATTCCTATATAGTTCTTATGGATCCGCTTGATGGATCCTCAAATATTGATGTAGCTGTAAGCATAGGGTCAATATTCGGCATATGGAAGAGAGACTCAAATGATGAAGTTAACGAAGATAGCCTATTGAAACCAGGTAATCAGCAGGTGGCAGCTGTATATGTTGTATATGGATCGAGTACAGTAATGATTACAGCTATAGAAGGCAGTGTACAGGGATTTACATTAGATTCTTCTACTAATTCATTTCATATAACACATAAAGACATTCGTATACCGGATAACTGTCCATATTATAGTACAAATGAGGGTAATTTTAATGACCTAGATTCAAATACCCAAAACTCCATCTTGAATCTGCGGAGTGAATACTCATTAAGATACGTGGGCTCTTTGGTAGCTGATTTCCACAGGAATCTTCTGAAAGGCGGTATATTCCTGTACCCTAGTGATGCTAAGAGGCCTGAAGGCAGATTGCGGTTGATGTATGAGGCAAATCCGTTGGGATTTGTTGCCGAACAGGCCGGTGGGTCAGCATCAACTGGGTATCAAAGAATTATGGATATAATTCCCAAACAGTTACATCAGAGAACCCCTTTGATTCTAGGCAATAAAGATGTTGTTGAAAAGGTAGTTAAGTCTATAAGTGGTTAAGTTAGATGCTGTTGCATAGAAACCTAATGGAGTTTTACATATAATTTTATTTATAAAAAGGAGGGCATGTTGGATACAAAGAAATTGATTAGTATAGCCAAAGCTCTGGTAGCTCCTGGAAAAGGCGTACTTGCAGCAGATGAGAGTGGTGGAACTATAAAGAGAAGGTTCGACAGTATAAATGTTGAGTCAACAGAAGATAATAGGCGGGATTATAGAGAATTACTCTTTCGCACACATGGAGTTTCTGAGTATATAAGTGGCGTTATACTTTTTGATGAAACTATTCGACAGAATGGGGCTGACGGCACTCCGCTGGTGAAGGTACTAGTAGACCAGGGAATCATTCCCGGAATCAAAGTGGACAAGGGAACACAGCCAATCCCGGGCTCACCCAATGAATTGATGACCGAGGGCCTGGACGGCTTGCTGCCACGGCTGCAGGAATACGCTGAGTTGGGTGCCCGTTTTGCCAAGTGGAGAGCTGTAATAACCATCGGCGATGGTATTCCTACAGACAGATGTATAGAAATCAACGCTCATGCACTAGCACGTTATGCAGCGCTGAGTCAGGAAGCAGGGCTGGTCCCCATTGTGGAACCCGAAGTGCTTCTGGACGGTGACCACACAATAGACAGATGCTTTGAGGCCAGCGAAGCTACCTTGAGGGAGACATTCGCACAGCTTGACAGGCAGGGAGTGGTCATTGAGGGCATACTCTTGAAGCCGAGCATGGTGACCTCTGGTAACAAGGCCGTCAATCGTGCAGATCCGGAGGCAGTAGCGGAGAGGACCGTAGAATGCTTCAAGAGAGTGATACCGGTGTCCCTTCCAGGTGTTATATTCCTGTCAGGAGGCCAGAGCGACGAAGAGGCAACACTTAATCTGAACGCTATCAACCAACGGTCCGCCATTGTCGGAGCACCGTGGCAGTACAGCTTCTCATTTGGACGGGGTCTGCAGGGAGCACCTCTGAAGGCATGGAGCGGTGCAAAAGGGAATCTAAAAGCAGCCCAGCAAGCCTTTTTTCATCGGGCCAAATTGACAAGCGCTGCTCGTCAAGGTAAGTACTTGCCGGATATGGAATAGAATAAACATTTAAATGGACTCGAAGACCTATTGTATAATAAAAGAAATAAACTACTTCTAGCGACAAACAACCTAGGTAAAGTAAGAGAGATGGTTGAGTTGCTCAAAGGTGTACCTTTTGAGATAACTACTCCTGCTGCAGAAGGTATATCTCTGGATGTAGAAGAGACAGGCAGTACGTTTGAGGAAAATGCCATCTTGAAAGCAAAGGCATTTTCTAAAAAAAGTGGCCTGCTATCCTTAGCAGATGATTCTGGGTTGCAAGTTTATTCCCTTGATTTGGAGCCAGGGGTGCTATCGGCTAGGTATGCTGGAGAACATGCATCAGATAAGGAAAAAGTTAGATATTTGTTGCATAAAATGAAGAATATAGAAAGGGATAGGCGACAAGCACGATTTTGCTGTGTAATGGCTATGTCTAATCCAGAAGCGGGAGTCGAAATCTTTGATGGAGTGTGTGAAGGTATGATATCTGAAGAACCTAAAGGGTCATCCGGATTTGGATACGATCCTGTCTTCTATATTCCATCAGTTGGTAAACATATGGCAGAACTTAGTATGAATGAAAAAAACAGTTTGAGTCATAGAGGAATAGCAGCTCAAAAAGTTCTGTCCTATCTTGTAAAGATGGTCTAATCAGGGAAATAAAAAGGTAATATTTATGATTGAATCAAATAGAACAGGAGATATTTTTGGCAGATTGCTAAAAGATCTACGTGTTTCCGTTACTGACAGATGCAACTTCAGGTGTCCTTATTGTATGCCAGCTGAGATATTTGGAGAGAGATATAATTTCCTCAACAGAGACGAGTTATTAACTTTTGAGGAGATAGCTCGTATGGTTAGGATATTTGTGCGACTAGGTACTTCAAAAGTCAGAATAACTGGGGGTGAGCCGCTGGTTCGTGCAGGACTAGAAAATCTTATAGGTATGCTTTCTGGAATAGATGGCATACAGGATTTGACACTTACTACGAATGGATATTTGTTAGAAGATAAAGCAGAAGCCCTGAAGAATGCTGGCTTAGAGCGGATTACAGTTAGCCTTGATAGTTTAGATGAAGAGATATTTGGTCGAATGAATGGACGTGGGTTCAGTGTAAGAAAAGTTCTTGACTCCATAGATAAGGCTATAGATGTTGGATTCTCTCCTGTAAAAGTAAATACCGTAGTCCAGAAAGGTGTTAATGATAATACCTTGATTAGTCTACTTGAATACTTCAAAGGTAAGCCGGTGATTGTAAGGTTTATTGAATTTATGGATGTAGGCAATATCAATGGATGGAGACTGGAAGAGGTAATTTCGTCAAAGGAATTGGTAAATGTGATTAATCAAAAAATCCCTATTGAGCCAATTGATAAAAATTATAGTGGTGAAGTGGCGACTAGATATAGGTATAAAGACGGTAGCGGCGAGATAGGTTTTATATCTTCTGTTAGTGAACCTTTCTGTAGTACTTGTACTAGAGCCAGGCTATCAACTGACGGAAAATTGTTCACGTGCCTGTTTGCAAATGACGGTAAAGATCTCAGATCTCATTTAAGGGACGGCATTAGCGATGGAGATCTAGAAAGCATAATCAGAGATATTTGGGGAAAGCGGACGGATAGATATTCTGAGATAAGGTCTTCACTTACTAAGCCAATTACGGACAAAGTTGAAATGTATCAAATCGGTGGTTGAAACATACTTTAGGTAACTTAATGTCCACACCGGTGACTTGTGGTTTAGGATAGGTGTAATTTTCATGGTTGATAGTGTAGAAATATATACAGACGGGGCATGTAAAGGTAATCCTGGGTCCGGTGGTTGGGCTGCAATTGTGAGATGTTGTGGTCATGAGGAAGAACTGTCAGGTAGCGAAAGCAACACCACAAATAACCGTATGGAAGTTTTGGCAGCGATCAAAGGAATAGAGGTGTCTCCACAAGGGTCTTCAGTTACTGTGTATAGTGATAGCCAATATCTCATAAACACAATGACAAAAGGATGGAAGCGCAGGGTTAATCTGGACCTTTGGGATAAACTCGACACTCTAATATCCGTACGTAGAGTAAATTGGCACTGGGTTCGTGGGCATGATGGTAATCCTGGGAATGAAAGGGCTGATAAATTGGCTAGTAATCAAGCAGGAACCTCTAAAAATGAAACTTTTCTAACGCATATAGATAAAGAAGGCAGGGCGGTGATGGTGGATGTAGGATGGAAGGAAGAGACAGAAAGGGAAGCAGTGGCTTCTGGCCAAGTCATTATGGGCAAAGAAACAATGAATTTGATACGAAATGGCCAAATGAAGAAGGGTGATGTTCTTACAGTTGCTAGGATAGCTGGCATTATGGGGGCCAAAAGAACATCTGAATTGATACCTCTTTGCCATCCGTTACCGTTAGATAAAATATCAGTAGACTTGGAACTAGATGATGAAAAAAATGCCATTATCATAATATGCACTGCCAAAACCACGGCTAAGACTGGAGTTGAGATGGAGGCCTTGACTGCAGTATCTGTTACTGCTCTTACAATTTACGATATGTGCAAGGCAGTAGATAAGACAATGCAAATTCAGGATATTAGGTTAATGAAAAAAACTGGAGGCAAAAGCGGAGATATACATTTAATCTGATGCTCTATATTCGATTGCTCAATTCAATCCTAAGAAATACCTTGTACATTAATGTCAAATAAAAAAGGATTCTATGGATGGCGTCTTATCGCCTTAGCCGTATTTATCATTGCACTGGCTACTGGAGCTGCATCTCATGGCCTGGGAGTATTCTTTGTCGCATTGGAGAAGCAATTTGGTTGGAGTCGGACTGTCTTATCCGGGGCTTTCGCTTTAGCTAGGCTAGAAGGCACAGTAGTGGGGCCACTTGAGGGTTTTCTAACAGATCGTTTTGGATCCCGCCGAATGGTTTTGTTTGGATATATATTGCTAGGCTTGGGCTTCTTTATTTTTAGCCTCTCTGCTGGTATATATAGTTTCTACATAGGTTTTATGGTTATAGCAGTGGGCCAAGGATTTGGTGGATTTTTACCGATGATAGCTGCTGTGAACAATTGGTTCATTCGGCGTAGGAGTATTGCGATTGCGCTGGCAGGTATGGGTGTATACCTGGGAGGTGTATTTGTTCCAGCTCTGGCGGTGGGTATAAACCTAATTAGCTGGAGATCGATGGCGGTTTTTATTGGTATAGTCTTCTTAATTTTAGCCTATCCGATAACTAGACTGATAAAGAACAAACCTGAAGACTATGGTGAGCTTCCTGATGGGGATGATCATAGGATTGAGGAAGGGACATCAGCTAGTAATAATAATGAAAGAGTAATTATATCTATAGAAACGGATTTCACGGCCAAGCAAGCAATGAAAACCCCTGCTTTCTGGTTTATTACTTTTAGCCATGGGCTAACAGCTATGGTTGTTGGGGCATTGCAGGTGCATACAATACCAATGTTACACGATGCTGGTTTATCACTGGAGCTTGCAGGAACAGTAGTAGCAATATATACATTCCTTGCTATGGGTTCACGGGTACTAGGTGGATATTTTGGTGATAGAGTACAAAAGCCATGGTTGATTTTTGGATTCTCGATGATTCAGGCGGTAGGTGTTATAGCAGCAATATTTATTCACGATTTGTTTAGTGCATTACTTTTTGCTTGTCTATTTGGAATGGGATGGGGAGGAAGAGGAGCTTTATTTACCGCACTCAGAGGGGACTATTTTGGTAGAAAAGCGTTCGCTACTATATTTGGATTATCAGCATTCTTTCTAAGTGGAACATCAGTTGTAGCTCCGCTATTTGCGGGATTCATGTTTGACACTTTTGGGAATTACGATATTGCATTATTTGTGTTTGCTCTCATAAATATTTTCGGAGCTACATTGGTTTTACTTGCAAAAAAACCAGTTCTAGAGAGGTATAATGCAGGCGTTGACCCAGTCAATTCAATATGATATTATGCGCAAATTCTGGGGGTACGATTGAAGAACAGAACTGTAGTGCTTGCTCTTCAATTAATAGGAATAGGTTGGTACATAGTAGTTTGCCTATTCATTGGGTTATTCGCAGGAATATGGTTTGATAGTGTTGTAGGAACGGAACCGGTCTTCACGCTTCTGGGTGTGTTGTCTGGAACGATTTTGGCTTTTTATGGGATGTATAGGATTGTTAGCGAATTTATGAATACTGAATAGGATTGTGAAACTAAGAGATCACAAATAATAAGCCACTAATGACATCTAGAAAAAATATAATGAGGGTAAGCGTTATAGTTATCTTGGCTTTAGCGCTATCTGGAATGGTTACTGGTGCAATAGGATCTGCTCTTTCTGGTAATGCTCCGTTACTGGCTCAACCTGTACCACATATACCTCCACAGAAGATAGTGGTCGAGTCTGTACAAACATCTACTAAAGAAATGCACGATACAAAAGACTCTCATAGTACTAAAGAAACCCACGACATAAAAGACCCTAATAGTGACTCTGATGCTCACGATGCTCACAGTGAAGCAGGCATGGTTACTGAAAAAGACGGTTTCGTTGTCACTAACACGCTGCTATCTGCGTGGATAGTGAGTATACTGCTCGTGGTTGTTTTCTATTTTGCAACGCGCCGTATGACATTGGTTCCTAGGGGCTTGCAAAATTTCGTTGAATTTGTCATTGAATCTTTGTACAACTTTGTGAAGGGAGTGGCTGGGGCTGAAAATGGGAGGAAATTTTTCCCAATAATAGCAACTATATTCCTGTTTGTTCTTGCTAATGCATGGATAGGATTGCTACCTATATATCCGTCTCTGGGCTTCTTCAATGAGGACGGGGACATGGTCAGGCATCTATTGAGACCAGCCGGTACAGATCTAAATATGCCACTGGCTTTGGCTATAGTCTCGTTTCTGTTTGTGGAATTCTGGGGATTCAGGATGTTGGGTCCCGGATATCTTACTAAATTTTTCCCAATCGAGAATATAAAACGTGGTAACTGGGGGCAGGTACCAATCGATCTTTTCGTGGGTGTATTGGAACTCCTAAGCGAAATGATTCGTGTGGTGAGTTTCACATTTAGGCTTTTTGGTAATATGACAGCAGGGGAAATACTCCTTATAATGATTACCTATTTGGTACCGTTTGTTGCGGTATTGCCTTTCTATGGCCTTGAACTTTTGGTTGGTGTAGTACAGGCACTGATATTTGGTGGCCTTACTTTGGTATTCGTGGTATTGGCAGTGACTCCCCATGGCGGGGATGAACACTCTTAAAGTTTTCAGAATCGTATTTTAAGGGAGGAATCATGGACGCAGATACAATTAAGCTGTTAGCAGCAGGTCTGGCAATAGGTCTGGGGGCAGTAGGCCCAGGCATTGGTATTGGTATACTAGGGGCAGGAGCAATGAATGCTATAGGTAGAAACCCAAGTGCAAGTGGAGCTATCTTAACTAACATGATCTTGGCTATAGCTTTCGCAGAAGCCATAGCGATATATGCCCTAGTTGTAGCAGTAGTATTGATATTCGTGGCTTAATACCTGCGAAAAAATCAAAGCAAATTAGAAAGATCCGGGAGGATTTATGGCAGACCTGGGATTTCATATACCAAGTTTGTTGGTTTATTTAGTAAACTTTATTATTCTATTGATAGTTCTTTATGCTGTGGGATACAAACCCATATTGAAGATGCTCGATCAACGTGCAGAAAGCATCCGAGAAAGCTTAGAATCTGTTGAACGAGTGAGAGAGGAAGCCGCAGCCCAACAAGCGGATATAGAAAGTAAGCTGAATGAAGGTAGACAAGAAGGTCAGGCCTTGCTTGCTCAAACTAGGGATATGGCTGAGAAGTACAGACAAGAAGAGATGCAGAAGGCACGTCAAGATGCTGAGGCATTAGTAGAACGAGCCAAAGCTGCGATAGAACGTGAAAGAGATGATGCTATAGATCAGGTTCGTCTACATTTTTCTGAATTAGCAGTACTTGCAGCAGAGAAGATCATAGACAAGGCACTGGATGAAAATGCACATAAAGATATAATTAATAAAGTCTTAGAGGAAAGTCCAGAGATCAAATAGTACGGGATTGTAAAGAATAACATGGCTAAAAAACCTTCGGCAAAAAGATATGCATTAGCTCTCTACCAATTGGCTAGAGATAAAGGGTCTGTGGAGAAATGCCAGAATGACTTGCGCCTATGCGAAGAAATATTGGTTGACCAGAATATAAATGCTTTCCTGTCTATGCCGAGCATACGTGTTTCCCAGAAGATTGATTTGCTTAAGAGTAATATGGAAGACGTCGAAGAGAATGTTTGTAACTTGATGGGCATTTTAATACAGCGAGATGCGTTTGGTTTGATTTCAGACATTCTTGAGCAATATGGTAGGCTTCTGGATGAAGAAAAAGGCTTAGAAAGAGCGCATGTTATAAGTGCGATACCAATAAGTGATGACAGTAAAGATAGTCTGTCTAATTACCTGACTCAGTTAGTCGGTAAGGACATAGAACTTACTAGCGAAGTAGATTCTAGTATATTAGCCGGACTAGTGGCCCGAGTTGGTGACAAAATTCTTGATGGCAGTGTTAAAGCTAGGCTTCAAAGTCTTAGAAAATCTTTGATTGAGAGTACCTAACAGGATAACTCTTTAATCTTCTTGATGTAGGGGTAAGAATATGGCAGTTCGTGGACAAGATATAACATCGGTAATTAAACGGCAGATAGAGGAATTCGGCAGTGACGTAACTATGGTAGACGTTGGTACTGTAGTGCAGGTTGGTGATGGTGTTGCAAGAGTTCAAGGCCTTAGTGGAGCTCGTTACACCGAACTCATAGAGTTTCCTAATGACGTCATTGGACTTGCTTTGAACCTTGAAGAGGATAGTGTTGGTGTAGTTATCTTAGGTGATGACACCAAAATTAAAGAAGGTGATGAGGTACGCTCCACCGGTAGGATAGCAGAAGTTCCTGTTGGAGAAGGATTGCTGGGGCGCGTTGTTGATGCTCTTGGTAGACCGATCGATGGTAAAGGGCCAATCAAGACTGACAATACAAGGCCAGTTGAGAGGGTAGCTGCTGATGTGGCTCACCGCAAGTCCGTATCTGTACCAATGCAGACAGGTATAAAATCAGTTGATGGTATGACTCCGATTGGTAGGGGGCAGCGTCAGCTAATAATTGGAGATCGTTCAACTGGTAAATCGGCAATAGCAATTGATACGATTATCAATCAAAAAGGTGGAGATCTAATATGTATATATGTGGCAGTGGGGCAAAAAGCTAGTAAAGTGGTCCAGACTGTAGGCATTTTGGAAGCAAACGGAGCTATGGAACATACCATAGTCGTTGCGGCTAACTCATCAGATCCTGCTGCACTGCAGTACATAGCACCATTCTCTGGGACTTCAATGGGCGAAGAATTTATGGAACAAGGCAAAGATGCCCTGATAATATACGATGATTTGTCTAAACATGCTTGGGCATACAGGCAAATGTCACTTCTTCTAAGAAGACCACCTGGGAGAGAAGCTTATCCAGGGGATGTATTCTATCTTCACAGCAGACTACTTGAGAGGTCAGCTAGGTTAGATGATGCTTCTGGAGGTGGATCCCTTACTGCTCTGCCGATAATAGAAACCCAGGCAGGAGACGTATCTGGGTATATACCAACTAACGTTATATCAATTACTGATGGACAGATTTACTTAGAGGCAGATCTATTCAATTCTGGCATCAGACCTGCAGTGAACGTTGGTTTATCTGTATCTCGAGTTGGTGGTGCAGCACAGGCCAGGGCAATGAGGCAAGTAGCAGGTAGGCTCAGGCTAGACCTAGCTCAATACAGAGAATTAGTGACATTTGCTCAGTTTGGTACATCGGACCTTGATGCTGCCACTATAGCTCAGTTGGATAGAGGTCGAGTTGTCACTGAGGTATTGAAACAGTTGCAATATGAACCTATGAGTATGGGGGAACAGGTTTCCATAATGTACGCAGTCACAAACGGATATATGGACGACGTTCCTCAAGATAGGCTCAGGGATTTTGAAATTGCATTCCATAGGTATATGGAGACATCTCATCAGGATGTTATCAACGCGATAATGGAGAAAAAAGAATTAAATGATGAGATCAGTGCATCATTGGTTTCTGCAATAACAGAATTTAAGAAGACAGGTGTTTATTAGAGGCATGGGCTCAATGTCGCCTCTTTTGTTAAATTTGAACGAGTTAATACATGCCTAATATACGTGAGATTCGAAATCGAATAAGAAGTGTGAAGAATACTGCCAAAGTCACACGGGCCATGGAGATGATAGCAGCCTCAAAGATGCGTAGGTCGCAGCAGCGCCTGATTGCTGGAAGACCATACGCGGAGACAATAACCGAGATTATTGGCCACATAACCGCACAGGTTTTAGATGGAGATGATGATACGCATCCACTTATGGTAATTAGAGATCCAAAGAGAATTAGAGTTATTCATGTTAGTCCAGACAGGGGCCTGTGTGGAGGGCTAACTGGTAATCTTAATAGAAATCTAAATAGATTTATTGCAAGTCAGGACTTGCCAGCCGATTTCGTAGTTATTGGAAGAAAAGGCAGGGACTTCGTCTCACGATCTAACTTAGAGATTAGATCAGCGTTTGTAGATATGGGAGATACTCTATCTTTAGCAGACATTGAACAAATAGCGGATGTGGTTATCAATGACTATGAAAATGGGGACGTGGATGAAGTATATATTTCTTATAGCAAATTCATATCCACTGTTGTTCAGCAGCCCACAATAAAGAAGTTATTGCCAGTTGAGGCTGTAGATGTGACATCTAGTAACAAAGGTGGGTATATATATGAACCCAATCCAGCACAGATATTAGATTCATTGCTGCCAAGATTTGTTCAGGTTCAGATATATCATTCTATTCTTGAATCTATTGGCAGCGAACACTCAGCTCGTATGGTTGCAATGAGCAGTGCCACGGATAGTGCAAACGAAATGATTCGAGGCCTGATACTCTTGATGAATAAAGTACGTCAGGCAGCTATAACAACGGAACTTCTTGATATAGTAGGGGGAGTAGCTGCCCTAGAGGGGTAAAGTAGCTACTTCAATCCGAGAGGAGATAATAGATATTATGGCACAAGGAACTAAGGGTTCAGTAGTTCAAATAATAGGTACAGTCATTGACGTTGAGTTTCCACCTGATGGTCTTCCAGCAATATATAACAGCTTGGAATTGAATAATTCAGGAGAACGATTGGTTCTAGAAGTTGAACAACATATAGGTAATAACTGGGTAAGGTGTTTGGCTATGGGTCCCACTGAAGGATTGGCCAGGGGAGTAGAAGTTGTAGATATGGGGGCACCTATATCGGTCCCTGTGGGGGCAAAAACACTTGGTAGGTTGTTTAATGTTACTGGGGATCCGCTTGATGGATTAGGGGATGTTGACTCAGAAGAGAGATGGCCAATACATAGAGCCCCACCGTCATTTGATGAACAAGAAACTGAAGCTACCATGCTAGAAACTGGTATAAAAGTTATAGACCTTGTCGCTCCGTTTACTAAAGGTGGTAAAATTGGTGCTTATGGCGGTGCCGGTGTAGGTAAGACAGTTATAATTCAAGAACTAATTCGGAATATTGCAACAGAGCACGAAGGATACTCAGTGTTCGCAGGGGTTGGAGAACGTTCGAGAGAAGGAAACGATCTTTGGCATGAGATGCAAGAGTCCGGAGTTCTGGGTAGCACAGTATTAGTATTTGGACAAATGAACGAACCACCTGGTGTTCGCCTGAGAATAGCATTGACTGGACTTACTATGGGTGAATACTTCAGAGATCAGGAAGGTCAGGATGTTCTCCTGTTCATTGATAATATATATAGATACATATTAGCTGGCATGGAAGTGTCGGCTTTGCTTGGGAGAATGCCGTCTGCTGTAGGATATCAGCCTACATTGGGTACGGAAATGGGTGCACTTGAAGAGCGTATTACTAGTACCAAGAGAGGTTCAATAACGTCCCTACAGGCTATATATGTTCCAGCTGACGACTATACTGACCCTGGTATCGTTACGACATTTGGCCACCTTGATGCATCCATATCTTTGGACAGAGCCCTTACTGAACAAGGACTATACCCGGCAGTAGACCCGCTTGCTTCAAATTCAAGAATACTTGATCCGAACGTGGTTGGAGATGAACACTACAGAGTTGCTAGAGGGGTACAGGAAGTTCTACAGAGATACAAAGATCTACAAGATATAATAGCAATTTTGGGTATGGAGGAGCTTTCTGAAGAAGATAAATTAACTGTAGGCAGGGCAAGAAGAATCCAGAGATTCCTAACCCAACCATTCTTCGTTGCAGAAGTGTTTACGGGAAGAAGTGGCAGGTATGTGTCTGTAGCAGATACGGTTAAGGGATTCGGAGAGATACTTGATGGTAAACATGACGAACTACCAGAACAGGCTTTCTACATGGTAGGTAGCATAGAAGAAGCAGTAGAAGCAGCAGCCAGCCTGAGATCTTAATATAGGAACATTAGGCAAGAATTTCTTTGACAAGTGGACCTGTTTCAGTAAGATGTATTTGAGAGGATTAACGAACCTGAAATGAAGGTAGATATAATAAGTGCAGAGAGAATAATATACTCAGATGAGGCGGATGCCATAATAGTACCAGGTATTGAAGGATATTTGGGTATACTTCCTCACCACGCTCCTTTGATGACTGCCATCAAAGGAGGTGATATTACCATACGGAAAGATGGAGTGGAAACAAATTTCTCAGTTAGTGGGGGATTCATAGAGGTTATGGATAACAAAGTCACTGTCTTGGCTGATGAATAAGCGGCTGGTATAGTTCATAGAATAATCGTACCTAGTCCTTGAAATAGTAAGACATAGATTGAAGAGCAAATATAGGATCTACGTTTCGAAGTTTAACATACGTTGGTACCGGGGCTCCTACTGGGGCATAATTTAGGATCGCTCTGATGCCACAGCTAACTATACGATCTATTACTGCCTGAGCATGGCTGCCTGGTACTGTAACAATCGCTATTCTCATCTGTATTTCTTTGATTGTTTCATCTAGTTCCTGTATGTCTTTAACTACCAATTGCCTATTTTATTGTTAATTTGGTTGCTATCCATATCAAATGCAGCAACTATATTAAATTCCTCAGGAGTGAATCCAGGATGCTCGATTATGGCGGTCACTAGTCTACCAACACCTATGAGACATGTATTCCATTGCCTCTCTAATCCTAGGACCTGCCTCAATTCCCTGAGCAGAGATACAACAGGATAACCGCGACCTTGTTTCCCAAATCGTCCAAAATAACTTAAATCTTTTCTGATTTGTGCCAGGGTCATCTGCAGTTGGTATCCAAGTTGGTTAGAACTTACAACGTCGATTTTGCGAGTTTTTAAGTCAGCCAAGGTAAGCACATATTAAGGAAGTCGCATAACTACTACCTCAGGCATGTTATTGTCGTTATTAAGGATGATAGAAGACATTTTGTTTCGATAATATATATGTATATAGGGATTTACGCATGTTTATTTTCTTTGTATACTGGCATAAGTACTTATTGGGAAATATATCACATATATTAAGAAATTGTGCCTTCCAAAATGTTTGAGGAATGCTTATCTAGGTATTCACTTGCTAATTGACAAGCATAGGTTTATTATTTATTCCGTTATTGCTATGATATTAGTAATGATGTAGTTGTAGACAGTAGTGGCATGCGATTCACTTATAAGAGATTGGCACCTGTGAAATCTTTTCGTTATTTTATAATACTATTATTTTTCATACTTGCTGTGTCAGCATCCTGTTCATCTGATTTACCTGAACAAACTACAGTTCAGCCGACTTTAACTCCGCAATTGCAACCTACACCGCTGCCAAAAAATGGAAGTAATGGTAGCCAAGTGTCAGAAGATAAATTCAGTACTCCTGTTCCTGTTCCTGTTCCTACATCTACTGTTTCTCCTGCACTAGTCCCAACACCCACGTATAAACCAATATCGAGCACTGCATTGGCACCTACACCTGTCCAATTACACAACCAATTTTCATCAGATGTGATATTTGAGCTTAGAGAAAGTGTAGTGAGAATAACTAGTTCCAGTGGACAGGGTACAGGTATTCTGATTGGTGATGATGGTCTAATAATTACTACATATGGACTTATTTTAGAGGATCCAACAGTTATAGTAGAGTTGAGTGACGGGTCTAAGCAAATTGGCATAGTTCTGGGGAGGGATCAAATTGGCGATTTGGCGGCGATTGATATTTATGGGGATAATTTTAAAGAAATATTAGTTGCGGACACGAGCTTAGTTTTGCCTGGAGATGATGTAATAGCTTTAGGGTATCCACTCCAAGGAAGTGTGCGGCAACATACAGGACAAATTATATCTCCCAATGAACACATTTTTTCAATAGGGGATTTGAAAGAAGTTCCGTTTGTCACAAGCAATATACCGACTTGGGATGGGGGGCTGGGTTCTCCGCTCATAAATAGTAATAATGAACTTGTAGGTTTTATGGTCGGTAATGGTTTGGCGATATCTGCTGATAGGTTATCACTGGTAAAAAGCACAATAATCAATGGTGAGAGCATCATATTAGATATCGAGAATGACATTATTTACACTTTTAGGCCAAATCCAAATGCAGATACAATCCTAGGATTAACTGATGCATATGGTTCAGGTGAAAAGTTATTGCCAAGACAACATTATCCCAGTGCTTGGGGAGAGATATCTCCCGATGGAAATAAATTACTATTTGCTTCGGCTAGGGGACCAGGAAGTAATTGGGATATATATGTGTCAGATGCAGATGGTACTGATGAGATACGTTTAACTCATGACAAGAAAAACGACCTATCTCCTGCTTGGAGTGGTGATGGTAATAAAATAACTTTCGTTAGTGATAGGGATGGTAATTATGAAATTTACATTATGAATGCTAATGGTACTGAAGAAATTAGACTGACAAATAACACAGCCAAAGAGGGATATCCCCATTTCAACCCTCAGAATGACAGGATCGTATTTAGCTCAAATAAAGATGGTGATTATGAGATATACAGCATAGATTCAAATGGTAAGAACGAGATTAGATGGACGGATAATGATTTTGATGATGACGCACCTAGGTGGTCTAGGGATGGCAAGGCTTTTGTTTTTCATTCAGATAGATCTGGTGATTATGATATATATAGGATGATTATAAATGGAAAGGAAGAACAAAAAATAAGTGATAGTACGATGGATGAACGATTCGCAGATTGGTCTGAAAATGGAAAAGCTATAGTTTTTTCAATTAAAGTTGCAGCCAATAATGAGGAATTATTCATTTACGAAAGTGACGGAACAATTCGACAGATAACTGAAGGAGGAGGTAAGAAGATATTCGCTAGATGGGTTACATCTCAGCAAGAAAACAATCACTCCAAATTCATGAACGGGCATTTCTCAGTAAGAGATATATCATCTACATTTTGGGGAAAATATGGAGCTAAGGTGTTTGCATCTGATCTGACTGGCAACCATGAAATTTACATTATGAACTTCGATGGAAGCGTTAAAGATCAGTTGACGGATAGCATTTCTTCTGAGAGGCAACCGTCCTTGTCGCCAGATGGTAAAAGCATTGCATTTATGTCGAATAACACCGGCTTTTGGGAGATATATAAGATAAGTATTGGTAATCTTGTGCCTATAAAACTTACAAATAATGAATCATATTATCATGTTAATGGGCATCCTCAGTGGTCTCCAGATGGCAGCAAGATAGCATACTGGTCTTTTGTAGATAGGGAAGCAGATATATTTATTATGGATAGTGATGGAAGTAACAAAAGAAATATTACTGCATCCCTTGGTGCAGATCTTAACCCTTCCTGGTCTCCAGACGGCAGTACCATAATTTTCCAATCAGATAGAGACGGAAGCAGTGACATACACACAATTAATGTAGAGGACATGAGTCGCATAGTGGTTACAAATGACTCAGGGTTTGAGGGGTCTGCAGATTGGTCTCCAGATGGCAGATATATTCTGTATCATTCGGATAAACCAGAGGTTGGTAGGAACGGTAATTTTGATATTTATATTGCTGATGTAGATGGAGCTAATATTGATCGCAAAACTAAAGCAACTGCAAAAGATCTTGATCCATCCTGGTCAAATAATGGGAATAGGATTTCATATGTATCATATGTCGAAGGTAATGCTGATATATATGAAATCGATGTAGACAGTGAGGATGTGGCCTTTCTGACTTCAGGCTCTCAATCGGACATATCTCCGGATTCTTCATACAAATATGAAGAAATGTCAGGCAAGGTGATAACATATCATAGCATTTACAATGATGCTATGGGTGCTACTAACGTGTATAGGATGAATAAAGATGGAACAGGTAATATACAGTTGACAAATTCTCTTGGAAACGATGCATCTCCACAGTGGTCTACACAGACTGGGAAGATTTTATTTGATTCAAACAGAGATGAAGACTTAGAGGTATATGTTATGAACGCAGATGGTTCAGATCAATTAAACCTATCTAATGATTCTAGTAGAGACGATACATTTCCTAGTTGGAGCCATGATGGTAAATCTGTAGTATTTCAAAGCAAATTGTTGGGCAGTGATGGGTATGATCAGGTATTCATTATGGGTGTTGATGGCCAAAATAAAGTTCAACTAACTAATGCTAATGGTAAAAGCATTATTCCCAGAATATCTCCTGAAGGTGACAAGATCCTGTTTCTATCTGATAGAGATGGGATAATGGACGTATATACTATGGATTTGGATGGGGGTAATCAAACTAACATAACGAATAGTGCACATGAGGAATTATCTGCCAATTGGTCCCCTAACGGGAAGCAGATAGTATTTTCCAAGAATATAAATAGCCAATCACAAATATTTGTTATGGATAGTGATGGCCGGAATGGGCACAATGTATCTAATAATACGGCAATGGAGACATATCCAGACTTTTCAGCTAGCGGAACCGTTATAGTATTTATGTCAGATTTAGATGGTATGAGTCAGATATATAGTATGAATATATACGGGACAGAACGTGTTAAATTGACAGATGTCTATTATGCTGGTCAACCTAATTGGCCTTATAGTATAGACTAGGTGGTTTGAGATGCTTTTGGGTCATTTAGCTTTATTATGAGTGGAATTGTCATGATTATAGTAAAGATAGTAGCATATATGGCGATATTGTAGGATGCTGTCAGATCAAATATCCACCCATAAAATATTGGCCCTACTACACCTGCTCCTATTGCTCCCATTTGAAGCAGTCCTTGAAGAGATCCGAAAGATTTGCTACCAAATATTTGCATTATCACAAACGGGCGTAGTGGTATTGTTCCACCGAATCCTATGCCGAACGTCAGTGTAAATAATATGATATAGAATGTACTGGAGGGCGTAATATATAGTAGTATGAACAGTCCTAGCAATTGGAATCCTACAAGACATGTAAGAACAACTCTATAATCTATAAGGTCTACAACGAATCCAGTGATTATGCGGCCTATGCCACTTAACAGGAACATCAACCCTAACATGCTTGCGGCTTCGGTAGAACCGTAATGTAAATCTTCCAGTAATGGTATTAGGTGAACCATTAGCCCACTTATCCCCAAAAACATTAATGCAAATAATATGCTCAATATCCAAAAATCCGAAGTCATAATAGCTTCAGAGACAGACATTCCATTTGTATCTTCTATTTTGTTATAGTGGATGCTATCTTGGTTGTTATTCGGTTTTGCGTTGTCAGGTAAGTAGCCGTAAGAAGCTGGATCTGTTCTTACTACTAGAGATAAAGGTATTCCTATAACCCAGACACCAATACCTAAAATGAGTGTGGATATCCTCCACCCGATATGCCCTTCTATGATAGCGATTGTGAATAATAATGGGCCACCAAAAACCGGACCTAACATTGCTATGCCTAGAGCTCTACCTCTCAGTCTATTGAACCATTTTGCAACAGAAACAACCCATGATACTCCATGACCGGATCCGCTAGCTCCCAATGATGTTATGAGAAATGCAGCGTAAAAGGTCCATAGCGAATTCATGTAAGCCATCATTATCATGCCAGCACCTACCAGAATAACGCCGATAAGAATAACGGAACGTGGACCCCATCTGTCCACTAAGAATCCTATAACAGGTGCTAGTAAACCAGATTCTAGAGATCGCAGAGAAAATGCTCCTGAAGTTACTGCGCGACTCCATCCGAATTCTTTAAGTATAGGTAAGAAAAAGACATTGAAACCAAGTCCAAAAACTACAGTTATATAAGCATTCATCGCAACACTAGCTGCTACAATATACCAACCGTAGAATAATCTTCTTCTAGTTAGTAGGTGCATTCAATTTGTTTGGCACATCTTATATTGTTGACTAATGTCATGATGGAAATATGATACTTACATTTGTTCGGGTGCTTCCATACCCATCAATGCTAGACATCGCCCTAATACTACACCTGATGAGCGCACAAGCTTCAACCTAGCTTTAGTTAATTCGTAGTCAGATGGGTCATTTGACATAACCCGACATTGTTGATAGAACCAATGGAAGGCAGTTGCCAACTGCTGTGAGTAATGTGCTAAATGGTGAGGTTCCAAGTTGATTGCGATAGATTCTATTAACTCGGGTAATGCAATCATTTTCTTTATGAGATCTATCTCTGAAGGGTGACTTAGCAGATTCACATTGCCACTTGCATGATCTATTTTTGCTTCGGTGGATAGTCTTATTATGCTCGCAATACGAGCATGGGCATACTGAATATAATACACAGGGTTCTCAGAAGATTCTCTCTTAGCTAATTCGAGGTCGAATTCCATTTGGCTATCCGGAGAACGAGACATAAAGAAGTAACGACAAGCGTCAGGGCCTACTTCATCGATTAATTCCGGTAGGGTTATAAGGTCACCACTACGTTTAGAGACTTTCAGTAACTGATTGTTCATCTTAAGAGTAACTAACTGGGCCAATATGATTACTAATTTATCTGGATTAATTCCTAAAGCACCTAGTGCAGTCTTCATCCGAGATACATGTCCTTGATGATCTGCCCCCCATATATCTATAACCTTGGAGAACTCACGTCCGATAAATTTGTCATAATGATAGGCAATATCAGCAGCAAAATACGTCGGAGATCCATTTGATCGTATAAGAACATTGTCCTTGTCTTCTCCTAATGAAGAAGACGTAAACCAAGTTGCCGCATCTTTAATTGATAGATTGTTCCCTTCCCGTAGCAGATCTAGTACATTCTCGATATGTCCATCTCTATGTAATGTATATTCTCGAAACCATACATCGAATTGTATATTGAGTCTTTTGAGATCTTTTTCTATTACTGTCAGCATCTTGTTTAAGCCTATAGAACCTATATGATCAATGGCCTCTTCTTCATCAAGATCAAGTAAGTTAGGGTTTTGTTCGGCAATATCTCTAGCAATGTCCAGCATATATTTACCCATATAGCCACCTGCTGGCATTTCGGTTAAGTGCCCCAGATGCTGTTTGTATCTTACGTATAGAGATTTATAAAAATTCTCCATTTGGTTGCCAGTATCGTTTACATAGTATTCTCGAGTAACATTGTATCCGGCAAAGTCTAGTATTCTGCCTAGAGCATCACCCAAAACCGCACCTCTAGTATGTCCGACATGTACTGGTCCTGTTGGATTGACACTAACAAATTCGATTTGAACACGCTGCCCGTTGCCGAAATTGACTTTCCCATATGATTCACCTGATTCCAAGATAGTATCTACTTGGCTAGTTAGCCAGGAGGGATCCAGAGAAAAATTTATAAAGCCAGGTGGCTGAACCCATATACTTCCTAGATAATCTTGACTGGGAATGAGTGGAAGTAACTGATTTGCGATATCTACTGGACTACGCTTGAGTAAGCCAGCCAGTTTAAGTGGGATATTAGTTGCGAAATCTCCATGTTCAGGGTTTTGCGGTCGTTCTACAGTGAATGTTATTTGAGTATCACTTGGTATAAGTCCGTTGATCTTGGATCGCTCTATTAATTCTGCTAAGGAATTGCTTATTAGATTTCTTATTATCATGTATGAAAACTTTGGCCTTCATATTATATTTCAGTAATAAATAACTGATTTGATTATATACACGCTCAATGATTATAGTATATAGCCTTACGAATATTGAAATGTACTTTAACCTTTTCACTAATATAAAGAGTATATTGATGTTTAGAATAGCTTTATGCTATCCATGCTGGCAACTATATCCCATTGGTTCTTGACAAATAGCGCTTAACTATAGAGAATGCAATTCTGTGTGGATTAACATATAACCATAAAGAAAAGAGAGGGTATTACAGTTGGAAAAGAAAGTTTTGATGAGTTTTGATATAGACGGCACATTGGAAGTAGGAGACCCACCTGGGCCAGTGACTCTGGACATGGTTAGGAAAGCTCAGGCAGCAGGAATAATATGTGGTAGCAGCTCAGATCGATCTCTTACTGCCCAGAAAGCCTTATGGGAAAGGGCAAACATAACACCAGCTTTTGTTTCCCTTAAGCATATGTTATCAGATATAAAAGGACAGTTTGAAGCAGACTACTATTATCACACTGGGGACAGAGACTTAGACAAATCTTTTGCCTTAGAGGCTGGTTTTAGTTATATGTGGTATTGGGAGGCTGAACACGAGCCTTGGCTGAATCTTGCCAATGGAGAAGAGCCTGATCCTGAGTGGGGTACAGCAGCTGCTCCTGCTTGGTAATTCTGGCACACGAAGAGCATTATACTGTAACAGAACAGAATCTAGGCATAAGGAATAAAGTCACTAGATTCTGTTCTGTTACTTAGAGTCATTGTTTTGTTTCCTAGCCATATGTCCACCTATAGCAGCTCCAATGCTTCCCAAAATTGTCACGTATGACAGTAATATTACTGTCAGTATTATGGTTAGCGACCCGCCTAAATAAAAATTTTCTATTGGCAGTATTGATGGCCCAAATACCGAAGCTAATACTATCGGCAGGATAGATAGTCCTCCCATAGTGCTACCTATTAATATAGATTGATCTATTGATGATTTCGATTTGCTACCAGCAAACCATCCACCAATTAATGGACCCAAGGGGCCAGATATAAAGTGTATCAATGGGGGTATTAGGCATGCTATACATATTATGAATCCAAGTAAAGCATTTTTGACCACGATTTAAATCAGCTCCATTATTTTCTTTGCCAAATCTTTAGACACTCCACGTACGTTTGTTATTTCTTCTGCACTTGCCTCACGAATTTTTTGTACGGATCCGAAATGGTTCAATATCAAATTTCTCTTTTTAGATCCTATACCTGGGATCCTATTTAAAGCGGACATAATCCCTATTTTATTTCGTCTTTTTCTATGATGAGTGATTGCGAATCTGTGTGCCTCATCTCTCAATCTTTGTATTAAGAATAGTGGAGCAGAGTTTCTATTTAACAAGATTGGGCTGGGTTGGCTCTGTATAAATATTTCTTCATTCTCTTTTGCTAAACTGGCCAAATTTATGTTTTGTAATTTTAACTCAGATAACACTTCTATTGCTGCGTTTAAATGGCCTCTACCACCATCAATGACTACCAAGTCAGGCTTCATATTCCAACTTGAAAACCCTGCAACATTTCTGTATATTTTATCCCCAAATGAATCATTGGTTAGATATACAAACCTGCGTCGAAGCATCTCCTTCATCATAGAATAGTCGTCTATGCCATCTACTGTTTCTATGTTAAATTTACGATAGTGTTCCTTCTTAGGGAAACCATTCTCAAATACCACCATACTACCTACCGGAACATGACCTTGTATATTTGATATGTCATAACACTCGATTCTAGTTGGAAGAGTTGGAAGGCCTACAGCTTCTTGTAAACCTTTCATGGCGAGATGCAAAGAATCTTTATTGTAGATTTCTTTAAACTTCGCTTTTTCTAGTCCAATTTGAGCATTGTCTATAGCCATTTGAGTTAGATCGCGTTTTCTACCTCTCATTGGTACTGAAATTCTTACGGTCTTTTGTTTTCTTGTGCGCAGCATGTCAGTCAATACGTCTTTATCTTCTATATCTACTGGTAGCAATATTTCAGATGGGGGTTGGGCAGATACAGTATAATATTGACTTACAAAATCTAATAGAAGTTGATCAGGCTTTTCACCTTGCATGCCGATCATGCTAAATTGTTCTTGTCCTATTAACTTACCATTTCTGATAAACAATATTGCTACTCGAGTTGTTGTTTCGTTTTGTGCTATCCCTAAAGCATCATAGTTTTCATTCTTGAGAGATACTACTTTCTGCTTTTGATTAATATCTTGAATTGCTTTTAACTGATCCCTCAGGGTTCCTGCACGTTCAAAATTGAGAGAAGATGCAGCATGTTCCATTTCGTTTTTTAACTCTCTAACTATATCGTCGGTTTTTCCATCCATGAACATTATTACTCTATCTATAACATTTCTATATTCTTTTTGCGTTGATGCAGATATACACGGGGCAATGCATCTGTTGATGTAATATTCTAAGCATGCTTTTGAATCCTTCCCGTCTATTAATTTAGTACAGGACCGATAGGGAAATAATTTATTTAAAATGTTTAACGTTTTTCTGACTGAACCAGCATTTGCATAGGGGCCAAAATATAAGGCTCCGTCAGCTTCAGTCTGCCTGGTTATGTAAACCTGTGGGAATGCTTCATTATTTGTGATTTTAATGTATGGATAACTTCTATCATCCTTGAGGCGGGCATTATACTTGGGCTTATGCCTTTTGATGAGAGTACATTCTAGTATTAAAGCTTCAGATTCAGACTCTGTAACAATGTAGTCAAGTTCGTCTACTAAACTCAATAATCCTTGTATTTTGGGCTCCCTGTTTTTTGAAGGACCTACATAGGTGCTAAGTCTGTTTTTCAATTGTTTAGCCTTTCCTATGTACAACACATCGCCACTTATGGATTTCATAATGTAAACACCAGGTTTCTTAGGCGCTAACTTGAATTGACGTGATACGCTAGGAGCTAACATGGATAAGATTGTATCATAATGAAATAGTTGCTATTTCATTGATGTGATATCTGATGTAACATAATTAATCTTTGTTTTATATGCAAATAGGATGTAAAATACATCTTTGTACTATTATAATTTTGCTTTATAATTAGCTAGGGGAAATAATGGAAGTTATAATTGCGTCACCAAGAGGATTTTGTGCAGGGGTAGTTAGAGCTATAGAAGTAGTAGAGAAATCTTTAGATACTTTTGATAGCCCTGTATATGTTCGTAAAGAGATAGTTCATAATCCTCACGTTGTCCAGGAACTTAGAGAGAAAGGTGCTATTTTCGTAGACGATATAAAAGATGTTCCTGAGGGGCAGACGGTCGTATTTAGTGCCCATGGAGTGTCCCCAGACGTTTGGAGAAACAGTGAAAATAGAAAACTCAATATAATGGATGCTACTTGTCCATTGGTAACGAAAGTTCATGCAGAGGCTATAAAGTATGCTAAGGAAGGATATACAATTCTTCTGGTTGGGCACCAAGGACACGAAGAAGTAGAGGGAACTATGGGCGAGGCACCTGAGTCTACAATACTTGTAGAGGATTCTGAGTTCGCAAGGTCAGTTCAAATTGTGGATGAATCTAAAGTTGTAGCTTTAACTCAGACCACACTTAGCTTAGATGACACGAAAGATATAATCGGTATTCTTAGAGAGAGATTTCCGACACTTGTAACACGTAACGACATTTGCTATGCAACAACAAACCGTCAGATAGCTGTAAAGGCTATGGCGAGCAAAGTAGACTTAGTGCTTGTGATTGGCGCTCAAAATTCATCAAATTGTAACAGGCTTCGCGAGGTGGCATCTGGTTTTGGTATTCCAGCGTACCTTATTAATGGTCCAGATGATATATCCTACGAATGGTTTGCAGATGTAGGGAAAGTTGGTATCACATCCGGTGCATCCACACCTGAGAGATTAGTTACCCAAGTTGTAGAGAAACTTAACCCTACATCAATTCAATATTTAGAGTTAGTGGATGAAAATGTTTCTTTCGTATTACCTAAAGAATTAAGGTAATATATGCTCCTATCTTAGGGTGAAAGTGAGCAGTGTGAGTATTGTAATAATGAGTATTGTTATGATCCCAATACGTTTCATTTCGCCCAGTATGTAAGGATTTGTTACATTGGCAGTAGCTGTATCGGTTATATTCCTAGATGATTGAGATATCAGGGTTGGTGTATCTTTTTTACTAAAAATACTTGGCTGAACTATTTTGGCATTAGATTTTTCATCATTTGCTATGCTATGGGGCACATTGTTATCAGAGGCAGTTATTGTAGGGACACTAGGTTTTCTAGTTGATCTACGTTTCTTGATTCCTAATTCAGCTTGCTTAGCAGCAACTCGGCGAGATTTATTTGGCATTTCTAGTCCTCCTAAATTTATTCAATTATATTGCAAAATGAGTTGAATATGCTATACATTTTTAATGTTAGGTTGCCCTAGGATGTGCTTTCATGTAATTTTCCTGAATCTGATCCTGAGCTAAGTGTGTATAAATTTGAGTGGTTGCAATGCTACTATGGCCCAATAGTTCCTGTATGTAACGTAGAGGTGCTCCACCTTTCAGCATATGTGTCGCAAAGCTGTGTCTCAGTGTATGTGGGGTTATTTTTGTCATTATACCTGCTCTTTCCCCATGTTTTTTAAGTATGAGCCAAAAACCCTGGCGTGTAAGCCTGAAGCCTTTGCTATTAAGGAATAAAGGTTTGTGTATTTTCTCAAATGTATCCTGCTTATTGGCTAAGTATGGTCGAATATCTTCAATGTAGTATTCGAGTGCTCTTGCTGCGTTTTTGTGAATATTAACTAATCTTTCCTTAAATCCTTTTCCTATGCATCGTATATATTCCTCTCTAAGGTTCACATCTTTGATATCAAGAGATACTAGTTCACTAACACGCAGTCCGGTAGCATAAATGATCTCTATCATAACGTAGTCTCTTATGTACGCTATAGACTGGCCATTGCTTACTTCTTTTATTAGAAGTTCTACTTCAGCTTCAGTTAGATACTTAGGTAGTATCCTTCCTGAACGAGGCGGATAGAAGGACTCTGTTGGATCTGTATCTAATAATTCTTCATCGATTAAGAAGGTAAATAATGATTTCAGAGAAGCCAATTTTCGTCTTCTGGTTGAGTCAGAATAGCCTCTCTCCAGAATGTATAACATGTATTTTGTTATCGTTTGTTTGTTTATATATTGCCAATATATTATTTTATCCCAACTAGGTTCATCTGAGTTTATAAATTCGGTAAATTGATCCAAATCTGACCTGTAGGCGTCCACTGTGTTGTTGGACAATCCTCGTTCTGATGTCAAATATTCCAAGAAAGATCGTATAGAGTCTGCCAAATGATAATCTCCTCGTTTAAACAGCCGCATTCTATCATATAATTGTCCTTGACAGTTAAATATATGTCAGGCTAGAATCCATTCGGCGTCGTTCACATAGTTGGAGGTGTTTAGAAAACATGATAAATATTGGGATGGATCCTGATATGGTTGAATTTGGGTCATTGGTGCTTACTTGGCATGGGTTTTTTGCTTTTGTTGGGGTATCTGTAGCACTGCTTATGGTTAATTCTTTTGCGAAGCGAGATAACATAGACGTTGATATAGTTCAAAATACTGCAGTATGGGTCATAATATGCGGGATAATTGGTGCAAGAGTATTTCATGTTATAGACCGTTGGGATTTCTATCAAGATAACTTGTCACAAATACTTCTAATATGGAGTGGAGGTATAGCACTTCTAGGTTCAATCATAGGTGGCCTAATAGGTGGAGTAATATATGCGTTTATTAAAGGACACCCCATAGGTATCTTGGCTGATATGACTGCCCCAGCTCTCTTAGTGGGGCAAACTATCGGAAGAATCGGAGACATTATTAATGGAGAACACGTGAGTAACCTGACAAATCTGAGTTGGGGCTTTGTCTATACAAATTCTGAGAGCCTTTCCAATAGGATTCATGGGCTTAATCCGAGTCATCCAGCAGTATTGTATGAGATGTTATGGAATATACTGGTTTTGGGTGTCATTTGGGGCCTTAGGGGTAGGATAAAACCTGACGGTATGCTGCTGACCTTGTCCTTATGTTTATACTCTTTTGGCAGGTTTTTCATTCAATTTGTGCGTCAGGATAAGATTTGGTTTGCAGGCCTGCAGGAAGCACACATAATATCGATCATTATAATTGCGATTGGCGTTCCATTACTGGTGTATAAGAGTAAGTTGAACTTCAGTTAATATTTGGCTTGTGCAAATGTAGAATAATTTGATGATAGAGTTGTAATTGCTGTCTGATCTAGGTACATTTGATTAATTTAGTGCTAGTAAACGTCAACGATATTAGCTAATTGTTTGATACACGAAAGTCTTTTATATATAACTTAAACACGTCTTTGCCAGACCAATTATCTATGTCAACGGTATAAACTATATCTACGGTTTTATATGAACCATCCCATGATATTGCTTGATTGAATGCTACGGCATCCCAAATAGAGCCATTGTGATACAACCTCATTCTTAAGTGTTGTTTCTTCTTTCCAATATATTGGAAACTTTTGACCTCAACGCCTGTGGTTATAAATAGTGGTTGCGTGTTGGCCTCTCCAAATGGTTCCATGCTCTGGATAATTTTGAATGTTTCCCCTGTAAGGCTGCTTACACGTACGTTGGCATCTATATTCAGAGTGGGAATGAGTTCCTTTTCTTTAAGAGATTCTAAAGCAATGTTAGATAGTCGTTCCTTAAGTATGGGCAAATGTATCGTTTTTATTGTGAACCCTGCGGCCATTGGATGCCCACCGAATCTAATGAATAAATCTTCACATTGTGAAAGGGCAGCAACTAAATTGAATTGACGTATGCTTCTTGCACTTCCTCTAGCCCAATCCCCATCAATAGCAATTGCTATTGCAGGCTTGGCGTATTGGTCTACTAATCTGCTGGCAATAAGACCAACTATGCCCGGCGTGAATTGCTCATCCCACACTAGAGTAATAGCTTCATTTTCATCTCTGCCATCTAAATTTGTTTTTACTATTTCCATTGCCTTTTGGGTCATGTCTCTGCGTTTCTTATTTATTTGGTCGATCTCTTGAGCCAAAATATATGCCTGATCTTTGGTCTTAGATGTCAGTATGTTGTAACTTTTCATTGCATCGCCTAATCTACCAGGAGCATTTACCAAAGGGCCTATAGAGAATGAAATCGCATGGGCGTCTAATTTGTCTCCGTCTTTTATGCGAGATAAACTTAACAATGCCTTTAGTCCAGGTAGCGGGTCCCTATACATGGAATCTAGGCCAGCAGTCACAATATATCGATTTTCATCAAGTAGCGGGCCTACGTCTGTTATTGTCCCTATTGCAACTAATTGCAGCAATTGGGTATTCCAGTTCAGTCCTAGATTTTCGTATAAACCTTGGATCAATTTGAACGCTAAACCCACTCCAGTTAACCCATTGAACGGATACGAATGTCCGCCAATTTGCGGGTTGATATTGGCCATAGATATAGGTAACTCATCTAATGGTTGGTGATGGTCTGTTACTATTGTGTCTATGTCCATAGTTTTCGCATAGGATATTTCTGCAACTGAAGTTATGCCACAATCAACAGTTATTATTAGGGAGACACCTTGATTGCTTAGGTAACCAATGGCTTCCAAGTTTAGTCCGTGCCCCTCATCAGTTCGGTTGGGTATATATGGGAATATTCTTATGCCTAGGTCCATTAGTCCTAAGGCTAAAACAGAAGTTGCAGTTACTCCATCCGCATCAAAATCACCAAATATTCCAACGAGTTCATTAGCTTCTAGAGCTGCTTCTATACGTGTTATGGCACTGTGCATATCAGGGAGGTTTAATGGGTTATGCAAGGAATGAGAACTCGGGTGAAAGAAAGCGTTGGCTTCGGGTAGAGTGTTGATTCCCCTGTTATGCAGTAATTGTGCAATGACTGGTGGGAAATGTTTCAATTCATCAAGTGTTTCACTTGGGAGTCTTTTTGCAATATTCCAATTTTTATTAGAGACCATGTATTTTCGTTTCTATTTCTGCACAACAGCGATTTTGATAATCCACTATATTCATAAATATTGATTAGGATATAACTTGAAAAAGGATGTATAGTCTAAAATCCTTCAACTAGGCTCTATCTTTCAGAGAATTTCTTGAAACAGAGACATGTATTATGACCACCAAATCCGAGAGAATTCGAGATAGCAATATCAATGTCTACTTTTCTAGCTGTATGTGGGACATAATCTAGATTACACTCTGGATCTTGGTTATCTAAGTTTATAGTTGGAGGGAGTATTCCTCTACTAATAGCTAATGCACTTATAACCGCCTCTAGTGCCCCGCCAGCACCTAATAGATGTCCTGTCATAGATTTTGTGGAACTCACGGCAAGTTTGCTAGCATATTCTCCAAACACTGAATTTATTGCCATGGTTTCAAATTTGTCATTCATTGGGGTGGAGGTTCCATGTGCGTTTATATAATCTACATCCTTAGGGCTGATACCAGCTCGTTCTAATGCTAGAGACATTGATCTGGCTCCACCTTCACCACCTGGCGCTGGTTGAGTTATATGGTATGCGTCTGCAGCCGCACCGTATCCAAGAAGTTCTACAATTGGCGTTGCCCCTCTCGACATAGCGTGCTCTAGGCTTTCTATTACTAGAACAGCAGCTCCTTCTCCCATAACGAAACCATCCCTAGCTGTATCGAAAGGTCTGGATGCTTTTTGAGGTTCGTCATTCTGCCTAGATAAGGCACTACAAGCATTGAAGCCAGCTATCCCAACAGCACAGATAGCAGCCTCGGCTGCACCTGTTATAGCTACATCAGCTTCGCCTCTCCTAATTATTTCGGATGCTTCTCCTATGGTGTCAGCTCCGGTTGCACACGAAGACACTGCACTAAAATTGGGACCTTTTGCACCAGTCATCATTGATACACGACCAGATGCAGTATCGCCTAGCATCATAGGTATAAGAAATGGACTGACCCGAGATGGGCCTTTGTCTATCATTACCTGATATTCTTTGGATAGGGTTATAATGCCTCCAATGCCACTTCCTATCATAGATGCAATGCGAGGAGCATTTGCATCTGTTATCTTCAGGTTTGCATGAGCGATAGCTTGTTGGGCTGCTACTGCAGCAAACTGTGTAAATCTATCCATCCTCCTGGCCTCTTTACGGTCTAGGAAATCATTCGGGTCAAAGTTCTTGACTTCACCAGCAATTCGCGTTTCGAATAGCTCTGTGTCGAAGCTAGTTATATAATCTATTCCTGATTTTCCGTTGATTAGAGAGTCCCATGTAGCGTCGGTGGTCAATCCCAAGGGGCTGACTACTCCGAGTCCTGTAACTACTATACGCTTTCTCAACTTATACTCCTCATATACACCAAGATTAGGCGTTATGCTGCCTATAACCACAACATATAGTGCTAAAACACTAAACGTAAATATTTTAACAGATTGCCACCATGTTTTGTATATAATAAAAGGGTAGATATAGATATTGTTTATATGTTTATCTCCGTTTTTGTATAATCCGTTGATTGTTTGTGGCCTAAACAATATAATTGATACTTGGCAGAATGAGGTGATTTTATGATTCAGCATAAACGGAAAGTAGCTATAGAGACACACGGATGTAAGCTCAATCAGGCAGATTCGCAAGGACTTGCGAAAATGTTGAGAGCCAAGGGCTTTACTATAACTAATTTGGAGGATGATGTTGATGTATATATATTAAATACATGTACTGTCACTCATGTCGCTGATCGTAAGGCAAGGCAAGCCATAAGAAAAGCTAAGAAGCGTAATGAAGATTCGATAATTATAGTTACTGGGTGCTATGTACAGAGGGATCCGTCTAAGTTTGAAGAGATTAATGAAGTAGATCTAATTATAAACAATAGCAATAAAGAAACTATCGCTGATAGTGTTGCATCTATGTTCGAAGATTCAATTGATCATGTAAATATATACGACCACTTGGAATTAAGTTCGAGACAGTTAGAGTATGAAGCTGTACGTACTAGGGCTATGTTGAAAATTCAAGAGGGCTGTAATCAAGTATGTGCATATTGCATAGTACCAAAAGTTCGAGGTAAGGAACTCAGTATAGACCCGGAACAGTTGATAGCATCTGTGATCACGCTAGAAGATATGGGATATCAGGAGGTCGTACTTACAGGAACACAATTAGGTTCTTATGGGTTCGATATACCTGGCTATAGTTTAGTACGGCTATTGACTGAAATTCTAAAGAACACATCGATCCCTCGCATTAGAGTCTCCTCTTTACAAGCACATGAAATAGATACAGAATTGCTTTCTCTGTGGTCTGATAGAAGATTATGTCAACATTTTCACGTCCCATTACAAAGTGGAAGCGATAATGTGCTGAAGCGTATGAGAAGACGGTACACTGCGGCTGAGTTCTCTGAAGCGATAGACCTTATTCAACAAAATATACCTAATGCAGGCATAACAACAGATGTGATAGTTGGATTTCCAGGTGAGAGCGATGAGGAATTTAATGAGACTCTAACAATGTGTGACACCGTAAATTTCTCTAGTATGCATATTTTCCCGTATTCAAAGCGGCCTAGTACATCAGCATATTATTTTAACGATCAAGTTAGAACATCTGTGAAAAATTATCGGTCAAATATATTGTTGTCACTGGCAAAAGAGAAGGAAAGAATTTTTTCTGCAGCAATGACAGGAATACGACATAGGGTTCTTTGGGAAAAATTGATTGAGGTACAGGGATACAATGCATGGTCAGGGTTGACAGAGAACTACCTAAGGGTGTTTTGTGCTAATAAAACAGATATGCATAACAGTATTACGGAAGAATCAGTAACCAGAGACACGACAGGCTTCTTATGGGTATCGAACCAATAGCACCTTAATACATGAAGGAAACAGCCACATACCCACATACTAGGTAAGTATGATATTTACTATAGGTTCACTTTCCTTAATGTAATATCTCCACCGCGTAACTCAAGGTATCCTGCTCTGTCACCATTACCGTGACCAAATATGACAAGCCAACCATCTTTGGCAGCTTCATGAAGCAATTCCCTTTTCTGCTTAAGAGTATCTTCTGGGTTTTCATCATATGCTGGGATATTTGGTAGGTCTAAGTGGTAGGGAGTAGGAATAACATCTCCTAGGTACATTACTTTTTCACCGCCGCAGTTTATTTGTACTATTTGGTGCCCTGAGCAATGCCCACCGGTTTCCCATACTTTGATACCTGGCATTATCTCGGTATGTCCGTTCAGCAACTTGAGCTGATCGAATTCTTCTAGGCATTTAAAGTCCTCTGGGTAGTGTTTTTCGGAAGACCGCTCATTTGGATGGTTTGCTGCATCCCAGCAGTTTTGCTGGACGAAATATTTAGCACGAGGGAAAGCTGGTATAGCTTTACCTGTCCTATCTATTTTAGTACAACCCCCGGAATGATCGAAATGCAAGTGAGTGAGGATCACTAAATCAATGTCCTTGGCTCCAAGTCCTTGCTCTTTAAGGTTGCGATTTAATTTGCTTGTAGACAGGCCAAAAGATTCTCGTATATTACCCATTTCCTTATTTCCAGCACCTGTGTCTATCAGGACATTACCTTCGGGTGTTCGAACTAACAGACAGTTTAACCCTAGGCTTATTCGGTTTAGGCGATCTGCTTTGACTTTCTTTTCCCATATAACTTTGGGTATTTGCCCAAATACAGACCCTCCGTCTATTTTCATAAATCCATCACTTATAACATGTATGCTATGTGCGATTGATTTAGACATTTGTTACCCCATATATCAAGATTAATTAAATTGAAATTTAGCTTTGAGCCTGTTGTGATATAGGAGGGTTTAAGTTTACTAATCCCTCAATAAAGTGCAGAGGCAATCCTCTACATAAGTTAATTGTTTCCACGGTAGCTTGATATGAAACGCATAGATATAATAGATCTTTTTAATCATTTCTTGCAAGGTAATTTCCTGGCAATTTTTGGCAATAATCATGATATAGGGGTTTAGAATGAATCTATAATAACAAGATATCTATCTTAGTCTGTATAAGAAATTGTGAACGTTATTGGTAATATGGCTTTGTCAATTCTCTTGTCATTTAGGATTAATTCAAACGTGTATACACCATTCTCAGGGGCTTCCATTTGGAGTTCTGCTACACATCTGTAAAGATGTTCTCCATCAAATAGTTCGAATTTCTCTAGATCCAAACTTGTAGCCATACCGCCAGAAGGTCTAAAAATTTCTAATCTAGCGTTGTATTCCCCAATAGGAGCTACTATGCCTATTACTAATGTAAGTGGGAATATTTTTCCTGAAGTAGACGTACCTCTTTTTACAGTTCCTTGTACATCTACTGCATCCAGCATTCCTATAATGGAGGCGTGACCATGTTCTTCTACAAAGCGAGTACAGAAAATTATATACTGTACACTAGGGTATTTTGAAGTTTCACCTGATTCGAGGTCTGATAGTTTTGTCATATGTATACTATACTATGAATAATTAGAATAATTACTGATTAAGGCAATGTGGTAATTGATGTTCAGAATGTACTGAACAAGCATTAGTATTCAGGTATTATACATAAGTATTTCTAAACTATCTATAAAGTGCAAGGTAAATAACTTGTTATAATAGAATCCTGTTAGGAGGGGAAATGGAAAATTCTAGACGGAGAAGACGAGGGAATAGTCAACAAGAGAGCCGAACTCTTCGCAGCATGCGAGGGGCTTGGGTATTAATAGGAGTGATTAGTCTACTGCTGTTGGGCATGTTGGCGTTCTTATTGGCTAGTTTAGGCGGTGAAGAACCTGGAGTAAGGTTCCCACAAATAGGAGACCACTGGCACGCGGATTATAAGATTAGTATTTGTGGTGAATTAGAACCTGTTTTTCCAGTTACCGAAGGTGGCGTTCATACTCATGGAGCCGGTAGAATTCACCTTCATCCTAATCAGGTGATAGAATCTGGTCGGAATGCTAATGTGGGAAGATTTATGGCAACAGCAGGTGGGAGCATCACAGATGAATTGATAGAACTGCCAGGTGGGGATACATATTATACTGGTCACTTATGCCCAAATGGTAAAGAAGGAAAAGTGTTCTTGAAAGTTAATGGCATAGCTACCAAAAATGTAGCCTCTTATGTTCCTAGAGACGAAGACCAACTTGAGTTTGGTATTAGTCTAGATTAGTCACGTTGACATAAAGGTTCATCTCACATATTCTAACAATAGTCGTGCTACACGGGGAGCTAGCGGTGCCCTGTACCTGAAATCCGCTACAGCGGGGTGGAATACCCTACCTAGGTTTATATTTGAGACCGCTTTCTCATGGGCATGTTGAGATAGTTGGGTCCTGGGCGGCATTGAGCTGTGAACCCCCGTCAGATCCGGAAGGAAGCAGCGGTAAACGGATATCTATGGGTGCTCCAGGTAAACCTGGCTTGAATTGCCTGTTTGATATGTTTTAGATTTTAGGTCGAAGTAGGGTGCACGACCTGTATATAAGAGTTTTCTATATACAGGGATAATTTAGAAACTGAATTGCTATGTCATCTGATAGTTCTGCAATAGCGAAAAAATCATTGGGGCAACATTTTCTGATCAACAGGGGAGTTTTAAATAGGATTGTTGATTTTATAGAAATACAACCAGATGACATAATTCTGGAAATTGGACCAGGTACCGGTTTACTAACTGAGTTGATTTTGAGCCTGTCCAAAAAAGTAATTGCTATAGAATTGGATCAGGACTTGGTGTCGATGTTGAGACATAAGTTCAATAGTTATTCCAATCTAGAAGTAATACATGCCGATGCCAGAGATTGGGATGCGGGTTCAATTGGTAAAAATTATAAAGTAGTTGGAAATCTCCCTTACTACGCAGCAAACCCTATAATGCGACATTTTCTGGAGAGCAAAAATCCTCCTTCAAAAATGGTACTTACTGTGCAAAAAGAAGTAGCTGAAAGTATAGTAGCAAAACCTGGCAACATGCGGATTTTGTCAGTAGCAGTTCAGATGTATGGAAAACCCAAGATTGCTGGGCATATTAGACCTGGATCATTCAACCCTCCACCTAAAGTTACATCTTCTATAATCAGCATTGATCTTTATTCAGAGCCTTTATTGGCAGTTGGCGATAGAGAATCCTTTTTTGGATTAGTAAGATCTGCCTTTAATTCTCGTAGGAAACAATTGAGAAATTCATTAAGCAGGCACATTGATGTCACAGGCGCAATTATGGAAGGCATACTTGAAATGGCAGGAATTAGTCCAACCCTTAGGGCCCAAGACTTGAGCATAGCAGATTGGGGTCGGCTCCACGAAGTTGTAAAAAGTAGGAATACTTGTTAACCAAAAAATCCTTTGCGAAAGTTAACCTTACGCTGGAAATTCTCAATAAAAGAGACGATGGATTCCACGATATAGCTTCTGTAATACAATCTATAGATCTGCATGACGAAATATACTTTCAGAACGCTGCAAATGTATCTTTGACATCTAACTTAAAGTCGATGGAATCCAAGAACAATCTGATTGTTAAATCTGCAGAACTACTTAAAGAACTTACAGGATACGAAGGAGGTATAGACATATATCTCAAGAAATGCATACCCCTATCGTCTGGAATGGGTGGTGGTAGTAGCAATGCGGCGTGTACACTTTTTACTCTGAATACCTTATGGAATTTGCAATTAAGTTTTACAAGGATTTTAGAAATTGGATTGCTCATTGGTTCCGATATACCTTTCTTTTTAAATTCAGGAACAGTTTTAGTAAAAGGTAAAGGCGATTTATTTGAACAAGTATCGGACATTAAGGAAATGCATTTTGTTATAGTAACCCCACGCTTGGACATAAATAATAAAACTGCCACGCTTTATGGCCATATAACTCCTGAACATTTTTCTGATGGCAGTATATCAGATGATATTAGGGATAGAATAAATCAAGGGTTTATTCTAGATGGAACTACTACATATAACGCTTTCGAAACCGTGTACGACACACTATTTCCAGAGATTGCTACATATCGAAGGGCGTTATTGACTGCTGGAGCTGCGTGGGTTCGTATGACTGGTTCTGGTCCTTCCATATATACATTTGTGCAGGATATGCAAAAAGCATTATCAATATCTGAAAACTTGAGCGGTATGGGGTATGTATCTATAGTTAGTTCATCAATACAATCTAATCAGTCTTGATCGTTTGTACTAAGAGAAAGAATTTTATGAATAATGCTGAAAGTTGTGATTCTACATTGAATCCTGATAGAGGTGCATCAGACCGCACAAGTTTTAAATATGACGAGATATGTATTGCTTTGGATTTAGAAACTACTGGGCTTGATCCTCAAGAAGATGAGATAATTGAAATTGGCGCTATAAAATTCTTAGGAGAAGAGATAATTGAATCATTTCATTCTATAGTTAATCCATCTAGGAATTTATCAGAATTTATAAAAGATTTGACTGGTATAAAACAGCAAGAGGTAGACCGAGCTCCATCCTTTGACAGCATATCTACTGACTTTATAGATTTCTTAGGCTCATATCCTATAGTGGGCCAGAATATATATTTCGATCTGAATTTCCTGGAAAAGAAAGGAATATATAAACTGCACAGTTATGATACTAGGGAAATGGCAGCTATACTATTACCTTCACTGAGAGAGTACAGCTTGGCATTCTTATCATCATCTTTTGGCCTTAACAATGAACAACCTCACAGAGCCTTATCTGATACGCAAGTTACATTGGATACATTTAATAAATTGATTGACGTGGCCTCCAACATGGAAGAAGAAGTACTTGCAGAGTTAGCAGTATTACAGACCAAAGCAGGCAATAGCCTTGCGACTTTGTTTTCTAGAGTAAAAACAATAAAATATGGCGACAATGTTATTGAACAAATTGCCATGAAGAGCAAGGTTGCCAGAGATACTAAACATACTAATACGTACGATATATCCTCTATAGATACAGGACGTTCTGATTTAGAACTAAGTGTAGAGCGGGTGAAGCAGATCTTTAGTGAAAGCAGTAAACTTGCAACTTCTATTCACGGTTATAGATATAGATCAGAACAAGTCGAAATGGCTGAATCTGTAACAACAGCATTGAAAAACAAGAAAGTCCTAATAGTGGAAGCTGGTACAGGTGTGGGTAAATCTATGGCTTATTTGATACCAACTATGCTGTTGGCAATGAAGGAAAATAAAAGGATCGTAGTCTCTACTAATACTATAAATTTACAAGAACAGCTAATAAATAAAGATATACCTATTATACTTGAAGCATTGGCATCAATAGAGCCAGCATTTGAAAACTTCCGATTCTCCATTTTAAAAGGCAGAGACAACTATTTATGTAAACGACTTTGGCATGAAATGAGGGTCGCTCCTAGTCTGAATAGAGAAGATGCTAAATTGGCTTGTAAAATGTTGGTTTGGCTAGAAAATAGCACTACCGGTGACAGATCTGAGATTAATCTAGAGCGCCATGATTTCTCTAGCTGGAGTAAGCTATCCGGGGCTACTTCCGCTAATTGTCCATATATGGATGGCGTAGCATGTTTCTTGAGAGATGCAAGGGAAAATGCGGAAATGTCACATTTGATTGTGGTCAATCATGCTTTACTTCTAAGAGACTTGGCTGATAGAAACGGAATAATACCAGAGTATGATTATGTGGTTATAGATGAAGCCCACCATCTAGAAGACGAAGCTACCCGTCAATTCGGGACTAGTATTGCTAGGTCAGATACAGACGAATACTTGGGCTATTTTCAGGGAAGTAATGGATTGTTGGAACGTATCAGATCTGCCTTATCCAGATTTGACAAAAAAGAAGCTGTTAATGCTATAGATGTGTTGATAGAAGAAATTGTACTCGTTCACAAAAGAATAAATGATAATATAGAAATTCTTTGGACCACACTGTCTATATTCTTGAGGAAATATAATGACGGCACGGATAATAGGCAACTTGTGGTTAGATTGAATCATGAAAATATGTCTTCCAAAGAATGGGTAGATGTAGAAAACGCATATGGGAATGTAGACCTAGGATTCTCAGGACTAGAAAATACCCTAGATAAGATATATTCAAGGTTAGATTTACATGATATTTCCAAACAACTGGATTCAAAAGATATAGAAATGTCTGTGTCTAACACTCTGAAAGCTACCAAGGATCTAAAAAGTAGTTTCAAGGAATTTATGGCTAAGGGACAGGAGGATAAAATATTGTGGGTAATGCAGGATGGTAGTCAGGGCACTGTAGTTTTAAATAGCGCTCCGCTAGATGTTGGTACAATGCTAGGAGACGCATTATTCTCTGAAAAAGAATGCGTTATTATGACTAGCGCAACTCTAGCTATACAGGGCAAGTTTGACTATATAAAAGGAAGATTAGGAATAGAATATGCCGAAGAATTACTCCTTGGGTCACCTTTTGACTATCCTAAAGCTTTATTATTGGCGATTCCCAGAGATATGCCTCAGATAAATGACTGGGATCACCAACAAGCCCTTGTAGAGGCTATTATAGATGTGTGTCAAGCAGCCGATGGGAGAACTATGGTTCTTTTTACTTCACATGCTTCTCTAAGGTTAGCCAGAAACGGTGTGAAGGGTATATTAGAATCTTCTGGATATCAGGTCTTGGGGCAGGGGGTTGATGGGACTCCAAGGCAATTGTTATTGTCATTCCAAAGAAACAAAAAATCACTACTTCTCGGTACTGCTAGTTTTTGGGAAGGTGTAGATTTTCCCAATGGGTCTCTTAAGGCATTGATAATACCTAGATTACCTTTCAATGTTCCAACTGATCCAATATTTTCTGCTAGATCCCAATTGTTTGAAAATTCTTTCAATGCTTATGCTTTACCACTAGCTGCTATACGGTTTCGTCAAGGGTTTGGCAGATTGATTCGTAGTGAAGAAGATAAAGGCGTAGTTATCGTATTGGACAGTAGAATAATTTCCAGATCCTACGGTAAAGTATTCTTGGAATCTATTCCAGAATCCACTAGGTCAACCATGAATCTTCGGGAACTACCAAGCGAGGTTAGTAAATGGCTAAATATCAATACTTAGAGATGTGTATAGATCAACCATTCCACCTTGGATACAGCCTCGAAAGCGGACAGGTTTTCCGGTGGCAAAATGATCAAGGTTGGTATCGTGGAATAATTGCAGGAGATCTTGTATTACTGAATCAAGATGGTCCTGTGCTGAAAGTTATTTACAATTTAGACGCTACTGAGAATATACTTGCTGAGATTGAGAGTTTCTTTAGGCTAGACGATGAAATAGATCACATTTACTCGGTAATAGATACGGATGAACGTATGAATATTGCAATAAATGAATATAGAGGATTAAGGATACTTCGGCAAGACCCATGGGAATGTCTGATATCATTCATATGCTCTGCTAACTCTAATATACCTAGGATATCTTCTACCATGGAGATAATAGCTTATAATTATGGTGAAAGACGAAACTTGATGGATCATGTCGGGTATGTCTTTCCATCTCCATCTAAATTAGCAAGCATTGGCGAAGATGAATTGCGTATGCTAAAAATGGGATTTAGGGCTAAATATGTGGCTCGAGTTGCAGAGATAATTGCTAGTGGTGATATAGACCTATATTCACTTAAAGACATTCCATACAGGGAAGCCAAAGAGATATTGATATCATTACCAGGAGTTGGAAATAAAGTAGCTGATTGTGTTTTACTTTTTTCCTTAGAAAAGTTGGAGGCTTGTCCAGTAGACCGATGGGTGAAGAGGGCTTTAGAAGACTGGTATTCTTTAGAAAGTAACTTGAAATACGATGATTTCTATGGATGGGCGTTCGCTAAATGGGGGTTATTTGCAGGCTATGCTCAGCAATACCTCTTTCAAAGCAAAAGACTAATGGCCTAGTGATAGAGATTGCTGAACTATATTCAAGTAAGCATTTGTTTTTGACTAACCAACTCTAATTCATCGTTGCGACTTTTTACAATGCCATCTAATTTTGCATAGAGTAGCGACTCTAGCATATTCCCAATGGATGGGCCTTTAGGTATTCCCATCTCTATCAAATCCTTGCCTGTAAGGTAGGGTTTTATGTGTCGCAGTTCATGTAGGAATTTAGACAGATGTTCTTTCACCGTACTATTCTTTGTCATTAATAAATACACAGTGATGGCATGTTGGCTTTTCCCTGATAATATAGAATATATATCGTGGGAGGAAAGGCCTGTATTTGATAATGAATCACCTGCAGAATAAAGGTCAGATACTTCAGCTAATAGTTTGAGTTCATTACCTGATAATCTTAACCTTTCAGCAACCGCTCGGCTTTCAACTGGAGACAATCCCTGCAGCATCAGACCCAGCCAGATTCTCTCATCTAGTGATATGCCTGAGCCTTCAATTTCTATTGCTTTTAAGGCATATTGGAGGCCATTAAGTGATTTGTGAATATTTGGAAATACTCCAAGGTTGTGAGCCCTTTGTATTATCTTATATGGGTAATCTTCTTTGAACCACTTATGTATTTCTTTCATTAGACGTTGACCACTTATGGTATTTAGCATTTGTAAATCACTCAATAATGAAATTTGAGTGGCATCTTCTAGTTTGAATCCGAGTCTTTGCTCATAACGCAATGCTCTCAATATTCTAGTAGCATCGTCGCTAAAACTCTTTGGGTGTAAAATTCTGATAATACCATCTTGTAAATCTTGTAATCCATTGTGCAAATCAATGATTTCGCAATCATATAAATTACTTACATTAATAGCCAATGCGTTGATTGAAAAATCTCGTCTTGCCAAATCAGCTTCTATACTGCCAAAAGTGATGACTGGCAGGTGGCCTGGATTAGGATATTGTTCGCTACGTGCACTTATAAAGTCCAATGACGTCACATTTACATTCAATGTGGCAGTAGCAAATTGAGAGTGTGATTTGACAGAGCCTGATAATTTAGTTGCCACGAGATAGGCAAATATTTCGGCATTTCCTTCGATTACTAAATCCAGATCTTGAACCTCGTGGTCTAGTAAAATATCCCGCACGGCCCCGCCGACTAAATATATATCAACGCCCTGAGCGAGAGATATTGCCGCTACTTTGCTCAGGAGAGATAGTTGTTCATCGTTTAAGCTTTTTCCAAGAATATTTATTAAATCCATATTGGTATCAGCCCTTTGGTATGATTATAGCATCCTAGCATTAAGCTAAGACTTAATACTTTGACTTGATCGAGGGGATTATTTAGAATGGTTCTAGGGAGTTAGTTCCCACCATAACAAGGTTTGTTTGGGAATCGGTATATATGATGAAGCATGACTGATAAAATTAAATCATTAGAACAATTTATTGGTACGAAATTCAAAGATGAAGTTCTATTGCATACTGCTATGACGCATCCCTCCATAACATATGAAGAACCTGATAAATACCTAGAATCTAACCAAAGGCTTGAATTCTTGGGAGATGCGCTGATAGGGTTGGTTGCGGCTCATGAAATTTATATAAACTTACCAGATGTAACTGAAGGAGAGCTTACGGAATTAAGGTCTGCAGTTGTCCGGAGAGAGGCACTAGCCAGAGTGGCTAAAGATATGAATTTGGGTGAATATCTCAAATTAGGCCAAGGAGAAGAAAAGGGAGGTGGAAAACTAAGAGCATCGAATCTGGCTGCAGGACTGGAAGCTCTCGTTGGAGCCATCCTTATAGACCAAGGCATGACAATAGCGTGGGATATAACAGTAAGGCTATTGGAAAAAGAATTAAAGAAAGGGTTTGATGAAGGGATTGTTAAAGATCCTAAATCAATATTGCAGGAATTGACACAAAGAATTCATAAAGGCCTTCCTGAGTACCAGGTGATAAAAGAAAGTGGGCCTGAACACGAGAGAAATTTTTCCATACAAGTTATAGTTGATAAACAAGCTATGGGCAGTGGGACTGGCAATCGTAAAATTGATGCCGAAAGGGCTGCCGCAAGAGAAGCTATAATGAAGATTGTTGAGATGACTTAGAGGTTAGTGAAATAGATATCCTTGGTGTTTAGCTTAGCACAGGTCGACTTAATATTGTGATGAATGAGAATAAAAATGATATTGCATGAAGTAATAGTAGAAAAGAAGAGCGGGGACCTTAAAAAAGAAGTACAGTTAGCATGGCATATATCCGAAGTGGCTGAAAAATCATCCAACCTGCCTATAGATATAGACGTTTTGGACATGGTCAAGAATAGATTGATAGATAACGCAGCTATAGCTATAGCTGCTGTAAACGAATTGCCAGTAATTGTAGCTAGAAGTAAAGCAATTTCTAGTGAGGGAATGGGACGCTCTACCGTCTATGCATTAGATAGCAGCCGAGCATTTGCACCAGAAAAAGCCGCTTTCGCGAATGCTGTAGCAGTAAGGTTTTTGGATCAAGATGACACATATTTGGCATCTGAATATTCTCACCCGGATGACAATATATCGCCTTTGTTAGCAGTGGCTCAGCATTTGGGTTGTTCGGGAAAAGAACTGCTTAGAGGAATAGTAGTAGCGTACGAGATACATGTAGCTTTAGTAGGCACAGGTAACGGTACTGGAATAAGCTTGCATAAGCATAAAGTAGACCATATGACACATATAGCTGCTGCTACAGCAGCCGGTTTAGGAGCTATGCTTAATCTTAGTGTTGACCAAATTTACAATAGCGTGAACTTTGCAGTGCACAATTCCGTGTCTTCAAGGCAATCTAGAAAAGGAAAAATTGGAGCACAGAAAGAGTTTGTTCCAGGTTTTTCTTCTGAAATTGCAATAGATGCTGTAAATAATGCAATGCATGGCCTGATGGGTCCTAACCCAATATATGAAGGAGTTGATAGTATAATTGCTCAATTCTTAGATGGAGAAGATGCAAAATATACCATTGAATTGGCTGAGCCTGGTCAGGATGGCTTAAGGAATATAATGATTACCTATCCAAAGCAACACTCATTTGAATATCAAGGACAGGCTATAATCGATTTGTCTTTGGATATGCGATCTCAAGTTAATGATAAAGGTGGCATACAAGAGATACAGAAGATACTTTTAAAGACTAGCCATCATACTCATAATGTGATTGGTACCGGAGCAAATGATCCTGAGAAAGTGGACTTGCATTCACCTAGAGGTACTCTTGACCATAGCATAATGTTTGCAATAGCAAGGTCGCTAGAGTCTGGAGAATGGCATCATGAAAGGAGCTATCTCAACGTAAGGAACAACCTGCAACTAGCAGAATTGATCAAGAAAATAGAAACTGCTTTTGACCAAGTATGGGAAGATAGGTATCATTCTACAGATCCGAAGGAACAGGCTTTTGGCGGAGGCATGGAAATATATTTTAAAGATGGATCTGTCATTAGCGGCGAAAAGGCAGTTGCTAATGCGCATGTCTATGGGAACAATCCTTGGGGTAGATCCCAATATGTAGGTAAGTTTATAGATCTAACAGCAGATAAAGTTAGTATAGAAGAGACAGAAAGATTTATTCACAATGTAGAAAGGCTTGAAAAGCTAACTGGACCGGAACTTGCAGGGCTAAATGTAAAAATGGATCTTGATCAAGTTAAAGATACAAGTGCAGATGGTATATACACTAAATGAAAAGTTATGGATTAGTGTAGATACATAGACTGTGATAATCTTAGTATGCAAATGAAATATAGAGTTCTAATAATTTTGACTTGTGCTATTGCGATGAGTTGTAATAACAGCGTGACAGAAGAAATAAGTACTGTAACCCCTACTCAGACACCATTTGTTATAGATCAAGGCAAAGGTGGTGAACCAAAGGTGGTAAATGCGAGGAAGGCAAAAACCGGAGATAACGTATCTGTTCATTACAGAGGTACATTGGATAGCGGAGAGGAATTTGATTCCTCTATCGGGAAGAGTCCGTTGAGCTTTCAGCTAGGCAGTGGACAGGTTATAAAAGGATTTGATTCAGCCGTAGAGGGTCTTATGGTAGGGGAGACGGTTAAGATTAGATTGAACCCAGATGAAGCCTATGGAGAATTGGTAGATCCAATTGTGAAGGAATTTGGAAAAGATACGCTTACGCTACCAGAGGGATCGTCTGTAGGTCAAGGGGTTCAGTTTCAGAATGGTTTTAGCGGCATTATAATCAAAGACGATGGAGTGTTAGTCACAATAGAGATTGACATAAATCACGCAATGGCTGGTAAAGCTCTGACTTTCGAGATTGAATTGGTATCAATAAAAAATTAAATAATCTGGGTAAGGTTTAAAATGTCTAATGGAATATCAGGAACAGATAAACAAGTAGCAGTTTTAATAGATTTTGAAAACGTAGGTTTGAATTCCATACAATGGTTGTTCGATCAACTCTCAGATATTGGCAGGGTTATAGTAAAAAGAGCCTATGCGGACTGGTCTCAGGCGGGTAAGAGCAGGGACAAATTACTTGAACTTGGTATAGAGCCCATACATCTATTTCACAATACCCAGTCTGGTAAGAACGCTAGTGATATCAGGCTGGCGATAGATGCGGTAGAGCTGTTATATCAAGCACCAGTGGATACATTCGTAATAGTCTCTTCCGACAGTGACTTTGTACCTCTTGTAAGCAAGCTGAGGGCCTCTGGAAAAACAGTTATAGGTGGAGGTAGACAGGCTACTGTATCTAGGACATTGGTTCTCTCATGTGACAAGTATTTTTACTTGGACCAAGCACAGCCTAATAAAGCAGATATCTCTGAAAATACAGAAACAGGAAAAGGAGATGAGCCTTTGCTAGGCAGGGCATTGAAAGCTGCAATGGATGAACATGGAAGAACTATGGGCAGTAAATTATATCAGAATTTACAAAGGCTTGATCCAAGCTTCGATTTTAGAAGCTTGGGGTATACTACTTTCGTAAAATATTTAGAAACATCTACCGAAGTTAAGGTTACTAGACCAAGGGGCAGAGGAGATGTTACTGTAGAATTATCGGATTCATATGTAACTATCGACGACTCTAATGAGATAGACATTGAATGGGAAGTGACTCTGGACAGTGCTTGGAGCAACAGGGTAAATGAATCCGGACAGAGAATTCCTGGAGCCAAAGCCGCTGCAGATGGAGCCAAATCGTTAGGCGTAAACAAAATAAGTGATTCACGTTATAAAACACTTCAAGGTCTTTTAGATGCTAGTAATTATCTTAAAGGCCGCTGGAGTAGGGACAGGAATACTATAGTCAAGATATAGTAACAACTGGTATGCAATTCGATGGCTATGGAATTGGTATATCTGGTTTCGAGATTAATTTTTCTATAGAATTTTGGAAATTTGTTGTTTTATTACTGCTTATTTTACCGGACACAGATACCATTATATCACCAGAATCCACCAAAAATTCTAAATGGCTAACAACTTCATTTATAGCAGCGAATATACCACCACCGATAAGTTTTTTAGGTATGAATACTTTTTTGGCAATATCCTCCACAGTTTTGGCTCCATTATCTATAGCTTCCACTATTTTCCACATCCTCTTTGAATGATGGCGTATGATTTCTTTAGCACGACTAACATTTCTTATATGTAACCGTCGGTTATTGTGTAGTCTGTGGGCAGGTAGTACTGATGTGTCAGTGGCAAGGGATAGCATTTTACCAAGGGAATTAATATAACATTTTAATCCAAAGTATTCATCGCTCCAGATTTGGCCGTTGTTGTATTTGTAACTTATTTCCGAAGGTAGTTGTTGTTTGAAAGTCGGATGTGGCGAAATTTGAGGCAATACGTGATCACCAGTGAAAACTACGTTATCTAAACTTATGCACATTTGATCCACACTGTGCCCTGGAGTGTAGATGAATTTCATGCCTTGGTATATTTCATTATCGTTTATTATATGGCTAGGTACTTGACCTTTCTTTATTAATGAGTGGCCTTTTTTATATATTTCGTTATGTTCCATCCAGTGTTTATTGCTTTCGTTATTTGACGGATTTTTCAGCCAATCAAACATTCTTTCTTGGTAATGTCTTAAGACGTTGTGCAATGGGGATGATAAATTGAAGTTGTAGTCGAAAGTGTCTTGTTCTAGGAATTCAAAGTACATCTTATGAGCCCAGAGTTCAGCTCCACTAGACTGTAGGAAATCGTATGCATTACCATCGTGGTCTTGGTGGCCATGACTTAGAATCAGGCGTTCGATAGAGGTTATTCTTACTCCGAGTGTATCTAAGCCTGCCTTTAACGTTTCAAGCGAGCCCTGAGATCCAGCGTCTATAAGTGTCAGTCCATGGTGATCAGTTAGATAAGCCCAAGTAGGACCTGTTCTAGAAGTATAGTGATGTGGTAGTCCAATGGCACTTATAACTCTACCATTAAATAATATTATATCGAATATTCCCCCGTAGCCATTGACATCCCCTGCTTGAATAGTAGATATGTGGCTAATATGAGGGTTTATGGATTGTCTCCATGGTATTTCATTTTTGGATAGCATAAGAATTTTTATAAGAGTGGGGTGGACGGAGGGATTTGAACCCTCGATCTCCAGGGCCACAACCTGGCGCCTTAACCGAACTTGGCCACGTCCACCACGGAATATAATAAGTGCCGAGAAATGTTATCACTCAGGTCCAAAGCGGTCAAGGAATCTATTGCGGTTTAGTATTGCTATTCATGTTGTGCAAGATCTATGGCAAGGTTAATCAACGTTCGAGTAGGTGTTCCTGTAGCTCCTTTGACTTTGTACCCTCGTAAACTATCACTTTCAGCCGTGCCTGCTATATCTAAATGTATCCAGCTAGCGTCGTCAATGAATTCTGACAAGAATTGTGCCGCGGCTATTGAACCTGCCTTCCTTCCGCCAGTATTTTTGACGTCTGCTACTTGGCTTTTGTTTTGGCTAGCATATTCTTTATGCATGGGTAGTTGCCAGATATTCTCACCAGCCTTGTTGCTGGCTTTCAATAATTTATCAAAAAAGATCTGGTCGTTTGTAAATCCACCGGTGTATAAATCGCCAAGTGCAGTGACTATAGCTCCAGTCAAAGTCGCAACATCTACAATTCTCTTTAAACCAATATAATTAGCGTATCCTATGGCGTCAGCTAAAACCAATCGGCCTTCGGCATCGGTATTTTCTACTTCAACTGTTTTACCGCCGAATGTTTTTAATACATCACCAGGTTTTTGGGCTGAACCACTAGGCATGTTTTCTGTAGCAGCTATCAAACAGGTAACATTTAATTTAGGTTTAATCTGAGCTATGGCTTGAATGGCTGCTATCACCGAGGCTGCTCCTGCCATATCACCCTTCATGGCCATCATACCAGCAGGGGACTTCAATGAAATGCCCCCAGTATCAAAAGTAATGCCTTTACCAATTAAAGCTAGGTTATTATCCCTGTTGTCCGGATCCCCAATATAGTTAAGAACTATAAACTTTGGTGGCTCCATGCTTCCCTTTGAGACACCAAGTAATCCACCCATTTGCAAAGATCGAATTTCATTTATGTCAAGAATTTCAACAGTTAATGAGTATTCATAAGCAATCTCTTCGGCTATTTCAGCTATACGCGATGGAGTCATATAGTTGGATGGTTCATTTACCATGTCTCTTGCCAATATTGTAGCCTTTGAGGTTATGGTTCCGATATTTAGTGATTCATTTATCGTGTGTAAAAATAAGGGATTTGAGTCAACTATTGTCAAGCTTTCAAGTTCTCTATTTGAGACGTCATTTGTAGTGAAATGTTTTGTGAATCTATACAATCCCAAAATACAACCTTCTGCTATAGATTGGACTACATCAGGCATAGACAAATTATCAATCACAATGGTTGGTATTAGCGTGGTTGCTGAAACTACACCTATGGAACGTAACCGTCTAGCTACTTGGGCAAATACATTTCTTATCAAATCAGATGAAAACTCAGATGTTTTTCCTAAGCCGACTATTACAAGCTTCTTCGGGGTGATTTTTCCGAATGAATGGATGATAGTTATCTCGCCTCTTTTCCCTTGGATTTCTCCATCGGATATTAGCGCCGATATACCACCAGATATTGCCGTGTCAGCTGAGGCTATATTCTCATCAAGTTCCTGAAAATCTTCATGTAAATAGATTACTGCAGCGTCAGAGTCAATTGTTATGATATCGCCTAAAATAGCATCTACTTTCATTTGTGGTCCTCCTTATTATTATATGATTATGCGGAGTTAATCGTTGATTGTTTGTTTGATTTTACGGACAATTGTTTCTATTTTACGACTGGTATCTATGGATGTATCTACTAAAAAATGAATCCTTCTTATGGGTTCCCTAGACTTTAGCATTTTGCAGTATATAGTCCAAGTAGCACTAGAGTTGTCATCAAAAGATAAACCTTTCCTCCTCTCAATTAATCTTTCGTATATAAGCTCTTCCGGTGCTTCAATCCTTATTATGATCATTACTCCATTCAATTCATCCACTATGTTATAGAGAATTTCTCTATTTGATTCGATCAAATTAGTTGCATCAAATAGTACAGGTATGGATTTTGCCATCAGATAATTGATCATAGAATGGCAAAATGTGAATAGCGATTTACTTTCCATAGCACTATATGTTTGAGGCGTAAACAGCAATTTTCGTATCTTATCACTCTCAATGATAGCAATAGGTATACTAGTATATAGCTTACGGCCAAAATGGGATTTACCAGATCCTGGTAGACCAGAGAGTATGATTAAAACAGGCTTAGCTAGTGGGCGTGGCAGTTCTCCCAGATTGTGCTGAATAAATTCACTCTCTTGTATGTTGCTTAACCTAACCTGTTTCATGATTTTACATCCCATTGGTATAATGCCATTATATGCACACCGATTTGATATGGGAAAGCAGAGTAGGGATAGAGGTTAGCTATGGTTTATACTGTATTGAAGGTGACTAAGTTAAACTAATCTGCAGGTTGCCGTAGCCCTGTGATATATTCTTAATTATATAAATTAATATGCAGAAACAAAGGGACGATATGTTTAATCTCGCAATCCTAACATGTAGCGATATGGGTGCGAATGGCCAAAGAGAAGATTCTAGCGCGCCTGAGATAGAAAAGGTGCTAATGCCAATTGGATTTAATCTAACTCATTATGAGATAGTTGAGGATAGTTTGACAGTGATCATGAACAAGTTAATTGAATGGTCAGATAGTAAGGAAGTTAATCTTATTGTTACAACTGGTGGGACCGGGATGGGCCCAAGAGATGTTACTCCAGAAGCCACTAGAAATGTTTTAGATAGATTCACGCCTGGTTTAGACGAAGTTATTAGGCAAAATGGTATGAAAGCCACTCCGTTTGCGGCATTAAGTAGGGGCGTGTCTGGCATTAGGGGTAACTGTCTTATTATAAATGTTCCGGGAAGTCCTAAGGCTGCTAGAGAGTCGATAAATGCATTGCTTTATATTCTCCCTCACGCAATGGAAACTTTGACAGAATGGAAGGTAGAAGAGCATCCTCAAGGCTGAGTATGTGCTTACAGATTGAGTTTGCACTGAAGTAAGCCTTCCTTCCAGATATTTGATGGTAGACATTTTTGTCCATAATATTCATACAAACAGAGGTTAATAAAATGGATATTCATATATTAAGCTTGTTTCCAGATATGTTTACAGGTCCATTCCAAGATAGCATTATAAAGAGGGCAATCAGTAATAAATTAGTCAATATACATATACATAATATTAGAGATTACGCATTAGGCCAGCATAAAGTTGTAGATGACTATCCATTTGGTGGAGGAGGTGGAATGGTTATGAAACCAGAACCTCTGTTCGCAGCTCTTGAGTCTATCAGAGCAGACTTATCTAATGGTAAGAGCACAGAGGAAATAGAAAATATACAGACAATTTTACTTTCCCCACAGGGGTTATTGTTAAGCCAAGGAATTGCCAAGGGATTGAGCGAATTGAAGGATTTGATATTGGTTTGTGGACATTATGAAGGTATAGATCAGAGGGTCATAGATCAATTTATAGATATTGAAATTAGTATTGGAGATTACATACTGAGTGGAGGGGAAATACCTGCGATGGTTTTGGTAGATGCACTAGTGAGATTAATACCAGGAGCGATTGGTAATCAAGCGTCCATTGACGATGATAGTCACTCGAGCGGATTTCTTCAATTTCCACAATATACGAGGCCATCTACTTTTCGTGGCATGACAGTTCCACCAGTATTACTCTCCGGTGATCACAATGCCATAGGGGAATGGCGAAGAGATCAATCAATGCATCGCACTAGGCTACGTAGGCCTGATATGTTAATAAACACCAAGGACGACAGCAAATAAAGGCATATATAGAAGCACTGGGTTCTGATTGTGACAGAGGACTGTAGAACACCAACCTTCTAGTGTGCAATCAACAACATATTGTGTTTTTGCATTAATCTTATACAATATAAACGATGTATCTCTTGACACGAATTGAATAATGTGTCAACATCAAGCCAGCAAATAACACAACTATTAGTGCATTGGTGTGGGTTAACGCCGTTATATTGTGCTTTTGCATTTTTGTTTTTGGTTAGTATATATGCGTTGTCCACATTGTAGTTACGAAGAGTCTAAAGTCATAGATTCTAGAGACGCTCCAGACGGAATACGCCGTCGCAGGGAGTGCATAAAATGTGGTCTAAGGTTTACCACATATGAGAGGATACAAACAACTTCCTTAATGATTGCCAAGAGAGATGGACGTAGGGAAGAGTACCAAAAAGATAAATTGACTAACAGTATAAGAATGGCTTGTGTTAAGAGGCCACTTCCAACTGGGACTATAGATAAATTAGTGGAGGATATAGAAACTCAACTTCATGATCTAGGCAAATCAGAAATAACCAGTGCAGGGCTAGGCGAAATAGTGATTAATAGATTGCGTGTTATGGATCCGGTAGCGTACATAAGGTTTGTGAGTGTCTACAGAGATTTTGCGGATGTTGAAAGCTTCAAAGATGCTGTAGAAGCTTTAGAGACGGCACATAGGAACACAAATGCTAGTACTGAAAAGATCTCTCCTCAGTTACCTTTGATAAAAGAGGAAATTAAAACTGTAAGCAGATCTCGTGGACGCCGGGTACGGATATCACCAGCAATACCCATGGACCTGGGCAATTGAATACATGGGTTATAAGGAATTTATATCGGAACTGGAGGACCCAATGACAATAGTTAGTGAGCCTGATAGGAAAAAGCAGAACTCCTCTGTGGGAAATATCACCCAAGGAGATATTCCGGCTGCTTTGGAAGCAGCTGGAATAAATGATCCATTAATAGCACAGAAGGTCTTAGAGTCATTAGCTGCTATAAATAATAAAGGAAACGTGTCTTCTGTAGAAGATCCAGATGCACCGTTTGGAATAGTTCCTTTTATCACGGAAAATGCAATGGTTGTGTTGGAGAAGAGGTATCTGAGAAAAGATTCTAACGGCGATATTATGGAAACCCCAGCCGGTATGTTCCTTAGGGTAGCAAAAGCAATAGCTGATGTAGAAAAACAATTTAATCCCAAAGCTGATGTGGAAAAATGGGTAGAGGCTTTCTATAAGCCAATGGCGAAGCTAGAATTTGTGCCTAACTCTCCCACATTAATGAATGCTGGCACAGGGGCTGGTACACTATCAGCTTGTTTTGTAATGGGATTGGAAGACAGCATGGAAGGAATAATGGAGACTGCTAAAGAAGCTGCTTTGGTTCAAAAGTTTGGTGGTGGGACAGGCTTTGCCTTGTCAAACATTAGACCAAAAGGAGCTCCAATAGCTACAACACATGGCAAGGCATGTGGCCCAGTGGCAGTATTAAGGCATTTGTCATCTGTTTCTACTTTGGTAACGCAGGGCGGAAAACGAGATGGTGCCAATATGGCGGTTATGGACGTTCACCATCCAGATATTTTAGATTTTATAACATGTAAGAAAGATGAAGGCCAAATTCATAACTTTAATATTTCTGTTGGAGCCAGCCAAGAATTCATGGAAGCAGTTCAGAATGGGTCCGACTATCCGTTAAGAGATCCAATAACCGGAGAACAACTTGGTACTCTGAATGCAGGAGAGTTATTTAGCCATATAATTGAAGGAGCTTGGCAAAATGGCGAACCCGGAATGATATTTCTGGACAGAGTGAACGAGGATAACCCTACATTACATATAGGGCGTATGACAGCAACTAATCCTTGTGGTGAGCAACCTTTGCTGCCTTATGAATCTTGCAATTTAGGGTCTATAAATCTTGATCGCTTTGTAGTCAACATTGGTACGACCAAGGGCATAGATTGGGATGGTCTAGCAAATGTAGTCCACGTAGCAACTCGATTCCTGGATAATGTGATAGATGCTAATAGTTATTCTGTTCCTGAAATAGAAAAAATGACTAAAACCACACGCAAAATAGGCTTGGGTGTTATGGGATTTGCAGATATGTTGGTTAATTTAGGGTTGCCATACAATGGAGAAGAAGGGCTAGCCCTAGGGTACAAGGTTATGAAATTTATCCGAAATGAATCTGATAAAACTTCTGAAGAATTGGCTTTGGAAAGAGGGTCATTCCCTGGATATATTGGGAGTGTATATGATCAACAAGGAAGGCCTATGAGAAATGCATGCCGACTAACAGTAGCACCTACCGGGACAATTTCTATGATCGCAGGTTGCTCTAGTGGAATAGAGCCATTGTTTTCGCTTTGTTACCATAAACATAATATTCTAGAAGGCGAGAGTTTGGTATATGTGGATAGTAATTTCGAAGAAGTCGCCAAAAACGAATTCTTTTACAGCGAAAAATTAATGGACTTTCTAGCGGATGGTGGATCAATTCAAGATAGGCCAGACGTACCTCAACATGCTAAAGATGTTTTCCTTACTGCAGCCGATATATCTCCTGAAGCTCACGTTCGTATGCAGGCTGCTTTTCAAGAGAGTGTAGACTCCGGCATATCTAAAACAATAAATTTCCCAAATTCTGCTACTAGGGAAGATGTTCGAACAGCTTACATTCTGGCATGGGAATTAGGATGTAAAGGGATTACTGTATATAGATCAGGGAGTAGAGACTTGGAAGTATTAACATCTGGATCATCTGTAAAAAATAACAGCAGATCAGAATTTGGTACAAGTGTCTCAGCTACACCTACTGATAGACCCGCACAGGTTCATGGATTAACTGACAGGGTTCGTACTGGACACGGCAATATGTACATAACTATTAACTTCCAAGAAGATCGTCCATTTGAGGTCTTTTCAAATCTAGGTAAGGCAGGGGGATGTGACTCAGCCCAACTTGAAGCCATATCTCGTTTGATATCACTTGGTCTCCGGTCAGGAATAGACCCAGCGCAAATAGTGGAACAATTGAGAGGAATAACTTGTTGCCCGGCGTGGGAAGATGGAAACTTAGTGAGATCTGCTCCTGACGCTGTGGCCTTAGTATTGGGAAGAAGGACCTTAGATGGAGCTAACGGCAACTATACAGGCGATCAATTTGCACTACAGGAAGGAATGATGCTTAAGTCATCTGCAAATGGGACTAATGAAAGTGGCAATACTAAGTCACGTTGCCCTGAATGTGAAGGATTACTTGTTTATCAAGAAGGATGCGAACATTGCGTGGAATGCGGATATGAAAAATGCGGGTGATGGCCCTGATCGAACCCAATATTTGTCAATGAAGTACTATTACTATACGGGAGGAACATGCTAAATAGTAAAACTAAACCCAAATCTGATGCTGTGTGGGTTAGTGCTCATCAGAATAGTAAAGGCAAACGGATAAGAGGATATTGGCGCACGCCTCCTAAGGTAGTCAATGTCAAAGGTCACTTTAGGAGCTTAGCTTACATTAGGCCGCATAAGCGAAAGAAGCCTTATCAGGTGCTGCCGGTGGAGTTCACGTTAGGTGGTCAGCCAGAATCTATAGAACATGCTTTGATAAATATACTGAAAGATGTCGAACCCATCATTGGGTATTAATATTGTTTATTACGCGTCGTATTACTCTTTGATGTGGGATTAAAACGACGTGCAAATTAAGACGTAGAACGTCTATAGATCCGGATAGGTAGGCCTTCTTTTTGTTTGAGGGCCTTTAATATTGGCGACCTGGCTCAGTGCTTGGTCGCCAATATTGTATCACAATAGATCAGGGTTTATGAAATTTACCGCTAATATAGATGAACTGGTTAAGTCAGAAAGAAGGACATTATGAAAGATAAACCAATCGTAGCCATAACTATGGGTGATGTGTGTGGAATAGGACCTGAAGTAATTGTAAAAGCCCTTAATGACAAAGAAGTTATGAATCAATGTATACCACTAGTTATAGGCAGTACTTCTATATTAGAGAAAACAGCTTATGAATTAGGTTTAACTCTCAAGTTAAAGCAAATTTATGAACCCTCTGAAGTAGCTGAAGGATTAGTTTCTATTATGGATTTGGAAAACATAAATGAACAGGAAATAACAATCGGAAAGATAACCCCAAAAGCTGGTCAGGCATCTGTAGATTGGATATTGAAGGCAGCTCAACTTCTATCACAAGGACTGGTTAATGCTATGGCTACAGCACCAATTAACAAAGAGGCTGTTCAGGCATGTGGATATAAGGAAGTAGGCCACATGGAACTGCTTCAAGAATATAGTGGGGCGAAGGATGTTGCTACAATGCTTACGGCTAAGAATCTCAGGGTTGTTCACCTTACAACACATAGATCACTGGCTAGGGCAGTTGAATATGTAACAAAAGATAATGTTCTTGCTAAAATCACACTAACTGATAAATGTTTTAAGGATTGGGGATTTGCAAGTCCTAGGATTGCAATAGCAGCACTCAATCCTCATGGAGGAGAAGGAGGCATCCTTGGGCTTGAGGAGATAAATGAAATTATTCCGGCGGTAGAAGAGGCTACTAGCAAAGGGATCAATATTAGCGGCCCAATACCTGCAGATTCAGTTTTCCCACAGGCAGTTGCTGGGAAATATGATGTGGTTTTGGTGCTATACCATGATCAAGGACATATACCAATAAAAGTTATAGATTTTGACGGAAGCGTCAGTATTAATCTGGGGCTTCCATTTATACGAACATCTGTAGATCACGGGACGGCGTTTGATATAGCAGGGAAGGGTATAGCAAATCCAGATGGGATGTTGAATTCCATTAAAGTGGCCGCACATATTGCAAAAACAGGTAAATTACCTGAATGAAGACAAAACGTTTCTGCATTTGTGGTATCGTATCAGGGATGCGTAGTTACATTACTGTAAAAGAGCATTAAATGAAAGGCAATAATTGTGGTTTAATACCAGAGTTGGCCAAGTGTCAACAGAGATATGGGGGCAATACAATGACTACAAGTAACAAATTATCTTTTGTCGGTGGTGGAGTTATGGCCGAGGCTATAATCGCACGAGTTTTATCTGGCGGAGTAGTAGACAAAGGTGATATTAAAATTGGTGAAACATCAGGCGGTCGCCGGGATTATCTGAATATCCAATATGGAGTAGAAACTACAAGCGACAATGTGTCTGCAATAGAAAGAGCCGATTTAATAATAGTTGCAGTGAAGCCACAACAGATAGAAGATGTATGTAAGCATCTTAATGGGCATATAGGACCCGATCAGACTATCCTATCTATAGCTGCAGGGATCAACATAGATCGGATACAAAAATTGTTAGGTCACTATAACATTATTCGTGTTATGCCTAATACACCTGCTCAAATCGGACAAGGTATGAGCGTTTGGACTAATACGAATGGAGTAAGTCAGTCGAACGTGGCTTTTGCTAAGAAAATCATCAAATCCCTAGGGGAAGAATTATATGTAGCTGAGGAAAAATACCTAGATATAGCTACAGCTTTAAGTGCTAGTGGACCTGCTTATGTTTTCCTGTTCCTAGAGTCATTGATAGATGCTGGCGTCTATTTAGGATTGACACGGGAAGTAGCAAATAAGTTAGCAATCCAGACGGTATTGGGTAGTGCAACTTTGGCACGAGATGACAATAAACATATTGCTGAGTTGCGTAACATGGTTACATCTCCTGGAGGGACTACAGCTGAAGCATTATTAACGTTAGAAACCGGAGGATTCAGAAGTGTGGTAATAGATGCGGTTATATCAGCTTATAAGAAGTCTTTAGCCCTTAGAGGAGATTGAAAGTGGTTGCACTTCTAGTACAATTAATCAATGCAATAATAACCGTAGTACTTCTTTTCATTTTTGGGCGAGTCATTATGGATTGGCTAGTCGTTGGAGGCATTATGCCTCCTAATAATCAACTAAGGTATGCACTTGTTAGATTAACTGAGCCAATTTTAAGTCCGATTCGTAGGTATGCGACTATAGGTATGATGGACCTAAGTCCTATGGTCACAATGATCCTATTGACTACTATACAACAGGCATTGAGTTCAACAATATAAGAAGTCCGAGATGCAGAATCTCATGACTGTTATTTAGAGGAACCGTATTCCTATTGCATGATTATATAGATCTTCCTAACTCGGCAAATGAGTTGCTGATTTGCCAACTCCAAATATTGAAGCGAGAACGCCTAATCATTTCTTTGACGGACTTCCCTGTGTTTGGAACAGGATGGACTTTAACATGCAGGATACATTTTGGAGTAATAGTGTTGTGAGACTTTTTAACATCCTAGTATAGACTTATGTCTAATATTGGAGATATTTGGATAGTGCATATAGATAATTTCGTTGAAGGTGGGGTGTCATTATTGTACAATATTGCCTAGCCAACTATAAGGTTTATAAAACGTTATGCCGTCTGTTAATAGATTACCAGGGACTAGTGATAAAAATTCCTCAGTATTGAAACATAGGCGATTGGTAGAGACTAGTCTATACGATTTGCTGTATTCGAATGATTATTCGATGATAGACACACCTATTTTAGAGTATACGGATATATTTTTGCGAAAATCCGGGGGTGAGTTAGCATCTAGGCTTTATGCATTCGCTGACCCTGCAGGCAAGAATGTTAGTTTGCGCCCTGAATTCACGGCATCATCTATCAGATATTTTATAGAAAATCGAGAAAGTTTAAGCTTACCAACGAGAGTTCAGTATGCAGGTCCTGTTTTCAGGTATATATCCGGTGCTGGTTATTCTGAAAGTTATCAGGTTGGAGCTGAGCTTATTGGAGATGAAGAGCCGCGGGCTGATGCTGAAATTATTTCAATTGCACTATCAGGCTTGGATAAACTTGGCATTGAAGGACTAGAATGTAGGATTGGCCACATAGGTGTGTTACTAGAGATATTATCAGTGATAGGTGTTTCTCAAAGAGCCCAGAATTTTCTTGTAAATAACCTACATGTGTTAAAGAACACAGAAAATGGTTCACAAACAATCATAACTCAGGCAGAGGGAATAGGCCTGATCAGACCCTCAGCTAACTCATCTACTGGTCTAGATATAGCTGTTGGTAATATGGATGAATTGCAGGCAGCCCAATTACTTAGTGACTTGTTCCGAGATTCACTAACAGATCCATTAGGCAATAGGACTGCAGGCGATATACTTGGACGGTTTATATCCAAATATGACAAGAAAGATGAGTTTGCAAAATTCGAGAAGGCAATATCACTTTTGAAGAGTATCGTATCGATTCAAGGCAATCATATGAGTGTTATGACGGAGATGGAATCATTACTGTCAGAGTATGATATACAGCAGCATGTTTTATCTCGCTTTCGCGTTTTGATAGAAATCATAATGAATAAATGTCCTGATGCAAATATTATTTTGGACTTAAGTTTAGTGAGAGGTATAGCTTATTATACTGGCATGGTTTTTGAGATAATATCTACTAAGGACAAAAACCTCCAGGTTCTATGTGGAGGGGGGCGTTACGATGGGTTAGTCAAGGCATTGGGCGGGCCTGAGGAAATATCTGCGCTAGGTTTTGCATATACGCTTGAGAATTTGTTTGGGGATGAATTTTAATGGCAGGAGTATTATTATTCTACGATTAGCGATACCGAGTGATGGTGAATTATATGAACCTACACTAAGTTTCTTGCGAAGCTGTGGGATAAACGCGGAAAGGCCAAGCCCAAGGAGATATACGGCCGCAATATCATCTATGCCAAATACTACAGTTCTATTTCAACGGGCAGGGGATATACCTGCTAGAATAGAAGAGGGAAGTGCAGACCTAGGTATAACTGGATTGGACAGATACCTTGAATCCAATATAGGATCAGGTGAATCTACTTTAGTAGTGAGTGACCTGGGGTTCAGTAAATGCAATTTAGTTATGGCTGTTCCAGATTCATGGATAGATGTAATCTCTATGGCAGATTTGGCAGATGTTTCTATAGATATGCATGAGAAAGGCACAGACCTGAGAGTTGCAACGAAATTTCCTAATCTGGTGCAGAGACATTTATTTCTCAATGGCGTAAATTATTTTTCGCTGATTCAGTCCAGTGGCACATTGGAGGCTGCTCCAATTATGGGTTTTGCAGATATCATTTCAGATATTTCGTCTAGCGGCACTACTCTACGTGAAAATCGATTGAAGACAATTGAGTCTGGATTATTGCTATCATCGCAAGCTTGTTTAATTGGAAACAAGTCCTCTTTGTCGAACAGTGATGAGCTTGAATTTGATGTGAAGTACCTACTTGAACATATTGAAGGATATATTAGGTCGAAAGAATTCTTTTTAGTCACGGCAAATATAAAAGGAGACTCAGCAGAAGACATAGCAGATAAGGTTCTAAAGAATGAAAAATTATCAGGCCTTAGAGGGCCCACAATAGCCAAGGTGCATACACGCGATGGTGATTCATGGTATGCAGTTACGATAGTTATACCAAAAGGGAATCTAATGGAAGTAGTGGGGTATCTTAGGGAAACTGGTGGAAGTAGCGTAACCGTAAATCAAGCACATTATGTGTTTCAGAAAGAATGCTTTGCCTATAATTCCCTGCTGACATCGCTTGGGAAATAGAGAACGTAAATTGAATTATGCCTAATCTCAGTGCACACCTTGGAATAGCCCAAGAAGTTATTACTAGACTTAACCACCCAATAATAGACAGGAATCAAGGTGCCTGTCTACTAGGTTCTGTGTCCCCAGATGTAAGGATCATAACGAAAACTAAACGTGATGAAACTCATTTTGTAAACCTAGATTTTGATGAGGTTGGGCAAGGGCTTAAGGGGCTGTTCAGTACATATCCATCACTACATAGATCTGCTGATTTAACAGAAGCTACTATATCTTTCATTATCGGTTATGCTTGCCATCTTCTTGCTGATGAGTCTTGGATAGTCGATATATACAGACCATATTTTGGAGCTCTAGGAATCGTTGAAGATAAGGTTGAAGCAGGATTGATGGATAGAGCACTACAGTTGGAATTGGATTCCAAGGAGCATGAGAGACTAGGGGGCACTATAACTTTGAAAAGTATATTTGATGATTCAGAGAAAGATGTATTTATTGATTTTATATCTAAAGAAACACTTACTGAATGGCGAACATGGATTCAGAATGTCTTAAGTTGGGAGTTTACCTGGGAAAGGCTTAGGTTTATGTCAAGAAGAGTCAATACAAATGGAGACACTACTATGGAGCAACATTTACAGCAAATTGTGGATCAATTTCTAAATGATATTCCTAAAGGACTAGATAGAATCTATAAATTTGTACCGAAATACAAAATAGAACTGTTTAGAAATAACTGTATAGATAATGTTTTAAACTTCGCAGGAGAGTATCTAAAGTGAAAGTTGTAAGAGGTATAGAAGAAGGTAAAAAGACTCTAAGTCGAGATAGAATGGAAGCTCGTCAAAGGGAAAATCCGAATATCCAACAACGGATAAAGGAGATATTCGGGGATAATTTGAGCCCAGAAGAAGCCGTTTCAATTATATTGGGCAGAGTGAAAGATTCAGGAGATGATGCAATATATGAGTACAATAAACGGATAGATGGAATTGTTCTAGATAATATAGAAATCGGGAGGCAGCAAATGATAGACGCTGCCACACACCTTTCTGAGGATGTTAATAATGCTTTGGTTAGAGCTGCAAGTAGAGTCAGGGAATTCAATAGCGCCAGCATGCCTAAGCCTTGGATAGATCTGGAAAGAGGATTTGGGGAAATAATAAACCCAATAGAAAGAATTGGAGTATATGTTCCTGGGGGTTCAGCAGCATATCCATCTACAGTTTTGATGACAACTATTCCAGCTAGAGTGGCTGGTGTGAAAGAAATCATATTATGTACACCTCCGAGTAAGGATGGAGTGTTGAACCCAGCAGTTATGGCAGCTGCCCTTATGGCTGGTGTTGATAAAGTGTTTCTAGTTGGTGGTGCCCAAGCAATAGCTGCTATGGCGTATGGAACAAATACCATACCTAAAGTTGATATGATTTGTGGCCCGGGTAATATATTTGTAACTATTGCAAAAAAATTAGTTAGTGGCGACGTAAGTATAGATGGCTTAGAAGGTCCGACTGAAACCCTCATTATTGCAGACCAAACAGCCCATCCATCCTTATGTGCTGCAGATCTTTTGGCTCAAGCAGAACATGATGAACTGGCTACTCCGATCCTTGTAACTACGTATGAAGGTTTAGTGGAGGGAATACAAGACGAATTAATTAAGCAATCAGAATTCCTAAATAGGAAAGAGATAGCACTTGCAGCTGTAGAAAGATCTGGGGTTATTGTTGTTGTGAATAGCATACAAGAGGCCATAGAAATTGGCAATTACTATGCTCCAGAGCACATTTGCCTAATGGTAGAGGAGCCATGGTCACTGATAGGCCATATTCATAACGCTGGAGGTATATTTTTAGGGGATTATTCGCCTGAAGTAATGGGGGATTACGTTGCTGGACCGAGTCATGTTATGCCTACTGGTGGGTCGGCCAGATTTAATTCATATCTTGGAGTCAACCAATTCTTACGTAGAACTCCAGTGATAGGGTTAGATCCACAAGTTGCACTACGATTGATAAACACTGCATCTGTAATTGCTAGAGCAGAGGGCTTAGATGCACATGCTAGAGCAGCAGAAATTAGACTGGAGTTGTACAACAAAGGCTCGTAGTTGATAACATTGATAAAAGCACAGGCTAAAATATTTTAAGAAATACAGGATAGCAAGACTAGATAAAGTGGATATAAGAAATCTGTTTCGCAAAGATCATAACAGCTTGAATCCGTACATACCTGTATTATCTCCAGAATCCTTAGCTAAACTAGGTGGAGAGTCAGCAGGAAGAATAATTAAGCTTAATGCAAATGAGAACCCATATGGTCCTTCACCTCGAGTTAAAGAAGAACTGGGGAAATATCAGGAATATAACATTTACCCAGACGCTGAGCAGACATTGTTACGAGAAGCATTGTCAAAATATGTTGGTGTTTCAAGTAAATATATTTTAGCAGGCGCAGGTGCTGATGAGATAATTGATCTCATTCTTAGAGCCATATTAGAGCCTGGAGACACGGTTATAGATTGCCCCCCAACCTTCGGTATGTATTCATTTAGTACATATATAAACGGAGGGGAAGTAATATCTGTTCCAAGAGATATAAGTTTCAATGTAAATATAGATTCAATAAAAAATGCACTGAGAGATAATACAAAAGCTATATTTATTGCATCTCCAAATAACCCTACAGGTAATTTGATCTTGAAGAATGAAGTCTTGGGCCTTCTAGATCTAGGAATATTGGTTGTAATAGATGAAGCTTATTGCGAATTTAGTGGACATACTATGGTTGACCTTATTAGTAAATACCAGAACCTTATAATCCTACGAACGGCTAGTAAATGGTGTGGATTGGCTGGACTTAGGATAGGTTATGGAATAATGGATCCCATAATTCTTCAACGGCTTATGGATATAAAACAACCATACAATATAAATTCAGCAGCAGAGATTGCTTTGATAGCATCACTGGGAGATTTGGAATATCTGAAAAACAATGTTTCGCTGATAATAGAGGGGAGAGACAAGCTGTTCCAACGGCTATTGAATATTGAAGGGATATACCCATACCCGTCTTACGGCAACTTTATTCTCTGTCATTTGTCCCAATGTAATGCGAAAGAAATATATGCAAAACTAGCAAACTTAGGTATATTTGTGAGATACTTTGATTTACCTGAGATAAGCAGTTGTTTGAGAATATCTATTGGAACTCCTGAACAGATGGATGTTCTAATAGAATCTCTTTCTAGCATAATAAGTGGGAACTAGAATACGGGGTACTAATCAAAATGGAACGAATAGCTAAATTACAACGCGACACTAAAGAAACACAAGTATCTGTGGAAATCAATCTCGATGGAACGGCCAAGGCTCATGTAGACACACCTAATGGCATGTTTAATCATCTTCTAGAACAACTTGCTAGACATGGATTGATAGATATAACAATTAAGGCTAATGGGGATTTATCCCCAGGTTGGCATCATCTTGTTGAAGATGTAGGCATTGTTTTGGGTCAAGCACTCCATTCTGCTATAGGGGAAGGGAAGGGTATAGTTAGGGTTGCACATTCTGTCGTCCCACTAGACGAAACACTTGCGATGGTCACCTTGGATTTAGGTGGAAGGCCCTATGCCGTTGTGTCTGCTCCATTTAATGGAGCAGATCTGGGAGATCTCCCTGCAGATTTAGTGAGACACTTTCTTGAGGTATTCGCACTAGAGGGCAGATTCAACCTTCATGCTGAAATAATCAAAGGAGCCAATGATCACCATAAAGCAGAAGCATTGTTTAAAGCGTTGGCCAGGGCACTTAGAGACGCTACGCGGATTGACGAAAGGGCTCCTCAGGACGTTCCGAGTACAAAGGGTACAATTAATTGAACTTTATCAATGCTTGAGTTCGTCTATGTCAAATTCATAATTTTCTATAACTGGATTAGATAGTAGCCTATCACACATCTGACTTATACTAGCCTTGGCTACATAGATATCATCAGCAGCCATTTTGATTTGAATAAACTTTCCAGCCCTTAAATCACTTACAGAATCAAACCCCATGGTTTTAAGGCCTGCCATTATAGTTTGTCCTTGTGGATCACTAACTGTAGGCTTTAAAATTATCCTGACATTTGCTAAGAAAAAATTAGACATTCACTCCATCCTTACTAGTCCCTTGCCTATATGTATTTGTATGAAATCTTCTATACGTTGTTCATCAAATTTTTCGAATTGGTCTATCCACAACAATCCTGTTAAAGCTATAGTAGAATTCATAGTGTTATATGGTGCTAAGATTACGCCTTCTTCGTATCTAGAGGCTATTCCCTGTAGTTTTTCAACCAAGTCCAGACAATTGTCGTTGCAGTTATATTGAATCAACACACCACCATATCTTAAATAGGACACTTGCAATTCGTTATCTATTGGTTCTGAATATAATCCCCATGTTATGTCTTCTTGATCAAGCCTATAGTACCACCCAGATGTAGGAGGATATGTTGAGTAATCCATATGATGCTGACCCTTCTCAATCAATAGGTCTGCTTGGGCGTTCATTTCCTTCCCTGTCGTCAAGGTATCTTGGTCGGGTCCAGTACTGAAGGCAGATCCTCCAGGTGATGCGGGTAAGATCAAAGATAAGACTATTATCAATCCTATAAACCCCACTACACTTAGCATGAGTCCTCGGATGACACGCTTCCGTAAACGCCTTTTTGCTCTTCTTGTCTCTCTTCCAATGGCGCTGCGTTTTGATCGTTCTCTTTTGTTTAGGTCACTAGAAGACATTAAACATTCTCCAAACTATGTGGAAGTATTCCAACTGGTCCCCGTAAGACGTTCGAAAGCCTCTATATATCTTTCGTGTGTTTTTTGAATTACGTAATTTGGCAGTGCTGGCCCAGGAGGGTTTTTATCCCAGCCACTTTCATTTAACCAATCTCGTACGAATTGTTTATCAAAATTAGGTTGTGATTGACCAGGTTTATAGTGATCTACATCCCAAAAACGGCTAGAATCTGGAGTAATAAGTTCATCTATAAGTATTATTTCATCATTCAGGATACCGAATTCCATTTTTGTGTCAGCCAAAATAATACCTTTTGGATGGGCGTGCAAATGTGCGAAATTATATATACCTATTGTGAGTTGTTTCAATTCCTTTGCCATGTCAGTGCCTACCATGTTTTCTACATCATCCATAGTCATTGGTAAGTCATGCCCCTCTTCTGCTTTAGTGGTAGGAGTGAACAACGGTTCTGGAAATCTGTCTCCTTCTAGCAGTCCACTAGGCATTTTATCGCCGCCGACTGTACCATGTGTTTTATACTCAGCCCATGCTGATCCAGTTATATATCCCCTGACTACGCATTCAATATCTATTCTTTGTGCCCTTTTAACTATCATAGACCGATTCTTAATAGGTTGACTCAAATTCTCTAAAATAGGGTGCCCGTTAAGTTCCTTCGGTATGTTTTGTCTATTGGCAAGAGTTATCAAGTGATTTGGAACGATAGGCTTAGTTTGATCAAACCAATAGGATGAAATTTCACACAGCAAAGAGCCTTTTTCTGGGATACCTGAACCAAGGACTAAATCAAAAGCTGAAATTCTATCTGTTGCAACCATAAGCAAATAGCCCGCTCCCAAGTCGTAAGTATCTCGAACTTTTCCTTTGTGGAGGAGTGTGCCCAAATGTGTTTCTGTAATTACTTCTTGGTTTTCTGTTTCCATATTAGTAGCCCTTTTCTATGCCAAGCCTAGCGAAACTTGCATCAACATGGCGAGTGTAATATTTATAATCAAATATGGATTCTATGATATATTTATCTAAACTATTAACAACATCTTTTTCAGATAGAATTAGTTGCCTGAAATCGCTACCGTCCTCCCATGATTGCATGGAACAATTTTGTATTATTTCATATGCCCGTTCTCTTTGTAATCCAGCTTCTATTAATGCCAATAGAACTCGCTGCGAAAAGATTAGTCCGTTTGTTATTTCTATATTTGCCATCATTCTGTCTGTATGTATTCGTAATCCAGATATAACTTCAGTAAATAAGCTTAGTATGTAATCCAAAGCCATTGAGGAATCTGGCAATATGAGTCTCTCGGCTGATGAATGGCTTATATCTCGTTCATGCCATAGTGCTACATTTTCCATTGCAGTTATTGAATATCCCCGTATAAGCCTAGCCAGTCCGCATACTCGCTCAGATAGTTCTGGGTTTTTCTTATGAGGCATGGCAGAAGAGCCAGTTTGACCTTCACCGAAAGGTTCTTCGACTTCTCTTATTTCGGTCCTTTGCAAAGATCTTATCTCTGTTGCAAATTTCTCAAGCGAACAAGCTATAAGAGCTAATGTGGTGACAAACTGGGCATGTCTATCTCTTTGAAGTACTTGATTTGAGACTGGAGCTGCCTTTAAACCAAATAAAGAACATACCCTTTCTTCAACATGTGGTGGCACAGTAGCATGGGTGCCAACAGCACCTGAAATTTTACCGTACGATACAGTTTCCTTAGCCTCAAGCAACCTGTGCCTATGACGTCTCAGTTCATCCCACCATATGGCTAGCTTCAATCCAAATGTAGTTGGTTCGGCATGGACACCGTGAGTTCTTCCCATAGTTAGTGTATTCTTATGCTCAACTGCTCTTTTACCAACAGCAGTTATTAATTGGTCTAAATCTTCTAACAACACGTCAGCAGATTGAACTAGTTGAAGAGCCTGAGCTGTATCCAGAACATCATGGGTGGTTAACCCTAAATGTAGCCATCGCCCTTCATCTCCTAAATGGGCTGTAATAGATTGCAGAAATGCAGTCATATCATGGCGGGTTCTATTGAAAATTTCATCCATTAGGACCATGTCATATTTTGCAGATCTCAATTTTTCCATATCAGATACAGGGATTATTCCTTCTTCTGTCCAAGCCTCACACACGGCCAACTCTACTTTTAGCCAGTTATCGTATTTATTCTCTTCTGACCAGATTTTTTTCATTGCTGGCCTTGTGTAACGTTCTATCACACTTAAACTCCGTTTCAAATACTTGTAAAAGAAATCATACCTTGTATTCTCTTTGGCAACAAGACTGTTTTAGACACAGATTAATCAATATTTAGTTTAATGCTTCAAACAATGCCCTAAGTCTCAATACTTCAATATCTAATCCAACTATTTTCCAAGAATCGCTTGTGTCTTTCCAAAGATTAAAGCCTATATCGCCAATTTCGATAGATGGAGAAATATTAGTTTTTGATATTACTGTTCTAACTGTCGATAACTTTGCTTGATTTTGCTGACTTGTTTCTACGTATTTACCGCTATCGGCTGAATAATATTGAACAGAGTCAACTTGCCATGTAAATGCCTGATCTAAATTGATTAAGATATCAGCCAAAGATTTCTCTAATTCTATACGCCTAGTTAACCGAGTTTGCTTCTGTCGAGCATCTATATCATTATCAATAAGTCCGACATTATTTATTTCCCAGGATGTCAATGCCTTTATTCTATTTCCAGATTGCAAATTTTGAAGATAAAATACCACAGTGGTCTCTGCATTAGCTGCGTCATTACAGGAACTAACAATTGGAACATAGAAGAGGAGTATAGCGGCAATGGCTATGTTTCTTACAACGCTAGCCTGATGCAAGTTTCGCTCTGTATGCAGCATACGCTGCTCTTATATCTGGATATTTCAATGACAATATTGAGGCAGCCAGATAAGCAGCATTCCTGGTACCCCACGATCCAATTGAGACACATGCCACTGGTATTCCAGGTGGCATTTGTGCTATAGAATATAAAGCATCTACTCCTTTTAATTCGCTAGATGCAAGAGGTATGCCTATCACAGGTAGATTAGACCATGAAGACATCACGCCTGGCAGTGCTGCAGAACCTCCTGCTGCTGCTATGATCACCTCAATCCCTCTATCTTCAGCACCTAGTCCATATTCTCTAGCCTTCTCCGGCGTCCGATGTGCAGATATTACTGATAATTCATGAGATATTCCCAATTCTGTTAAGACATTTATTGTCCCCTGTATGGTCTCTAAGTCTGAATTGCTACCTATGACTACTCCTACAACTACCATGCTATCTCCATTCATATATTGATACTTGCCGCAATATCATTCCTATAGTATGTTGAATCACAATCTATACATTTTATGCTTTGATAGGCAAGATTTCTAGCTGCATCCATTGTCTTGTTTTTTCCTACAACTGTTAATATTCTACCACCATGAGTTACCAATTTACCTGGATTGTATGGGTCCATCTTAGTACCAGCGTGGAACAATATCCCATACAAGCATGCCTGATCAAGGCCATTTAAAGTAAATCCATTATAATATTCACCTGGATATCCCTTTGAAGCTAAAACAATGCCAACACAACAGTCTGTAGTCCAGATAATTGGTGTTTCGTGAAGCTTATTGTCAACGACTGCCAACGCTATATCCACTAAATCAGTCTCAAGCCTTGGTAGTATTACTTGGGTTTCAGGATCTCCAAATCTACAATTGAACTCCAGAACCATAGGACCATCCTTTGTAAGGATGACTCCTGCATATAGAACACCCTTATAAGGGGACCCTTCTTTTGCCATTGCCAGTATTGTCGGCTCCATAATATCGGTCCTTATATTTGTTGCCAGTTCCTCATTCCAAAACGGAGGTGGGCTGAAGCTGCCCATACCTCCAGTATTAGGACCCATATCCAAATCATAGGCCCTTTTGTAATCACATGCAGCAACCATCTCAGACAAAGTGATACCATCAGTAAATGCGAATACGCTAACTTCTTTGCCGACCAGGTAATTCTCTATTATTACTCTATGCCCAGCACTTCCGAATAAATTATGATCTAAGCAATCCTCGATTGCGACCCTAGCTTCTTCTAGACTTGTGGCAATTGTTACACCTTTGCCGGCTGCTAATCCATCAGCCTTTATTACTATTGGATACTCTTTGTCAGATAGATAATCCAATGCCTTGATACTAGAGGTAAATGTCTCAGAGTTAGCAGTGGGTATGCCATACTTCTTGAATAATTCTTTTGCAAAAACCTTGCTACTTTCTAGCCGTGCAGCATTCATCTTCGGCCCGAACACAGCAAGATTCGCGGCTTCAAAAACATCAACAATGCCAGCCTCCAATGGTATTTCAGGCCCTATTATTGTTAAGTCTATCTCAAGTTCAATTGCAAGTTTCAATAGCCCATCAATATCGTATGGCAGCACAGGCATATTAGTAGCTACATCTGAAGTTCCCCCATTACCAGGGCTTATATATATACTACTTACCTTTGGGCTTTGAGATATTTTCCATGCAATGGCATGTTCTCTGGCACCATTGCCAACTATTAATACGTTCATTGAATCCTCCAGCAAAGTGAATTACTTTTTAGTGACTACCAAACAGATCTTTTGCGTCTCTATCTAGTTCATAATCAGATCCATTTCTTTCTATTAGCCCCAAGCTTCTATATGCTTCCTCATCATAGTTCCTTATTTTTACTGCTATTGGCATGGGCATAGCGTGTCCGAAAATGAGTGCCTGTTGCTTACTATCAAGTTTACTTATTACTGTACGGAGTTTATTTGAACCAGAAACACCTGACATAACTGCACTTACATCATTGTCGTTATCTAACAGACATGATAATTTCGTGCCCAATTGGCTCATTATCTCATCATCTATACCACTTGGACGTTGGTCTACTATTAACAAAGTGACATTATACTTACGCATTTCCCGAGCAATGGTCCCAAAAATAGTTTGTGAGGATATTCCAGGTGTAAGGAATCTGTGAGCTTCCTCTATAGTGATTACTAATTGTTTTGGCTCAGCAGATTCATCTACCATTGCTTCTTCTTTTCTTCTAGAATACCTCTGGTGAATTCTGCGAGTTATAAGGTTAGCGACCAATATATAAGCTGCAAACTCATGTTGATATCTTCCGAATTCTAAGACTACATGGATACCTTTATCTATATGCTGCAATATGCTGTCAACTGCATGATCAGATTCTTGATCAGTGAGAAAGTGAAATCTCTCTAGTCTCATTAACCTAGTCCTTAATGTAGATAAAGCCCTGTCATTTACACCTATGGTTTGTGCTAATTCTCTTAATTGAGAGCCATCTAAGGATGTAAATGTCTTAAACCACCTATCTTGGCCATAATGCAATGCCAAAGTATAACTGGCATCTGCAGCTACATCTGAAAGGTTGAGTGTGTCCCTTAACATGACTATGTCTTCGGGCTCTATTTGATTATATCCAACTTTTACTAGATAGTCAGGAGTGACATTCCTTCGTTTTGAATGTTCCTCGTCCATTGAAAACAAAGCTACATTGGAGCTAAAAAGCTGTTTAAGGCCCTTTACAGACCCAGAACCAGTTTCATTGTACCCAGCCCAACCATACTCACTCTGCATATCAAATACTAGATTGACTGCTTTTTGTTTTTGCACTATTCCAGCCAGAATAAGTCTAGTAAGAAAAGTTTTTCCTGTACCACTCTTTCCAAAAATACCATTAGAACGCTCAACAAATCTATCCAAATTCAGATGAATATTTGTCTCTAAATCTAATGGGCTACCCAACCAAAAATGATCATTGTCGTTTCCACCAAATACTGTTTGGTAGTCTTCTTCTGAAGCTAAATATGTTCTTGCAAAATGAGGGGGAACTGTCTTTGCCGGTTTGACACCTTCAGATGTAGCTAGAGCTCCATCCAGAGTTAAATATGGCACCACCTCTATAACAGAAAACACCCCTATCTTTGATACCACACTAGATACTATTTGATTAGAAAAATCAGGAGGTAAGTCTATTAAGGATTGATTAGAGGCATGAAGTGTTATGTCTGTTATCTGGGCAAAAAATTTATGAGTGATTCCATCTATTACAACAAATCTCCCTACGGCTAACTCTTCTACATTTGTGTTACTATCCAAGCGTATGTCTATGCCTCGATTGATTGATCCACCAATAACCCGACCTATGTAGTTCGATTGATTGATGTAATCACTCATGAAAGCACCTTCTGAAGTATAGATTCCATTTTTCTAAAATCTCCAGGAAAAGCGTATATAAGTTCCTTACCTACATTAATTAAGAAATTCTCTTTATCCTGTTGGGAATCTGCTAAATTGCGAATAAAAGCAGAAATCACTTCGTCTAATGCAGGTATACCAGAGGAGCATAGGATTTTTATGAATTCAAGGCGTGATGAGAAATTTATTAGATCTAGACCATCACATTTTTGAACGAATGAATATATTGGTGGAGGTGCAGGGGGTAAATGATAGATTATGTTATCCCCTTGAATGTATCCAATTGATACGGAATAAAAATCAGTACGTAGGAGATGTTCAAGTTGCGGATTCAACCTATAAACCTCTTCTTCAGAAGAACTGTTAATTCCTCGGACTACTGGCTTCCTAGATGGATCAATACCTTGGGTTATTATGTTATACACAATGCCATATGTAGGATAAGGACCGCCTGTTTTAATAAGTGATCCTAGATGAGGTGAGTTGTAGAGTTTATAGCATTGCGATATAAATGAGGTAGTAGTGGCTTCTACTACCTCGCCAATACGGTTATCTTTGTTTTCCATTTGCATCCTCAGGCATATTATATTAAAGCCATTTCAATTTCTTTGATTGATTCTTAAGGGATGTATATACTGGAAGATTCTTATTCCCCAGATATCTTTCCACTAGGGAGCGAAATTCCTCTCTGTCTCCCATAGTTAAAACAGCCTGTTCATGCGCTTCAGATATTGCAACAGGGTATCCATGACCCAGGTTTGATTGGTCTAAAGCCAAAGAGTGTGTCATCGCTAGTAATTCTTGATCATTTGCTACCCATTTTGGTATCTCAATTCTAGCAATTTCAGAACCTGTGTTGAGATAATAGAAATACACGGCATGTTCACCGTAATGGAGATCTATGGTACTAGCAAATATATCAGACCTCTCTCCTTCTGCCAAAATATTACTAAAAATATCTCTATCCAATATCCCGGTTAAGGAATCACAAGGTCTGGAGCCAAACGACAAAGACCCACAATTTGCCTCACAATTTGCCTCCTCATATGGACAAACTGCAGGATCAATACGTAGAAGATTCACAATTTCGGTACTCCTAGGCAGGCTTACATAGGCAGCTAACGCCAATTTTCTAGTTCTAGATAAATCCCTCAATTGATTAAATGTATCTATAATGCCATTTTCGAGTAATGCTTTTCGCACAAATCCTGGATAAGCTTGCCCTATAATTCCCCAGAGAATTAGAGTTCCGTCAACTAAAGCTAATATAGGTTTAGATTTATCAGCTTCCTCTACAAGTTTAATAATTGCTTTCATTTCCTCTATAGTTCTTAGTATACCTAATAGTGGTCCTTCAATATCTTGATGCCTGGAACTATGCTCATCAGTAATCTTTAGTCCATTTTCATTGGTGTGCAACTGAGGGTCATTAGTCAAAGAGGCTCCTGGGTTTTCTCCATATTTAATCAGTACCGTGCCAATATTTATCAAGTAGCATTGCATTGCTAAATGCCTATCCACATCTATATGTGACCCGTCTGCTGCTAATACGGTGTAATCCTTTGGAGTGTCTTGGCATGGATATGAAGATGACATGGATTCTAGGATTCTTGGAACCAAGAAGCCTATGTTACTGTTAGCTCGTTTGATTTCTAATTCGGACGGGGATGCTCCATTAAATAAACTCAGGGTACTCTCCAGGTTAAGTAGCCTATCAAATTCTTTTTGTTGAATACGCGAAGCAACGTTATCTATTTGCAAGGCGATTTTATGTAAGTCTAGGCTCATGCGATGTTACCTCTGAGTCATCTAAGAATTCTTATATCATCAATACGTCTAGTGATTCTCTGTTTATCTAGATATTCCAAAAATGCCAGTGCATACTTACGACTTGTACCAAACATATCCCTTACTTCTCTTACAGTTATTTGCCCATTACTATTTATTGTTTTGAGTACAACTTCAAGCATATCATTGTAAGCAGTGAGATCGAAAACTATTGAATCATTGACTTTAATAACCAGTCCCTGATCAACTAGCAAATTCAACATTCCATCTTCTATATTTGATTTCACATCCGGAGAGTACGGATTAGCTCGTAATGCCTCCAGATATTCATCTGTCCTAACCTGCTGAGCAATGGTTAATTGGATTTTGTGCCCATATGAACTGATCATATTTCCATTATTTACAATATACTTGTCCTGTTCTAACTTTGCCATAGCTATGCTAAAAGAATCACTTTGTAGTCCAAGCCTTGTTCTTAATGACTCCTTGTTAATACCGGTGCTTAACGGATTATCCTCATAATACGCCAACAAAACTGCCGTGATTTTACCAATAAATGCAATCCATCCATCTGCTGAGAATATTAAATGCTGCTTGTATTTATCTATATCGCCAATAATCATAATTTCCTCATTAAGTGCCAATGAATTCAATATATTTGTCAGCTTGATTTTGTCGAGTTCAGATAAATTCATTATTTCATCTATGTCGCATGGCTCTGTAGTCTTAACAATTTGGGTGACAATTTCTTCTTCAGAACCACTGTGCAGTATATTTAATCTTTCAATGGTAGCTTTATTGTGCCTGCGATGCCGTTTTGCATGTGGCTCTACTATAACGCCACCGCCTATAGTATGGGATGACGACCGTATTATAAAATGATCCCCATTTAATAGTGCCATTGGTTTTTGTAGTCTTAATTGGACCCAAACATCTTGATCTGGTAATGCCTCATCTGAATCCAGGAGTCGGATTACAGCAAGAGTTTCAGCAGATCCTGAATAGAATGTAACTGACATATTGTGCTTTATAGTAAACTTAGAATCCTTTAAGACGTGAAGTTGTGCGTCAACTGCCTGAGTTCCTGTTAACCATCCAGGGTGAGTTATCACATCGCCTCTGGATACCTCTTCTTGGGAGACTCCAGCTAAGTTTATTGCAACGCGACGGCCAGGATAGGCAATTTCAATTTTATTTCTATGGCTCTGGAGACCTCTAATCCTAGCTACTTTCGTAGATGGAAGTATTTGCACATCTTCACCAACTGATATGCTACCTCCTATAAGAGTACCGGTTACTACAGTGCCAAAACCTGCCATACTAAAATTTCTGTCTACAAACAATCTTGGTTTGCCAATGTCAATTTTAGGCTGTATGTCATCTAACATAGCATCAATTGTACTTACTAATTTATCCATACCTTCTCCAGTAATTGCAGAAACGGATACAATCACAGGATTTACTATTGATGTATCACTTATAAGCTCCTCTATCTCAGCAATAACCAGTTCTAATAAATCCTCTTCAAGCGTGTCTTTCTTAGATATAACTACTAACACATTATTGATACCAAGTAACTGTAATATAGATAAGTGTTCCTTTGTTTGTGGCATTACAGATTCGTTCGCTGCAATTACTAAGAGAGCTAAGTCTATGTAACCTACTCCTGCTAACATATTGCGCACGAATCTTTCATGGCCAGGAACGTCTATGATACTTATCTCTTTTTTGCTGGGAAGTTCGAGCCAGGCAAATCCTAAATCTATAGTTAATCCACGCTCTTTTTCTTCACTAAGTCTATCTGGGTCTGTTCCAGTCAGAGCATAAATTAGAGTGGATTTACCGTGGTCTACATGTCCTGCTGTTCCTATTACATACATACGTAACTAAAATGGGATAGATATTTTTCAAAGGATATCATACTGGCATTTCCCTAGGCAATTTAGATTTTTTATGCAACTATCTTGTATTTATGCTGTTTAGGTTAGGCTGCGAGCACATGGACTTATATTATTCTACGGAGTCAAAGCAATCCTGCCAAATGTTTCCTTATTTCGCATAGATTTGTATGCATCAAGAACATCCTCTAATTTAAATGTTCTTGATACCACGGGTCTTATTTGGTTGGTTTGTACCATGTTAGCTATGGTCTTCAATTGTTTCCTAGTGCATCCACCTGTCCCAATTAGATGTGCATCTCTAAAAATCAATTCTGCTGGATTCAAATCAATATTTAAAGGTCCTATAGCACCGACTATTACCATTCTGCCAAATTGAGACAGAGACCTAAATGACTTACCAAATGTGAGACCTGCTACATTTTCAATGACAACATTTACACCTTCATCTGAGGTCAATGCCATAGCTACATCAGAAAAATCTAATTCTTCATCAGACAGTATCACATCATCTGCTCCAAGCTCAGTAATTCTATCTACTTTTTCATATGAGGTTGTAATTGCCAATACATTTGCTCCGATTGCCTTAGCTATTTGTACAGAATGAACACCTAAGCCACCGCCAGCTCCTGTTATTAACACGGTTTCACCAGGTTTCAATTTTGCTACGTCATTGATCGCATTATATGCTACTCCAATAGGGCATCCATATATGCAAGCTGCCTTCAAGTCTGCGTCTTGTGATATCTCCACTAGTGCATTTTGGTGCAATTTGACATACTCAGCAAAGCCACCGTCTATACGGTGACCAATACCTTTACCATTTACACATCTCTGCTCCATATCTTCTATACAATACTTGCAATAACCACAAGGTTCAGTAAATATCGAGACTACTTTATCTCCAGTCTTAAAACTCGAAACGTCACTCCCTATATCACTGACAGTACCTGATATCTCATGCCCTAAAACCACACGATCCTTTACCCCTCTTCTCAAAACACCTTGCATTACCAAAATATCATGATAGCAAATTCCGCATGCCTCCACTTTGACTAAAACATCTTTAGAGCCAAGTGCTGGTATATCTCTGTTTTCTAATGAAAATTCGGGTAGTTCCCCAGGTTTTTCTAGAACTAATGCTTTCATGATATAACCCTCATTTTTATGTAATATTTCCTAGCATAACACATGTTATTAACAGCTAATATAGAAATTTGCGGTTAGAAATTAGATTGAGCTAAAAGCCAAAATATTAGATAATAATGAAGAATTTGCAAATGCAGGAGATCACATAGATTATCGCATAGGAGAAATAAGAGATGCATATAGGCGCACATGTTTCCACATCTGGAGGTATAGGTAAGTCAATTGGTAGAGGAGTTGATATAGGTGCCGAGTGTATACAAATTTTTGCATCCTCACCACAGTCATGGACCTTCAAAGATCTTACAGATTCTCAAATCAACAGTTTCATGAAGGAAATGACTGATACAAGTATGGGGCCGGTCTTTATACATTGTATATACTTGGTTAACTTGGGTACTCCAGAACCAATCAACCTAGATAAGTCAATAACTGCATTGAAGAATTGCATGAATGCCGCTGGTCAAATAGGTGCACAAGGTGTTGTATTTCATTGTGGAAGCCATAGAGGTGCAGGTTTCGACGCTGTTATTGATCAGGCTGTAGGAGCTATGCAAGATGTTTTACAAGATACCCCAGAAGAAGTATCTCTTATAATCGAAAATAGTGCAGGAATGGGACAGCATATTGGGTCGCACTTTAGAGAGATAGGAAGAATGATAAATGCAATAAATGACCAACGTGTCAAAGTGTGCCTAGATACTCAACATACTTTCGCCGCCGGTTATCCTATTATTGATAAAGATGGATTAGAGAAAACTATGGAGGAATTTGACAGAGAGATAGGGATTGGCAAACTATTTGTAGTCCATGCTAATGACAGCAAAACTCCATTTGCATCTGGAATCGATCGGCATGAAAATATAGGACAAGGCTATATGGGGGTTGCTGGATTTGAGGTTATTATGAGGAACAAATCTTTTGACAAAATCCCATTCTTACTCGAAGTTCCTGGAATGAACGGGAATGGGCCAGACACAGAAAACATAAATATATTGAAAGGTATCAGGGACGGGATATAATCTCTTTTAATAGTATCTCTTTTTAGGCTAAGCTAAGTATATACCCTGGTCCCCGGGTAGATTTTTGATTCTTTGTTCAGCTAACTGATTTGCTGCCGTTGCTGTTGATATACCTTTCTCAGCAACAATCTGAATGATAGTCTTCATTGTGTCATATATGGCACTTGTCTTCTGTACAGCGTCTTTCTCCAAATACGTCCGTCCGAATTCCATAGATATGTTAATTACACCACCCGCATTTATAATATAATCAGGAGCATAAAGTATTCCTTTTTTTTGAATATCTACCGCGTGATCCTCTCTCAGAAGTTGATTGTTCGCACATCCTGCAATTATTTTGCTCTTGATTCTAGGGATTGTTTCATCATTCAGTACACCCCCTAATGCACAAGGAGAGAATATGTCGCAATCAATGTCATATATTTTTGATGTGTCCTCTATTACGTCTATGCCTTGAGCTTTAGCTCTTGCCAATGCATCTTTATTCACATCTGTGACTATGACCTTGCCTCCATCTTCCAGAATATGGTTTACCATATAGTTTGCAACTTTCCCAAAACCCTGCACAGCTACCAATTTACCCTTCAACGATGATGTTCCCCAAACTTCATTCGAACAGGCTCTAATCCCTTGAAATACCCCATACCCTGTCATTTTTGAAGGATCGCCACTTCCACCAGCACTCTTAGGCAATCCTGTAACATGTTTCGTAACTTCAGCTATTACCTCCATATCACTAGGCGTACTACCCACGTCTTCAGTGGTTATGTATCTACCAGCAACAGCCTCTACGAACTTACCAAAGGATTTTAGCATAGCCTCAGTTTTATTATTCTGAGATGCCATGATCACAGCCTTGCCACCTCCAAAATCCAACCCAGCCGCGGACGATTTGTATGTCATTGCTCTAGATAATCTTAAAACATCAAGAATAGCAGCCTCTTCATGTTCATACGGCCATATCCTTAATCCACCAAGTGATGGTCCCAAGCTAGTATCATGTACAGCTATAAATGCCTTCAGTCCAATTTCTTTATCTGTAAACGCACATAATTGTTCATGCCCATGGGTTTCCATATATTTCATTATTTCCATGATGGCACCTCCAGTTACTCCTATATTCCTTCAACCTTCAGCAAAAAAACAACCCGTATTACTAATTTTACAGAACATGCAGTTTAAAGGATTTACTCCCACTCAATAGTCCCTGGTGGTTTGGAGGTTATGTCATAGACGACTCTGTTAACCTCGGGTACTTCATTAACTATTCGATTTGATATAGTGGCCAGCACCTCGTACGGTATCCTAGCCCAATCTGCAGTCATAGCATCTTCGCTAGTAACGGCCCTAATAGCTACCATATATCCATAAGTCCGTGAATCCCCCATAACTCCTACACTCTTAGTGTCTGTAAGGACTGCAAAAGATTGCCATAGTTCATCATAGAGATTTGCTTTTTTAATCTCATCTATAACTATCCAGTCACAAGATCTTAATATCTCTAGCTTATCCCAAGTTATTTCACCAATGATTCTTATAGCCAGTCCTGGTCCCGGAAATGGCTGCCTGTAAACCATATCCTCAGGCAATCCTAAAGCTATTCCAGCTTCCCTGACTTCATCTTTAAACAGGTATCTTAAAGGCTCTATCAATTTGAATGTCATGTCTGCAGGTAAGCCGCCGACATTATGGTGTGTCTTGATCTTTGCAGACGCCTTGTTTTCAGGAGTTTGACTCTCTATTACATCTGGATACAGCGTACCTTGAGCTAAGAACTCTACGTGGCCCATACTTCTAGACTTGGTTTCGAAAACTCGTATGAATTCTTCTCCAATAATCTTGCGTTTCAATTCAGGGTCTATGACACCACTAAGCTTATTTAGGAATAAATCGGTTGCGTCAACATATTCTAGATTGAGATTCATATTTTCCCCGAAATTATCCAATATACGGTTATGTTCATCTTTACGCAAAAGTCCGTTATTCACAAATATACAAGTAAGTTGGTCTCCAATTGCTCTGTGAATTAAAGCTGCAGTTACTGTAGAATCAACTCCTCCGGATAATGCACATATAACCTTGCCTGAACCAACCTGTTCTTGGATTCTCCGAATGCTATCTTCTACGAAGTTATTTGACGTCCAATTCCCGCTGAATCCACATATATTGTAGAGAAAATTCTTTATTATCTTACTTCCTTGTTTGGTATGAACCACTTCTGGGTGAAACTGTAAACCTATAATGCCATTCGAGCTACCCATTACAGCGACTGGGGAATTGTTGGTATATGCTAGTGGTTCAAATCCTGGAGGTATACTTAGAACTTGGTCTCCATGGCTCATCCAAACGTGCATTGGGAATTCTACCCCATCCAATATTTTATTGTCCTGATAATAACTCTCGATAGTAGCGTCCCCGTATTCTTTTTTGTTGCTTGGGACTACCTTTCCTCCGAGTTGGTATGCTAAAACTTGTAGCCCATAGCATATACCAAGAATTGGAATATCTTTTTCGTATATCCATGGAGGCGCCATTGGAGCGTCGTCGTCATATACGCTATTTGGACCACCAGAGAGGATGATGCCTTTCGGGTTCAGATTTTCAACATCAGCCCATGAGACCGTATACGGAATTATCTCACAATATACATTCGCTTCTCGAATTCTTCTGGCAATGAGGCGCGTGTACTGAGATCCAAAATCTATAATTATCAACGATTCTAGCATGGATTATGTAACCTCTTGGAAATGAATGTTATCAAATCCAATTATAGTACATTTAGTAATATTAACCCATGAATATTACTAATATTATTTTAGAAATACTGTTTACATGTAGCCATTTAAGTATGAAACTATTAATATATTGATATCAATTTTAATAAAGGTCTGTATGTGCACAAGGCGTGTTTTTTAAGATATGAAATATCCAGAAAAAGGCAATATTAATAGCTTGGATATACGAAATGCTGTATCAGTACTACAAGCTGGTGGACTGGTCGCATTTCCAACGGACACTCTTTACGCCTTGGGGGCTAATTCTTCTATGGAATCAGCCCTAGAAAAAGTCTACGAGGTTAAAGGCAGGCCAAGTGGCATGGCTCTACCAATATTAGTAGGATCGTTCTCAGATATCTATAAAATTGCAATTGACATCCCCGAAGTAACTTGGAGATTAATTGATGCCTTTTGGCCAGGACCATTGACAATTATTTTGAATAAAACTCAAGAAATAAGTGATATCATAAGTGGGGGAGGGCGTACAGTAGCGATACGGATGCCTAACCACCCGATAGCACTAGAATTAATACGATCTGTGGGAGTGCCTATAACGGGAACCAGCGCAAATATATCGGGAGGGCAAAACCCTTCAGCAGCCTCCGATGTAGAACTAAGCCTTGGTAGATCAGTGGATTTGATACTGGATGGAGGTAAGTGTGGTGAGAGTGGTGCGTCAACAATCTTAGATCTTACTTTTGAGCATCCAAAATTGGTACGTCTCGGCGTTTTGAGCCTTGAAGAAATACATTCAGTGGAACCAAATCTAATTGTCCATTAATCGCATATAGCAAGGAGATAATCAAATGAAAATAGCCCTGGGATGCGATCATAATGGTGTAGAGTTAAAGAAGGTTTTGATTATTCTGCTCAAGGAATTAGGTTATGCGTACGACGATTTTGGCTGTTATGACAATAACTCTGTAGATTACCCAGATATTGCTCAAAATGTTGCAAAAGTCGTCTCTGAAGGTAGTTATCAACAAGGCTTGTTGATATGTGGTACCGGCATAGGAATGAGTATAGCTGCCAATAAAGTGTCAGGAATAAGAGCTGCATTATGTCAAGACGTGCTCAGTGCTCAAAGAGCTAGAGAACACAACGATGCAAACATTCTCTGCATTGGTGCGACTGTAATCACTGAAGAAGAAGCTCGAAACATTCTTGGAGCCTATTTAGCAGCTTCTTTCAAAGGTGGGAGGCATGAACGTCGAGTCAACAAGATTGAATTTAATAAACCAAAGACTGAGAGACAATAATGAATCCTCCATATTCAGTTATCAAGTACAATGACCTAATAGAGTCTAATTTACGAGAATTTATCCTGGACAAAGATTTCCCGTTGTATCTAATGATGAAATATCATCTTGGCTGGGTAGAACAAGATGGTTCTCCTAGTGACACTGTTGCCAGGCCCATAAATGATTATTTTGTTGGAGCATTATCACTTATAGTCAATAATGTTTTAGGTGGCAATACCAAAGAAGCCATACCTTCAGCTTTAGCTACAGTTTTAGTTCAGAATTCATCGTTCATCCATCAAGACATCCAAGACGGTACACCAGAAAGAAATAGCAGGCCAACTTTATGGTGGATTTGGGGACCTGCTCAGGCTATTAATGCCGGAGATGGTATGCATGCAATGGGTAGGTTGGCATTATTGAATAATTCATATGAATCCTTACCTCCACAACAATCCTTAAAGGCTATATCTGCATTGGATAAGGCCTGTTTGGACATATGTGAGGGGCAATTCTTAGACCTCAATTACACAGAGAGAGTTGATATAAACCTTGAAAACTATATGCAAATGATCGGCAACAAGAATGCCTCTCTAGTAAAATATTCAGCAGTTTTAGGGGCTATCTCTGTTGGGTCAGACGAAGATACAATAATGAATATTGCAGAATATGGATTTAAATTAGGATTATCTATGAAAATAAGAAATGACATTCTAGATTTGTGGCAAAGAGACCACAAGTCTGGGTTATCTGGGGATATTTTAGGCAAGAAGAAATTATTACCTATAGTTTACGCTTTGCAGAACGCCAAAGGCATAGATAAGCATACATTGGGTGATATATATTTCAAAAGGTCTATGGAAAACAAAGACATAGAGCTACTGCTTGATGTTTTGGATAGCATTGGGGCCAAGCAATATACCCAAGGAATTGCCGACTCACTAATGCAAGAAAGCATGTCCTGTCTGGCAAACTTAAATATTGATGAAGAAGCAAGGAATGAATTGGCAAATGTTGCTACATACTTCTCGATTAAGGACATCTAATAATTTTGGGAGATATCTATGGTAAAGCAAACCCTATCAGATATTGACATGAGAAATAGGCGAGTCCTGGTCAGGGTAGATTTTAATGTCCCTGTTAAAGACAATGCTATATCCGATGATAGTAGGATCCGTGCTGTTATACCAACAATAGAATACCTTCAAAAACAAGGTGCAAAGATAGTATTGTGTTCGCACTTAGGAAGACCAGAAGGTAAAGTTGTTCCCAGTATGAGTTTGAAACCTGTAGCAATCGTATTATCAAGATTATTAGGTACCGAGGTAAAATTCATAGATGACTGTATAGGAACATCTGTTACTAATGCCGTGTCTGAATTATCGAATGGTGAAGTCATATTATTGGAGAATCTACGTTTCCACAAAGAAGAAGAAAATAATGACAGTGGATTTGCCCAGGAATTATCTTCTTTGGCCGATATTTTCGTTAATGATGGATTTGCAGTAGCACATAGGGCGCATGCTTCGACAGAAGGTATAACCCATTATATTCCATCAGTAGCTGGGTTTTTAATGAATAGAGAATTGGAGATATTGGGAACTCTCCTCAAGAAACCAGATAGGCCTTTAGTAGTATTATTAGGTGGTGCTAAAGTTAGTGATAAAATTGGTGTATTAGAAAATTTCATACGTAAAGTCAATGTGATTTTGATATGTGGAGGTATGGCTGCTACATTCCTTAAAGCAGCAGGATTTTCGATTGGTGCTTCACCTACCGAAGACAATCTTGTTGAGTTGGCTAAAGATATTTCTCGAAGAGCAGAAGATAACAAGGTGTCATTTCATATACCAACAGACGTTGTTATTGCTGAATCCTTTAGTGCAGACAGCAAGAATATGACAGTCCAAGTGGATCAAATTCCCGAAGGATGGTTCATAATGGATATAGGTCACCGAACATTGGATAAATACAGAGCAGAAATAGCCAGTGGCAAAACTATACTATGGAACGGTCCGTCAGGAGTATTTGAATTCGAACAGTTCTCTAGGGGAACGAGAGAATTGGCTGCCACTATGGCTAGTTTAAAAAATGCAGTAACTGTAGTAGGTGGCGGTTCGACAGCGGAAGCTATAGAATCACTTGGATTAGGTAATATGATGACACATGTTTCCACAGGTGGAGGAGCCTCATTAGAATTCTTGGAAGGTAAGCACTTACCAGGAATAGATGCATTAATAGACAAGGAGTAATAGGGGCATGATAGATTTTCCATACATACAAGACATCTGCCAATACACATCCTCGAAGATAATTATGTTAGTAGCAGATGGACTGGGTGGAGCACCACACCCAGATACAGGGAAAAGTGAATTAGAATCCGCTCGAATTCCTAATTTAGACAAACTTGCAGGCATAAGTGCCTGTGGGTTAACAACTCCAGTTTTTCCTGGCATTACTCCTGGAAGCGGCCCTGGCCATTTGTCATTATTCGGATATGATCCAGTAAAGTACTTAATGGGAAGAGGAATATTAGAAGGGCTTGGTATAGATATAGAAATTAATGATGGAGATATTGCAGCCAGGGGTAATTTCTGTACAGTAGATGGTAATGGTAACCTCCTAGATCGTAGGGCTGGCAGGATTAAATCTGAATACTCTATACCTCTTTGTGAACAATTAGACACTATTGAAGTTCCCGGACTGCATGTAAGCATCTTTCCTGTCCAAGACTACAGATTTGTTGCCTTGTTTAGAGGGGATGGATTAGACCAAAATATTACAGAAACTGATCCTCAAGTAACCGGAGTCCCACCCAGAGCTGTTCAGGCTATCCTACCTCAGGCTCAAAAAACAGCTGAAGCAGTAAATTTATTAATATCCAAAGCACAGGAACTCCTCTCCGGCAGGGACGTAGCTAATATGATAATGCTTCGGGGCTTTTCAAAATTACCGCAATTACCTGATTTTGGTAAGAGTTATAGCCTTAACCCAGCAGCAATCGCTGCGTATCCCATGTACAGGGGATTAGCCAAAGTTTTGGGTATGAATATTATAAAAACAGGCATAACTTTTAGAGATGAAATTGATACGATTAAAAAGAATATAAGTAAACATGATTTCTTCTACTTGCACTATAAACCAGCTGATGCGGCAGGAGAAGATGGTGATTTCAATGCTAAGGTCAAAGCATTAGAAGAGCTAGACTCATTTATACCCGAAATACTTGATATGAACCCTGATGTTTTAGTAGTTGCAGGCGACCATGCTACTCCTTCTATTATGGCCAGCCACGGATGGCAACCAGTACCCTTATTGATACACTCGAAATTAACAGATGGAGAAGGCATAGAAGCATTCGATGAAAGAAACTGTTCTTTAGGTTCTATCGGCAGAATATCTGCCACAAATGTTATGTTTTTATCACTGGCTCATGCCGGGAAATTAACCAAGTTCGGACCCTAATAGGCAACAGAATCCTGTATGAATTAGTAATAGACCTACTCATCAGAGGAGTTATATATGCCAACATCTATATTAGCCGGAAACTGGAAAATGAACACTACTGTTCCAGATGCAGTAGTGTTGGCAGTTCAACTTAAGGATGAACTAGATAAAGTTTTAGGCATGGAAAAAGTTATATGCCCTCCTTTTGTATCCCTTATGGCATTATCTAGTATGTTTGACGGCACAACAATACAATTAGGGGCTCAAAACATGCATGCAGAAGAGAAAGGTGCTTATACGGGAGAAGTATCAGTGCAGATGCTGGTGGGAATATGCAAATATGTTATCTTAGGCCACTCGGAAAGACGACAACTCTTTGGTGAAACAAACGAGTCTGTGAACCTGAAAATGAAAGCAGCAATATCTCATGCTATAACCCCAATTATTTGCGTTGGTGAGACATACGATGACAGGAAATCAGGTAATGCCAAAGATGTAGTATTGAATCAACTTAGAGACTCTATATCAGGCATTGGAGTTACAGAAAAAATAGCAATTGCATATGAGCCATTATGGGCGATAGGTACGGGAGTAGCAGCAACAAGTAAAGATGCTGAGGATATGATGTCAGATATCCGAGATATGCTGACTGAGACTTACGGCGTTGGTTTTTCTAATCAAGTGTCCCTACTATACGGTGGCAGCGTGAATAGTAATAACATAGGCGAATATATAACCCAAAAGAACATAAACGGAGCACTAGTAGGTGGAGCAAGCCTCGATGCTAGTAGTTTCATAGATATTGCTAGAGCTGTATCAAGAGCTTAATACATATAAGCCCTATCAAATTGATAAGATATAGTTAAATGAGTAAGAGAAGTAATCCTTTAATTGCCATAGTTGGACCGACTGCGGTTGGTAAAAGTAGCCTGGCTATCAAACTTGCTCAATCCTTCCATGGAGAAATAGTTAATGGTGATAGTAGGTTGGTCTACAAATACATGGATATCGGAACAGATAAACCCACTATACAAAACAGAAACTCTATACCACACCATCTTATAGATATTGTAGAGCCAGACTACACATATAATCTTAGTACTTATTTGAATGATGCTAGTAAAATCACAGATACTTTGAGCCATGAGTGTAAAATACCTTTCCTTGTAGGTGGTACAGGCCAATATATATGGGGGTTGGTCCACGGATTTCGTTCACCCAATGTCGCTCCTAACAAACATTTAAGGATTAATTTGGAACAGAAGGCTGCAGAAGAAGGATCCTTTAAATTATGGGAGGATTTGAAATTTGTAGACGAGGTCGCAGCATCAAGAATTGATTACAGGAATGTACGGAGGGTTATTAGGGCTCTAGAAGTTTACATGGAAACCGGCATACCTATATCTGAATCACAAGGTAGCGATAGGAATTTGTACAGATCATTAACCATTGGATTAACAATGGACAGAACCACACTATACCAAAATATTGATGACCGTATAGATAGAATGATTGCAAGAGGGTGGGTTGAAGAAGTCAGAAATTTGCTAGATAAAGGTTATAATGAAAACTTATCATCAATGCACAGCATTGGATACCGTGATATTGCCCGATATATAAATGGCCAATTAACCCTAGGCGAAGCTGTAACAAAGATCAAAGTTGATACTCACAAGTTGGCCAGAAGTCAATATTCTTGGTTCAAGCCAAGTGATAATAATATAATCTGGTTCGATATATCGAATGAGAAATCTTATACAATGATACTTGAATCGGCAAAAGGACATATATCTAAACATGTAAATGATAGTGCTATAATATAGCTTACTACAAAAAATTGAGCGGGACTTCCATGAATTTTACAAAAATGCACGGTGCAGGAAACGATTATGTTTTCATAGATGGTATGACCACTACTGCTGATTGGTCTGACATTGCCCGCAAAGTTTCCGATAGACATTTTGGCATTGGTAGTGACGGGCTTATCGTAGCTGCCAACTCGGATGTAGCGAATATACGTATGAGAATGTGGAATTCAGATGGATCTGAATCCGAAATGTGTGGTAACGGTCTTAGATGTTTCATTAAGTTCGTGCTCGACCGTAAGCTTTTAAAAGGCACGCCTGAGGTGGTTCTAGTAGAGACTGGAGCCGGCATTCTCAAAGCAACTCCTCGTTGGGACCAGGGGTTGGTAACAACTGCAAGTGTAGAAATGGGAATACCAGAGCTAAGAATTAATGAAATCCCAGTAGATATTCAGGAAGCAAGCCCTAGTAACTTAAGCCATCTGAACAAGGATTTGTTTTCACAATTGAACATACCTTCTGAAGAACTGCTTTTTGATTCTGTCATAGATTTCCCTGATCGTAGCTTCACAGTAACAGGAGTTTCTATGGGCAATCCACATGCAGTAGCATTTGTAGATGATGACATAGCAGATATAGACCTTAGTAAATATGGTCCTCTAATGGAAAATCATGATGCATTCCCACATCGTGTTAATTTCCATATAGCAAACATTATAGATTCAACCCGAATTGTTACAAGAACCTGGGAGCGAGGATCAGGGCAGACATTAGCCTGTGGAACGGGAGCATGTGCAATCGTTGTATCCGGGAGGTTGCATGGCCTGTTAGATGAAACTGTGACGGTTGAAATGCCAGGAGGCGAATTAATAGCAACCTGGACCGGTAATGGATCGGTCATACTAGAAGGCCCAGTTGCAGAAATATTTCAAGGTCAATGGTCAGGTTGATTAACAATTAATAAATGTATACCCATTATGGTAAACTCTAGTAGCTGATTTAACTATTACGGAGGTTTGAGTGAATTTCGCTAAGAGAATAGAGCAACTACCCCCATATTTATTTGTTGAAATATCCAAAACAATCACTAGAAAACGTGCTGAAGGCGCAGATGTAGTAACGTTTGCCATTGGCGATCCAGACATACCAACGCCTCAAAACATACTCGATAAACTTTGTGAGGCCGCTCAAGATCCACCAAATCATCGGTACCCAGAATCTGAAGGATTACCAGAACTTAGGCAAGCAATTGCTGATTGGTATGACAAGAGATTCGGAGTGAAACTAAATGCTGACACAGAAATATTACCACTTATAGGAGCCAAGGAAGGTATAGGACATGCTGCACTGTGCTTTATTGACCCAGGAGACATTGCCTTGGTACCAGATCCAGGATACCCAGTTTATTCGATTGGTACATTATTCGCAGGAGGTACATGCCACTGGCTTCCATTGACTGAAGAAAATGGATGGCTACCAGATCTTGATTCTATTCCATATGACGTAGCTCAAAAAGCCAAAGTCCTTTGGCTAAATTATCCTAATAATCCTACTGGCGCCATTGCTGACTCTACTTTTTTCGAGCGTACTGTGGCATTTGCGCAAAGACATAATGTCCCAGTACTACACGATGCACCGTATACTGAAGTCGCCTACGATGGATACAGTCCAGAAAGCTTTCTTCAGACACCTGGTGCTATGGAAGTAGGATTAGAATTTCATTCCCTATCTAAGAGTTACAATATGACAGGATGGCGCATAGGGATGGCAGTCGGTAATGCAGAGATGATAAATGCCCTAATGAGAGTCAAGTCAAATCTAGACTCTGGTATACCTCAAGCAATACAGTATGCTGCTATAGAAGCCTTGAGTGGGCCTCAGAATTCTATAGACGAACACAACCTAATATATCAAAACCGACGGGATAAACTCGTTTCAAAGCTACGTGAGATTGGACTTGAAGTCACACCTCCTAAAGCTAGTCTATACGTTTGGGCAAAACTGCCTGCCGGCTGGAAATCTGCAGATTTTGCTACAATGTTAATTGAAGAGAAAGACATAGTTGTAACACCTGGTTCAGGATATGGTAAATATGGTGAAGGATACATACGACTGTCTTTAACTTTGCCTGATTCACAGCTAGAAAAAGGTCTTGTCAGATTATCTGGCTGGACTATACCTAACCCACCTTCTAGCTAATAAACTAACCTTAGGAGATACAGTTACGCCAAGAGAAACGATTGCTACTCGATTTGTTGCTGATAGCGCGATCCTAGTAGGATTGGAAGCTAAAGGCAGTTCAACAATGCCGGATGCGGATGGATCGTTGAGCGAACTCAATCAATTAGCCCATTCTGCTGGTGCGAACGTAGTTGGATATCTTACACAGAAACTTGATAGACCCACTCATACATACCTTGGGAAAGGCAAGATCGAAGAACTTTCATTGCTCAGAGAAGAGCTCGGGGCAAATGTAATAATCTTTGATGACGAACTTAGTCCTTCACAACAGAGAAACCTAGAAAAAGCGCTGCAGGTGAAAGTAATTGATCGAAGTGCTTTAATACTTGATATATTTGCACAAAGGGCTCAAACACGTGAAGGAAAACTGCAAGTAGATCTCGCCCAAACTGAATATCTTCTTCCAAGACTAGTAGGGCAGTGGTCTCACCTAGAAAGACTTGGTGGAGGTATAGGTACCAGAGGGCCTGGAGAAACCCAGATAGAGACAGACCGCCGTATTATCAGGACTAAGATACAAAAATTGAAGCAGGAACTTGAAAATGTTAAGAAACAAAGGGCTAATTATCGCCAAAATCGCCAACGAACCGGAGTTCCAGTTGTATCATTAGTAGGATATACGAACGCTGGTAAAAGCACTTTGCTTAACTCTCTTACCGGTGCTGATGTTGTTGCAGAAAATCGAATGTTCTCAACTTTAGATCCGACTACTAGGAAAATCCACAATCCCCATGGCCCTTCATTTCTGATGACTGATACTGTAGGATTCATACAGAAATTACCTACAACTTTAGTAGCTGCATTTATGGCAACTCTGGAAGAACTAGAAGAATCTTCTCTACTTTTACATGTCATAGATATTACACACCCAAAGGCAGAAGAACATCTGTCAGTAGTAAATAGATTATTGAATAGATTAGGACACGATAACAAACCTTCTATCTTAGTTTTCAATAAGATTGATCTAGCCAGGGATAGTAATATATCCAACCTAGATGAATATGTAAAAAACCTAACAAGGAATCTAAGTAACTTTGACGTTGTAGTAGTTTCCGCACAACAAAAAACAGGGTTAACAAATCTAATAGAAGCAATAGATGCAAAAATCAATGATAAACAAATAGACTATAGTAATTTAGGTAATTGGATTAGGAAGTAGATATAGAAGGGTTAGAGGTACAAGAGGCTTCGGAGTGCGTTAGGTTTAGCTTTGGAATAGATCAAAACGAAGAATTGGTGCGTGAAACGGCCAGATTCATAGGAAACAAGATTAAGGAAAGAAATTCCATAATGAATGGAAATACATAATGATGCAGGTGGGGGGGTAATATTTTGGTTAACTCAATACAGACTAATATAGATTCGCATCTTCGCACTATATATGTTATGTCAAGTTACATGCAAAACTAAATATAAATCTATAAGCTCAAATGATCAACCTTGGTGAATAATTTGGATAAGAATATAACTTTACAGGTAACCAACCTACATACTTCGTTTAACACCTTTGACGGAAAAGTTAAAGCAGTAAACGGAGTAAATTTAACTCTACGCGAAAACAATATATTATGCCTTGTTGGAGAAAGTGGATCTGGCAAGTCTGTTACCGCTCTTTCGATCCTTAGATTAATATCAAGCCCCGGTCAAATCACGAATGGTGAAATATATTTCAAAGGTAAGGATCTCCTTTCTATGAGTGAACAGGATCTCAGGAAAATACGTGGAAAAGATATTGCAATGATATTCCAAGACCCAACTTCAGCATTAAATCCTCTTTTGAGTGTTGGCACCCATATGGAGGAGATGTTTATGGCTCACGGCACCAATAATAAACGTGATATTAAAACAAAATCTATTGAACTATTGAAGCAAATGGATTTACCACACCCAGAGCATATCCTGAAGCAATATCCCTTCCAATTAAGCGGTGGCATGGCGCAAAGAGTGATGATTGCTATGGCTATTATATGGGAACCATCCGTGCTCATAGCAGATGAAATAACATCAAATCTAGATGTTACATTACAAGCTGATGTAATAGACAGGATACGCAGATTGCGCAGAGAAAAAGGGTCTTCCATACTTCTTATAACACATGATATGGGAGTAGTTGCACAAATTGCAGACTATGTAGCAGTAATGTATGCAGGATCTGTAGTAGAGTACGCAGAAACTCGAGAACTGTTTCGTAATCCAAAGCATCCATATACGTATGCTTTGTTTCAAACACTTCCTAGATTGGATAATCCTAAGCAATCCCTTAGGCCAATAAGAGGTGTTCCTCCCAGCCTTATAGATCTTCCGGATCAGTGTGCTTTTATTGATAGGTGCTCTAAGGCAACTAATCAATGTAGACTAAAAGCCAGACCTGATTTACTAGAAACAGAGGGTGGTCATCTTGTTGCCTGCTATAATCCAATATCCACAATATAGTTTATAAGACAATTATCTTAACGATTTACTATATTTCCTAAGGCCTCACTGAAGACATTTATTAAAATACCTGGGACTGATTCTTCCTTTATTTTCCCAGATTTTATATGTAAATCTATCTTCAGTAGATCTTGATGAACGTACTTGAGTGAATCGTAGCTGTATTTTCTAGATTGATTCCTAATTTTCCCTAGAACAAAGGTTGAATTTATCCCTAGGCTTTTCGCTATATCTTCCTCATGTACATTCCTAGATTGCAGGTCTTTTGCTACAAGAATAAACCTAATTTGCCTAGATAACATTGTTATAATCCGAGGGCCAGTTGTGTCTTTGTGGAGGTTTTTGAGTATCTTAAGAGCATCATTGAATCTTCCTTCAAAAATAGAGTCCACCGCCTCAAATATACCCATCTCTCTACCCTGTGATACTAATAGGTTTACCTCTTTTTCCCCTATATATTCCCCTTGTGCATACAATGAGAGTTTTTCTATTTCATTATCTAACAGCCGTAGATTTGATCCGGCCATATCAGCCAGCAAATTAATGCTGTGATTTGATATTTGGAGAGATTTCTCTCTGCATCTATCGTTAATCCATTTATGTAAGTCAGCCTTGTTTAATGCCCGGAATTCTCTTATAGAAGTTTTCCTGGACAATACCTTTAGTAGTGGGTTGTCTTTTCTGTATTTGTAATCTACAAATATCAGTTCAGTAGTATCCGGGAGGTTTGATATTTCATCAGCTAATGCTGTCCACTCCCTCAGCTTATTATCTTTCTTGCTATTTGCTTTGGACGTAGATGGAGATTGGGTTCTTTCATTTAGTGAAAGAAGACCATACACAATAACCAACCTGCGTGAAGCCATAAATGGCATTGTATTCGATACAGATATCACTTGTTCTGGAGATATATCAGAAGCATTGAAGCTATTGATGTTCGCATCTACTAATTCAGGTGATTCGATCAATTTTTTCAATTGCTCTATTGCTTGTCCAATAGAAAAATCATCTTCCCCTAAAAATACATGTAACACTTAGTGATATCCTTAAAGCAAATGTGATATAACCTAGGGTTTACTGTACCATACAGTGTGATTTTGACAAAGTAGTGAACTAATACATATAAAATGATATTATTGTGATATTACCAAACTGGCTTCGCATTGTCCTTACTATTCTAGTTTTCTTAGGCAGAGGAACTGCTTTGATTAAGATATTTATATTATTGGCTATATCGATTATCGTAAGTCGGATATTAAGGCGTATGTCCTTAGCAATGGGACATACTAAAAAATCCTCTACCTCAGATATCACTAATGCAGAAAAAGGGAAAAAAGTAGTTGACGGAACATCTACTTTAATAGATGATGACGCAGACACTAAATAGGAGATGAATCTCTCCAACCAAACAGCTCCATATCCAGTGTTCTTCTTATACTTAAATACTTACTTAAACCACCTAAAATGCAACAACTTTTACCTGAATATATAGTTACTGATCAATTGGCCAGTACGGCAATAGCTACGACATACAAGGCTACCAATAGTGCAGATGACAATCTCCTCGCAATTAAGGTGCTTCGCCCTTACCTTTCTGGAAACAAAGAGTTGATGGATAAACTATCAACACATATAGAGTCTATAGCTGCTGTTCGGCATAAAAACATATTAGATCTGGTTTCTAAAGGACAAAATGGAAATCTACATTGGATAGCAATGCGTTATGTGGATTGGCCAACACTAAAGAGCTACATTGGCACTAATCTGAAACTTAATTCCATCATATCTATACTACAAAATATTGCTAATGGATTAAATGCATTACATGACAAAGGCTTGGTACATGGAAACCTGCAACCATCAAACATCTTCCTTGATTTAAATGGCGATGGCCTAGTTATAAGCGATGCAGGGTTATCTATGCTAGGGAGTGAAAACACATCTGGGATTACAGCTACAAATCTTTCATCGTCCTATGCATTTAGTGCACCGGAAATAAGTCAGGGAAAAGAACCTGCCATTCGAGATGACGTGTATTCATTGGGGATGATAGCCTACAACATGCTTACAGGCCACCTCCCGTTCAATGCCTTAAATCCAGCGACAATACTGGTGCGCCAAATATCTTCGCCTCCAGCCCTACCCAGTAATATAAACCCAAGGCTCCACAAGAATTTTGACTCAATCCTGATCAAGGCATTATCCCCTCAAAGAGAGTCTCGATATGGTACACCTAAACAATTGATAGACGCATTAACAACAGTTGCACAATCCAACGAAAATCTCTATGTATATGACGAACGAAACAAAACTGCAGATAATACCGAACCAGAGAAACTTTTCGATGTTATTTGCACTAACTGTGGCCATACTAATCCATCAAACGAAGAGTGGTGTTCATTCTGTAGAAGCTTTATGTTGAGATCTACTGCAGATGTTAAGAGTGACGTTATAACTTCGGACGAACGAGATAGACGTAAGAGAAAGCAAGATTTAATTAAACTATTTGTAAAAGCCTGTTTTGTATTATTAGGATTTGGGTATATAGGATTTCAGATATATGATGAACATAGAATCCTCCCCTCCCCTACCTCTGACATCAGTGCAATCTCAGAAGATGGTGAATGGGCGATGAACAACCACACACTTACTGGCCTTACTACTAACTATATATATGATGATAATAACAATTTACTAGATCTAAGTACTAGTTTTGCAGGCAATGTTAAATGGGTTTTCAACTCCATAAAACCTTTAGAGTCCGCCCCGATTATTAAGGACGGAATAGTATATGTAACTAATCAAGAAGGTAAAGTCATAGCCTTGAATGAAAATTCCGGAGAATTGATCTGGGAACATTCAACTACTGGGGAACTTGAATCCACTCCTGTCATTGCAGAAGGTATTCTGTATTACGGTGGCGAGAACGGCATTTTAACAGCATTATCAGCCGAGGATGGCAAAGAAATCTGGACATTCCGAACAGAAGGACCACTACTGGGATCCATACTTGTTCATAAAGGTGAATTATATTTTGGATCTGGTGACCATAATTTATATGCATTAGATGCACTTACAGGAGAAGAACGGTGGAGATTTGCTACAAGGGGATGGATCATTAATACTCCAGCCATTTCAGGGGACATGTTAGTACTGAGTTCTTTGGATGGGCGTGTAAATATTCTAGACACAGACACTGGCAAGAGAAGATACACATTTAATGGAATTGGTAGAGCAATATTTGGCTCCCCCACAATCACTGATGATATAGCCTATATACCGTTCGATAACGGTTTCATATACGCCATAAATGCGAGGGAGAAGGAAACTCTCTTCTATTCAAGATATTACAGATTGAAGCTGCAGCTATTCTGGTGGGATATGACAGATCACCCTGGCCTGCCCAAAGGTGTTATTTGGGGCACAAGGCTTAAAGGTAGCACTTTAAGTAAAGATATATCGTCTGATTCAGAGAAAGTCTATATTTCTACCAATCAAGGCAAAGTGTACGCACTGGACAGTAAGACTGGTAAGATATTATGGAAACACACTACTGGGTCTGGTTTGTTATCACCTCCATTAGTAATTAATAATATAGCTTTTGTAGGAGACCAACATGGAAAAATACACAAGATACGCACGGACAACGGTGAGAGAATAGAAGTATTACAGATAGCAGAAGACAGGATAAATAGAATTGTAGTAGCAGGTAAGACTCTTTATATCTCATCTAGAGACGGTAATTTATACGCTATCAAATGAGGGTAATAATTGGATATCGGTATCATAGGTTTAAAAGAGAGTGGTAAAACCACAGTGTTTAATGCACTTAGCAAAGGGAAAGCAACCCCAGCTAAATCACAAGGCAAATACTTAAAGCCTGTTGTTGGTATTGCAAAAGTTCCAGACGGACGGGTAGATAAACTTGACAATATGTTCAAGCCACAAAGTACAGTGTTTGCCGAGGTCAAATTTATAGATGTCGCATTGGCCCCTGGTAACTTACCCCGTATGAATCAAGATATCGCAGGTGAATTACTGAATCTGCTGGAAGGCACAGACGCGCTATTGCAAATTGTCAGGAAATTTGACAACCACGCAGTTCCTCACCCCAATGGACTTATTGACCCTCACAAAGACCTTGAAGATATGAATTTCGAATTGGCATTTGCCGATCTAGCAATACTTGAGAAAAGACTCAACCGTCTTGAATCTGATCTAAAAGGAGCTACATCTCAGGAAAGAGAAGTAAAGCAAAAAGAGCAAGCACTGCTTAATCGCATAAAAACATCTTTGGAGGCAGACATACCCATAAGGTCTCATGAAATTTCCTTTGATGAACACAAACTTCTGCAAAACTACCAATTCCTTACTGCAAAGCCAATGTTATTAGCATGGAATATTGGTGAAGGAGATTTAGATGATATGGATAACATAAACCACTCTATTAGAGAGATTTACCTAAGCCCAAACATAGAGACTACCGTTATATGTGGAAAGCTTGAAATGGATCTTTCAGAAATTAATGACAGTGTAGAAGAAGATGAATTTCGCAAAATGATGGGTGTCAAAGAGTCTGGTTTGAATAGCTTAATTAGATCATCTTACAGGCTTTTAGGATTAATTTCGTTCTTTACTGTAGGTTCTGATGAAGTTAGAGCCTGGACTATTCAAAATGGCACCAAGGCAGTTGATGCCGCTAGTAAAATACATTCAGATATATCACGCGGGTTCATACGAGCCGAAGTGATATCCTATGACGATTTCACGGAATGCGGATCTATTGCAGAAGGCAAAAAACGCGGATTACTCAGAGCCGAAGGTAAAACATATGAAATCCAAGATGGTGACATAATTAATTTCTTGTTTAACGTTTAAGTTCGCATGGTATTCCATGCTTTAGGCTTAATTAAACATAAAAGATAAGTTGATTCATGAAACATATAGGATTATATATACATATACCCTTCTGTGAAACAAAATGCCCTTATTGTGATTTCAATACTTATTCTGGTATAGATAACCTTATACCTAAATACATAGATGCACTTTGCAATGAGATTCAATTCTGGGGCAATAACATTGGCGATATGGAAATTGATACTATTTTCCTAGGCGGAGGAACTCCCTCATATCTACCAGAAAAATATTTGGTCTCTATTGTAGAAACACTGAACAGATCTTTCAATCTTTCTAGTAATATAGAATTTACAATTGAAGTCAACCCAGGAGATATTACCAAACCAAGTCCTGTGTATTTTCCCAAATTCGGTATTAATAGAGTAAGTATAGGGGTTCAAAGTCTGGATGATTCCATCTTGAAGGTTCTTGGCCGCAGACATAACTCATCGGAAGCATCAAAAGCATTCAAAACCTTGCGAGGATATGTTGATAATATAAGCATTGATCTAATGTATGGAATAACATATCAGACAATGGCTCAATGGGAGGATACTCTAAACAAAGTAATCCAGCTCGACCCAGATCATCTTTCAGTATACTGTCTCACACTCGAACAAGGTACTCCAATGGAACGATATGTGAGTATTGGTCAATTGCCAGACCCTGACCCTGATCTAGCAGCAGACATGTACCTGAAAGCTGAAGAATTGCTATACAATGCTGGTTATATACATTATGAAATATCTAATTGGAGTAAACCCGGCATGGAAAGCAAGCATAACCTGAAGTATTGGCTTAACGAAAATTATATTGGTGTGGGCCCTGGTGCACATTCGCATATGAACAAGCTAAGATTCTTCAATATAAAATCACCCAGAGAATATATTAAGGCCTGCAGTGATTTTTCATTCACTTCTTCAAAGATAGATTTCACTGAAATAGAATTGAGTAATATGTCATTTATTGGTGGATTTGAATGCATAGACGAAGCTACTGAAATCTCTGAAACGTTGATGCTAGGACTGAGACTCGATAGTGGTATAAATAAAACCACATTTAAGCTTCGTTTCGGCAAAGACATTTACGATGTATATGGAAATCAGATAACCGAATTACTCTCAGCCAACCTTTTAACCGATACGGGAGATATTTTGAAACTTACTCCGAGTGCCCGTCTTTTAGCCAATGAGGTATTTGTAAGGTTCTTTGAAAAGTAGCACATCTGACCAAACTACCTTGCTTTTATAATTAGGAATGGCATTCTTCTACATATTTTGCTATATTCTCTCTATGCCCACCAACCGTACTGATTTCAGATCCAGACTCGATAAGGTCCAGTCCATAATTTCCAGGGGATGCCTATATCACGCAACATGGGAGTCTCTTTGGCCTATAGACAAAGAAATTAGAGTGCTGATAAATTTCAGGGACTTTTTCGATCCGGTGAGAGGGGCTCTTTTTGAGGGTATACTTTACAATTTCGAAAGAGCACTTAGCTCGAATACCTCTGAAGACAGCCTTCCAAATTTATTGTCTATGGCTATAAACGAACCCGATAACTTGATGCCATATTCCAAAATAAAAGATATAGAATCAATGAGTTCTCAAATAGCACAAGATCAAAGAACATTGGAAAATCTTCAGCTAATGAGAAGACAACATCTTGTTCACTTAGAGGCTCTCCCATCTGAGGATAATAGCATCCGGAAGAGTGATGTGGACAATTTGGTATATGGTGTCAAGATGACATTTTCTAAACTATTTTATTCCCACCACTGGACAAACCCACGTTGGTCACCTCGACCACTCAGGTCAACCAAATTAACATCTGCACTTATCGCTTTCTTGTGGGATGAATTAGAAAAAAGAAATTTCTAATAGCACGTGTCTAGGCTGTAATTTTAACCTTGGAAACAAGTTTAGCCGTTGGCACTATGTGTTTATCAAGCCCCATCTTCTTTGGGTCCATTCCCATAGCCAAACCCACCATCTGAGGTAAGTGCAATACAGGTAAGTCTATATCGGTGTTTTTTTGTGCTGAAGCCTTGGGTTGAAATCCGTCTAAATTCAAATGGCACAGAGGACATGGAGTAACCATTGCATCAGCACCTCTCTCTTTAGCATCTAGTGTGTGATTAGCAACCATTTTGACTGAATTGGTCTCGTTAATGGTCAATATCGGGAATCCACAGCATTTAGTTTTACCTGGAAAATCGACCAACTCCGCACCTAGAGCTTCTATAACTCTCTCTAGTGAATCTTCTCTTTCAGGATGCTCATCGAAACCCAATACACCTGTAGGTCTTATAATATAGCAACCATAAAAGGCTGCCACCTTCATACTACTCAGCGGTGTCGTAACCAATTTCTTCACGGTTTCCAGACCTATATCCTCCACCATTATCCAGAGAAGATGCTTTATAACCACGTCCCCTTTATATTCAAGATCTTCTTCTGATAATATTTCGTTAACCTCTGCCCTATAAGCAGTGTCTTTGAGTCTATCATGAGCTTGTGCCATTGTACCTTGGCAAGTACTGCATATCGTCATAATGGGCAAGCCCATTCCCTCTGCCATAGCAAAAGTACGTGCATTCAGTGTATCTCCAAGTTTTTGGTTTTTCTCTTGAAGCACCCCTGCACCTGTACATGAGGCACCAACGATCTCTTCTAGCTCAATGCCTAAATTTTTGCAAACTGCTACTGCTGCTGGGTACAGTTCAGGGCATCCTCCTCTTGATACACAACCCGGAAAGAATGCGTATTTCATTTCTTACTCTCCATTTTTTCGAAAATATTTTTGACTTTTTCATATCCATGTATCTTCTTGTGAATCATAGGAGGTACTTTACCTCTTCTAAATGCCCTTATTGCCACAGGCAACATACCAATCAAGTTAGGTATGTTACTAAGTATAGCAGGGACATTTAGCATACTACCTAGAACAAACAGGCCTCCCATTCCGAATGTCTTGACAGGAAGGCGTAACTCATCTAAGTGCCCACTATTTCTTATGGATTCATTAAAAGCCTCTGTATGCCTAGATCCATTATTGTTATCGAATCCAATTTCTATAGCCTTCTCTCTCAATCCCATTATGCGGTCCATAGGAGCCACTCCTTTGGGACATACCTGCACACACTCCATACATCTCGTGCAATCCCAGATGCCTCCATATTCACTATAGGCTCTTAGCCTTTCATGATCTTCCGCATCCCTTGGATCTGCAACAAACCTATAAGCTTTTGCCAAAGCTGCAGGTCCAAGGAAATTTTTATCTATTTCAAGTACTGTACAATCAGAAACGCATGCACCGCACATAATGCACCCCATCACACCATTTAGATGCAACATAGCTTCATTAGGGGCTACATATTCTTCAGTAGGTTCAGGACCATCAGGTTGAATCCATGGTTTAACTGCTCTAATTCTATCCCAGAAAGGCTTCATATCTGTTACCAAGTCTTTTATAACTGGTAAATTCCCCATCGGTTCTACAGTAATGAAATTACTGCCGTCTGTAGATACGTCAAGTATCTTAGTTTTACATACCAATTTTGCATGGCCATTTACGCGCATGGCACATGATCCACATATGGCAGCCCTACATGAACATCTAAGAGCTAAACTTCCGTCTATGTCTTCTCTGATTTTTATAAGTGCATCAAGAACTGTAGAATAATCTTCCACTTCCAGTGTGTAATCCTGAAAGAAATGCTCTGCGTTATTTCCCTCTGGGTTAAACCTTTTTACATTGATAGTGATTTCCATTCAATCCCTCCTAAGCACATTCAAATTGTTGTACTTGTGTTAGAGTGTTTTCTATTTTGCAAAATTAGCCACTAGTAACTTCTTTTCGTAGGTTGCCATTCCGTTACAGTAACTGGCTGATAATCTATCTTTGGACCATCAGTAGTATAATTAATCACTATATGTTTCATCCAATTCGCATCATCTCGTTCAGGGTAATCCAATCTAGTATGTGCTCCCCTGCTTTCCTTACGTTCTAATGCACCTGCTACAATTGTTTCTGTACAGTCAAGCATGAAACCAAGCTCTAATGTAGCGAAGAGATTTGTATTAAAAATACGTCCCTTATCTTGGACAGGAACAGATGCATATCGCTCTCTAAGGTTCTCCAATACTTTGCGTGTTTCCTGAATGCCTTCTTCTGTCCGGAACACAGCGACATTTTCATTCATTGTAGTTCCCATTTCTAATCTTATTTTTGCAGGACTATCTCCATTATCTGGTCTTGCTTGTATTTCACTAAGTCTCTTTTCTTCTTTAGCTATGATGCTCTCAGATATTTTCTTATCAGCAGTATCTTTAGCGTATAATGCAGCAATTTCTCCGGATCTCCGCCCAAATATAATGGTATCTAGCAAGGAATTAGCCCCTAGTCTATTACCACCATGGACACTAACGCACGCACATTCTCCTGCAGCATATAATCCAGGTATTGTGGTGGCACCATTCACATCAGTTTTAATCCCGCCCATTTGGTAATGCATACCTGGTCTAATAGGAACAGGTTGCTCTGCTAGGTCAATACCTAGAAAATCCATGGAAACCTCATTAATATAAGACAACTTTTCATGTATTGTCTCTCTGCCCAAGTGGCGAAGATCTAAAAGAACACATCCATCTATTCCACGGCCTTCATTTATCTCTGTCTGTTCCGCTCTAGAAACAACATCACGAGATGCCAATTCCATCATGTTTGGTGCGTATTTTGACATAAAGCGGTCTCCGTTAGCATTCAAGAGATATGCTCCCTCTCCTCTAGCAGCTTCAGTTAGGAGAACTCCATTATTTTTCAGAGTCGTCGGATGATATTGAACCATCTCCATATCCATTAAAGGTGCCCCAGCCCTATACGCCAGCGATATACCATCACCAGTACATATAAGAGCATTCGTGGTCGGTTCAAAAGCACGTCCGAGCCCTCCGGCTGCCAGAATAACTGATTTTGCCTTTACCGCTTGTAACTCTCCATTTATCATGTCAAAAGCCAACGCTCCTCGACATTCGCCGTCTTCCATTATTAAGTCTGTTACAAACCATTCTTCATACACCTGTATGCCAGCTTTCATAATTTGCTCATACATAACATGAAGAATAGCCTGGCCAGTGAAATCCGCTACGAAAAATGTGCGAGCTTTTTGTTGTCCACCAAATGCTCTAGTTCCCAGATGACCAGTTTCATCCCTGTTGAAGATAACACCCATGTGTTCAAGCTCAACTATGGCATCTCCTGCCTCCCTGCACATTACAGATATCGCGTCCTGATCACCAAGATAGTCACTACCTTTTACGGTCTCAAAAGCATGGTCACGCCAGTCATCACCCCTATGAGATAAAGCTGCGTTTATTCCTCCTTGAGCCGCATTAGAGTGACTTCTTACTGGGTGCACTTTAGTAAGTACAGCCACATTAGACCCACTATTATGAGCAGCTATAGCAGCTCTAAGACCTGCCAAGCCCGCACCTATTACCAATACATCATGCTCAAGAATGGCCTTACCTCCTATGAATCAACTAAAAGTTTTATAATCCAATTTTAGCTGTATATATCAGAAATAATTAATTACTTTGTTCTCCAAATGCTCGAGTGAAAATATATCAGATCGTGAATAATTTTACAATGATCTGATATGGAAATTCAGTACCATCATTAATGCTGATATAGACTTAGAATCTTCTACCTCACCCGATTTAATTACATCCTCTATCCTTTCAATATCTAGATATACTACTTCTATGTTTTCATCTTCATCTGGTGGTAGCGAGCTCTCTTTAAGGTCTGTTGCTATATATGCATGCATATATTCTGTACAAAAACCTGGGGCCATCCAAAACCCACCTATATGAATCAGGTTATCAGACTTGAATCCGATTTCTTCTTGTAGTTCTCTTTCAGCCGCAGCATAAGGTTCTTCACCATCTTCTATACCACCAGCAGGAACTTCCAATAAGTGTTTGTTCGCTGCTTTCCTATATTGTCTCACTAAAATGATACGGCCATGATCATCTATTGGTACTATTAAGACTGAATCATTGTGTTCTACGATCTCACGTTGTGAAGTTTTGCCTCCAGCTAACTTGATAGTATGCAATCGCAAATCCAGAATTTTACCTTCGTATATAACTTCGCTGTTTATAGTTGGTTCGAATGACAATTAAAATTCCTACTAGCAACTAAAATGAATCTGTATTCATTTTCAATTTCTTATTTAGCATTCCATAAAACCTACCATCATCATTAACTCTCAGAAATTTAGTAACATAGGGACTACGGCTTATTTGTATGGTTTGACTTGGTTCCAATGTTATATCTATACGTCCATCTAAACTAACTACTGCCTCAGATGCTGACAGCAAATTAATGTCTATAATAGATTCTTTTGGAAGAACTACAGATCTACCCATGCTCATATGTGGAGCGACAGGTACAGCAATGATTTCTTCGGACTGTGGGTGTAAAATAGGACCACCAGCTGACAGTGCATATCCCGTGCTTCCAGTAGCAGTAGAAATTATCAATGCATCTGATCGGTAGGTTGTAAGATCTATGCCGTCTACTCGAACCCCTAAATGAACTAAACTAGTTATAGTATTCCTGCCAATTACTACTTCGTTCAATACGTGAAAATAATTCGATTGACTAGAATTATTCGATATCAATTTTGCTTGTAGCATACTTCGCTCTTCAATCCATGTACCATCCCCCAGATAATCAGTTATTCTCGAGCTAACTTCATCTGGTTCCAATTCTGTCATAAACCCTACTCTACCCAGATTTATACCCAATATAGGTATATTCATAGGAGCCGTTATTTGAGTTGTCCATAGTATAGTCCCATCACCACCTATAGTGATCACTAAAGACACTGGACTAGGAATTGGTTGGTATTCATTTTGATGTGCTGGAACAATCCAAGATTTCTCTGTTAAGCCAAACAGGTCTCTTAGGTACCTGACCAGATCTTCTGAGCCTGAAGAGTTTGGATTATATACTATGCCAATATTTTCTGAATCTATCATCAAGCCCACACAATCCCTTCAGATTATGAAGTTAAATACTACGGAATCAGTACAGCTACCACTGAACTACTAAAATCCAGGAGTGGTCCTGGGAATATACCAAGCAGTAGGATTCCCAAGGTACTAATTGTCATTGCCAGTAATGGAACATATGAGGTTGAGATTTTGTCTTCTGTAGCAGGCTCTGACATATAGATAAACCTTATAACCCGCAGGTAATAATATGCTGAAACTACGCTGTTGATAACACCAATTATAACCAGCCATATAAGATCACTTCGTATTGCTGCACTGAACACAAACAATTTACCCATGAACCCAGCTGTGGGAGGTATTCCAGTAAGAGATATTATAGAAATTGCAAGAATTAGTCCCAATACAGGGGATCTACGCCCAATACCTGAGAGATCTCTAATTAGTTCACTCCCAGTATGACTAGTTATTCCAATGATAGCGAAAAATGCAGCCAGATTTGTCACTGCATAAGCTACAAGATAGAACAATATACTACTTGGACCTATCAACTCAGCTGCTGAATTTTCTGGTATTCTTGACGCTACAGCAGCTATACCAACCATTATGTATCCAGCATGAGCTATAGTGCTATAAGCTAACATCCTCTTGATATTAGATTGATTAATTGCAACTACATTACCGACAGTCATTGATACTGCAGCCAAAACTGCAAAAATCGCACTCCAGTCGTAACTTTGGTAACCAAATGCAATGTAAAACAACCTAAGGATAACGGCAAAACCTGCAGCCTTACTAGCTACTGACAGATATGCCGTTATAGGTAACGGTGATCCTTCATATACATCTGGAACCCACATCTGAAATGGGACAGCAGCTATTTTGAATCCGAAACCGGATATTATCATTACTATGCCCAGCAATAAACCAAAGCTTCCAAATGGTATAAGTGGGTCATTGTAGTTCGATAGTCCTATTACTATTTCTGAAATTTGAGTAGTCCCAGACATACCATAAACAATCACCATTCCATACAACAAAATAGCAGAGCTGATTGCACTAAGAACTAAGAATTTGATACCTGCTTCACTCGATTTGGAGTCCCTTCCAAAAGCAGCTAATGCGACCAAAGGCAAGGCTGTCAGTTCCAAAGAAACATATATAGACATTAATTCTGTTGTGGATGCCAAAAGCATCATTCCAATAGATGAGAATATCAGTAAAGCATAATATTCCCCCTGGAATCTGTTCAATTTACTTAAGAATGATCCAGAAGACATAATCACCAATGCCAACACGCCCATTATCATGAATTTGAAAAACAAACTAAACTTATCCACTACAAATGTACCAAATATTGCAGGCAGGCCTTGATCCTGAGATACCGTAACCTCATTCCATAGATAAAAGCTAAGCGTTAATGGCACTAGCAACCCAATAACCGCTAATACCGCTAATATATTCTTTCGTGTCACTATAAGATCCAGCACTATTATAAGTAGCCCTAATACTGCAAGTGAAACTTCAGGTGATAAATATATAAGATCTTGGATGGTCATGGCAGGTTAGCTGATCCTCCAAACATTTGTATCATTGGTCTTATTCCAGAATCAAAGACATCAGTCAATATCGAAGGGTATATACCAACTACGAATATGGTTATTACTAATATGACCATAGGTGCTGCCTCTATAATTCCAGCATCGCCTATTCCTATGAATCTATCTCGTCTTGGCCCGAACATTACTCTCTGTATTGTCCAAAGTATATATCCAGATGTTATTACTATACCAAACACGGATAAAGCAGTTGGGATAATCCATACGTCGTACGTACCAAGAAACACTAACAATTCCCCTACGAACCCACTCGTGCTCGGTAATCCCAATGATGCTAATCCTGCTATTACGAAAATGCATGCCACTAGAGGCATATTTGCAGCCAATCCACCTAAATCTGGAATATATCTCGTATGAGTTTTTTCGTATATGTACCCAACCACCAAGAATAATAGTCCTGTTATTGTACCGTGGGTAAACATCTGCATTGCTGCCCCAGTCAATCCAACATGTGATATTGTCCCATTCACCCCCGCTATTGAAGAAATGCCCAGAAGAACATATCCCATATGACTGATACTACTGAAGGCGATCAAGCGTTTGAGATCTGTTTGTCTTAGGGTTATAACAGCTCCATATAGCACACTTATTGCTGCAATAGTTGCCATGATCCATGCATATTCTTTTGCCTCATTCGGAAACATACCAATAGCTAGGCGTATCATACCGTAACCACCCATCTTAAGAAGAACCCCAGCAAGCATTACGCTTACAGCCGTTGGTGCGTCAGTATGAGCATCTGGTAACCAACTATGTACAGGCCAAACTGGCAACTTAACTGCAAAGGCTATAAGTATAAACCAGAACAACAGCCCAGCAGGCAAAATCAAGTTAGCACTTGACAATGTACCTTGTAATTCTACAACGTTAAACGTACCCACAGAAAAATATATTGCCAATATACCAATTAGCATGAAAGCACTGCCTAATAGTGTGAAGATTAGGAATTTCATGGCAGAGTATTCTTTTCTTCCAGTACCCCATATCGAAATCAAGAAATACATTGGGATGAGTTCCAGCTCCCAAAATATAAAGAACATCACAAGATCCAGGGAAACGAACACTCCTACAACTGCGGTCTGCAATATCAGTAGCCAGGCAAAATATTCCTTAACTCTAAGCTTTACACTCCACGAAGTAAGTACAGCACACATACCTAAGATGGAAGATAATATAATTAGCGGAGTACTTAGACCATCAATACCTATATGGTAGTTGATATCAAAATATGGTATCCAAGATTTTGAAAGCTCTAATGCCATATCTCCAACAACATTAACTTGTTTGAATGCAGCGAATGCCAGTACAGACAGCACTAGTTCTAGGAACGTAACAAGCAACGCTGCGACTCTTATTTGCCTTTCCTCTTTAAGGAAAAGGGCAATTATAAGTCCGCCTACTAATGGCAAGAAAATTATAGCCGTAAGTAACAAGTATATTCTCCCTTTAGCACTTAAATTCTTAGATTACTAACAAAATCAATATTAATACAATACCAAAAGATATAACTCCACCGTACAATTGTACTTGGCCAGTTTCCAAAGCACTTATTGGTTTCCCTAGATTCCGTCCTATGAATCCTAGTATCTCGCCAACTCTGTCTATGATATTTTTATCTATCCAATCAATACTTTTTGCTATACCTTCGTAAAATACTTTCTTTATAAATATCCCCTCATACACATTATCAAAGTAGTATTTGTTATATATAATCTCGTATAAAGGCCTTATAGGAGTGACCAATTTATCTGAAGAAATGGATTTCGAGTAGTACATAAGATACGCTAATCCAATTCCTGCCATTGCAACCAATAACGAACCTAGGGCAATCTTAATGTCAAATACTGCAGCATGCTGACTTGGATAAAGATACTCAGAGAACCAATGATTAGGGACTAATCCTAACCCCCAAATATTACTTATTGGATTTGCTAAAAACCCTGATATAACAGAAGGTATTGCTAGTATAGCCATAGGTAGCCACATTATCATTGGGGATTCTGCTAAATGGACATGGTGTTCACCAGGTGGCGGATTCGGGTCTGCATCAGCCCCACCTCGGAACTCCCCGTGAAATGTCATAAATAAAACTCTGAATATATAGAAAGCCGTCATAAACGCAGCAATTAGAGCCAACCAGAAAAGCAGATTTCCCAAGAATCCACCTTTCTCTGAGACACCAAGCAGTATTTCATCTTTGCTCCAAAACCCTGACAGAGGGAATATACCCGCTATGCTAAGTGCCCCGATTAGGAATGTGCCATATGTTAATGGCATATGCTTCCTTAATCCACCCATGTATCTCATATCAAAGGTACCAGTTGCATGATTAACACTTCCTGAGCCGAGGAACAGCAATGCTTTAAAAAATGCATGATTAAACAAATGGAATATTGCGGCTCCATAAGCTCCTACCCCCAAAGCCAACATCATAAACCCCAATTGGCTAACAGTAGAATAGGCTAGAACCTTTTTTATATCATGCATGACTAACCCCATGGTTGCCGCAAAAATAGCCGTTATGCCACCTATTAGTGCAACTGTATCCATTGCAGTATGGGATGCATGAAAGAGATCAAAGAACCTAGCTACCAGGAATACTCCAGCCACCACCATCGTTGCAGCATGTATCAATGCACTGACAGGCGTAGGGCCTTCCATAGCATCAGGGAGCCAAACATGCAGTGGAAACTGCGCTGACTTTCCGATTGCCCCTGCAAATAGCCCAAGTGCTACCCAAGTAACCACATCTGATGCCAACCCTCCTATTTTGGCGATTTCATTTATATCTGGTATCCAGAAAGGATTAAGTTCCAATCCTAAGAACACGCCTCTATTCAAGAATAGATAAAGTATGGCTAGGAGGAATCCAAAGTCACCTATTCTTGTTACTATAAAAGCCTTTTTAGCTGCATTCACAGCGGAAGGTCTTTGATACCAAAAACCAATTAATAAGTACGAGCATAACCCTACTAATTCCCAAAATGCGTATAGCTGGATTATATTCTTTGCTAGAACCAACCCTAACATAGAAGCTGTGAACAGGGACATATATGCAAAGTAACGTGAGTAACCTGGGTCACCCTTCATATATCCCTGAGAGTAAACCTGCACGGCCAGACTAACGCCAGTAATTACTACTAGCATTATTGAAGTCAATGGATCCAACATGATACCTAACGTTATTTCCAAATCTCCTATACTCAACCATGTATGTGGGCTCCAAGAATCTGTATCTAATCCGCTCACAGTAGAACTCAACGCCCAAAGAGAAAGGATAAATGCAGATCCAATGGATAAAATGGCCAGATATCCACTAATTTGCCTATATTGGTTTAGGAGTGGCCTAACAATAAAGGATATAATGAAGAAGGAGGCCAAAGGCAAAAACAATATGCCCCATGCAGCTCTTTCGTCTATCATTTTCTTAAATCAAACCTCCAAGAATGTGTGCCATATGCATAAATCAAAGTTTCCTAAGTATCTCTTCTGCAACGTGTTCCCTGCCCCTTGGAACCATAATTCTATAAGGAACTCTTTCTCCCCAATTGAGTATTGTATCTTCCGGAATAATATTCGTCGGCAATCCTTCGCCTTCTAATATTTCCTTCCACATTTCTGCAATCATAAGATTTGGAGCTTTTCTAAAATCTACCCACATATCCCTAACCCTTCATCATGTTAATCTCAGTAATATCTACTGTGTCTCTATTCCGATATATCGCAATCACAATACCCAACCCCAGTGCTATCTCTGCAGCAGCGACTGTCACTATAAATATAGAGAAAACCTGCCCAGTTAGAAGAGTTGGTAGTACCGTGTCAGTAAGTTGGCCATTGGCTTCCAGCGCTGTTGCAATTTGACTCTCCACAGCACCTAGGTTATCTGCTATGTCCCTCGGTATTATGTACCTTGACATTGCTACAGCAGCTATATTCACAGCATTAAACATAAGTTCTATACACATTAATACAGTAATTATATTCCGCTTTGTCACTGCCCCATATAGGCCTATACAAAAGATTACAGCCGACAGTAAGAGGAAGTTTTCAAGATTCAACGGTTTCTCTCCTGAACCATCACGAGTGCTCCAATAATCGCAGCCAGCAATAATATTGATGCAGCTTCAAACGGTAGCACAAAGTCTTTTAACAAGAGGTTAGCCAGTATAGGAGTAGTATCAGAGAAAACATTTCTGATGCCCTCTTCGGTAGCACTCAGGCCTACTGTTGATTCTCCTGGTGTTACTCTCAGATCATAATCACTCCATTGATTCCAATCGGTGCTGGTCAATGCAAATGTCATACATATGAGTAATAATCCAATAGTAATTTTGGATATTATCTGAAAACCGTTAGAAGTACTGCCTTCCTGAAAGTTCCGAGTGATCATTATAGCAAATATTACCAATATGGTTATCGCCCCTACGTATATGAGGACCTGAACAGCTGCTAGAAATTCAGCATTCAGAAGTACGAAAAGTCCTGCAATAGAAAGGAATGTTACTACTAAACATAATGCTGACCAAAACACGTCATCCATAGAAACTACAGCTATTGCACCCGCAATTGAAGAGACAGCCAGCAACCAAAACATAACGTCTAGAGAGAACATTTAACGTCCTACCTCATCCCAAGAAAGATCCTCGCCTCTTTGTGGATTATATTCTTTCGCTTCAAGCTGAGGTCTGAACCAAGTACTAGGACGTTTTTCAGAGCTTTTAAGCTCTTCAAGCGGTATAACAAGATTAGACCTTTTATATTTTGACTTTTCAAAACCACTGCCCATAAATAAGGCATCATACGGGCAAGCCTCAACACAAAGACCACAGAACATGCACCTACCAATATCTATATCAAATTTATCAATTGCGTAAGACCCACCTTCTTGAATGTCAGACCCACCAGGACTAGTAATTATTTCTATAATCCCCAAGGGACAAAATTTGGCACAACTAGCACATCCGGTACATCTCTCTTCATACCAGGAAAACTCCTCTCCTCTAAAACGAGATGCCCTAGGAATTTCCTCTTCTGGATATTGTATTGTAAATGGTTTTCTAAATAGGTTTTTCAGGGTTATTAGCATACCACTCATAATGCCCAAACCGTACATCTAATTCACCTTTCCTGACTTATCATGCACTATCTCGCTTCTACCAAAGCGAACTGCACGGGTCGATATTTTACTCCGCCCTGCTCTGGATAACAACACCAAACTGCCGAGGGCAATAGCCCAATTGATAGCGGCCATAGTCCATAGTTGAGTAATTGTGGGATTCTCCCAGATCAAAACCTCTAGTGCTGTAACAAAAAGGTTTAATACACTTAATGGGAAAAGTATCTTCCAAGCAAAAGCCATGATCTGGTCTATACGGAGCCTGGGTAATGTTGCCCTAATCCACAGTAGAATAAACCAGAAGAAGAAAACTTTAATAAAAAACCAGAGATGTGATGGTAATACAGGACCCTCCCATCCTTTCAGAAACATGGTCGTGAGAATAGCAGATACGCCAAAAGGTGCTATAAATTCTCCTAATTGGAATGTCCCCCATTTCATACCGCTGTACTCTGTGTGATATCCAGCTATTATTTCGGATTCTGCTTCTACTACGTCGAAGGGACTACGATTCATTTCAGCAGATGCTGCCACAAAGAATATGAAGAATCCTAGTGGCTGTAAGAAAATAAAAGGTATTGTCTGTGCCTCTACTACATCTACCATAGATAGTGATCCAGTCAAGAGCACTATTCCCACAATTGATAGAACCATTGGAACTTCATAACTAATCAAACTAGCAACAGCCCTCATAGCTCCAAATAAAGAAAATCTATTACCTGAAGCCCAGCCTCCCATAAACATCCCCAATGTCCCTATAGTAGTAACTGCAACAATGAAAAGTAAACCAATATTCAGATTAGCAACGTAGGTGTTTTCTCCTACTGGGATTACAGCGAATACCAAAAGAGTTGGCACTATGAAAACTATAGGAGCCATGTTAAATACCCAGCTATCCACCCCTTCCGGTCTAGTATCTTCTTTGCCCAGAAGTTTTATTGCATCCGCCACAGGAGTAAACAGGCCAAAAGGCCCCCATCTATTCGGTCCTAATCTATTATGAAATCTTCCAATTAGCCGCCTTTCAGCCCAGGTAGCAACTGTGGTAATAATGACTACGGTATTAATTATAGCAAATACCATTAAGAATCCTGCCAGAAAATATGCCAGCCACTCAGGTATGATGTAGACTCCGGCTATCTTCAAGCCTGTGAACATTTCATACAGGCTACTGTAGAAAGAATTGGCTTCTGTTATTGGACCCACTATCTATCAACCTCACCCATATTTATATCTATGCTACCTAAAGTTACGATCATATCTGCTAACTTACCCCCAACTAACATATCTTTCATAGCGGTAAGATTAATAAGCGATGGTGATCTTATTTTCAGTCTATAAGGAGCTATCCCGCCATCACTTACAATATAAAACCCCAATTCACCCTTAGGACCCTCGACATGTCCGTATGCATCCCCTATTGGAGGCCTGACTAAATTTGGAACACCTTCTGTTCTAATAGGACCGTCAGATATTTGTTCTACGCACTGTTCTACAATACTTAAAGACTGCCTCATCTCTAGTATCCTGAGAATGAAGCGGTCGTAATTATCACTAACTGTCCCTAACGGAATATCAAATGCTACCCTATCATATATTTCGTAAGGATCATGTTTTCTTAGGTCCCATTCAACCCCTGTCGCCCTAAGAACAGGTCCTGTGATTGATGAATCTATTGCTGTCTCAGCATTCAAGACACCTACATCCTTAGTCCTGCTTAGCAATATTTCATTACCTGTCAGTAAACTTTCATAGTCATCTATGTTATGTGGCATTTCGTCCAAAAACTTACGCAAATTCGGCCAGAATTCTTCTGGTGCATCCTGAAATATTCCGCCTATTCTCATATAACTAAATGTAACTCTAGCTCCACATAACATTTCGAAAAGGTCAAGTATTTTTTCTCTTTCTCTGAAACAATACATAAGTGGAGTACCTAATGCTCCAAGATCTTGAAGCAGGAAGCCTGTTGCCACAAGATGACTCGCTATTCTCTGTAACTCAGCTGCGATGACTCTGATGTACATCGCCCTCTCTGGCGGTTGAACACCAGCCAATTTCTCCACAGAAAGTACATACGCCAAGTTATTGGACATTGATGCAACGTAATCCAATCTATCTGTAAGAGTAACAACCTGAGTGTAAGTTCGCTCCTCTGCCAACTTTTCAGATCCACGATGTAGGTATCCAAACACTGGTTCCAAGTCTTGTATTATTTCACCATCGAAAGTAACTCTTAATCTGAAAACACCGTGTGTACTTGGGTGCTGTGGCCCAATATTTACTGTAACAGGTTCAGTTCGAAACGGCATGTTAGTTAACTTACTCTACCTAGGAGGTTCGAAGTAATCCTTTCTTTGTGGATGTCCAGGGAAACCTTCCCATAACATTATTCTTTTTAGGTTAGGGTGATTGGTGAATGAAATACCCATCAAATCGTATATTTCTCTCTCTTGAAAGTCAGCTCCTCTCCATATGTCTACCACGGAAGAGACTGAAATGTCATCCCTACCCCAACACTTAGATTTTATCACTAAGCTATGGTTATGTTTAATAGATTGTAAATGATAAACCAACTCAAAATACTCAATATAGTCAACGGCAGATATAGCTACTAAGAAGTTAAGCTCTATGTCCTGAGCCTGTTTCAGGAAGGAGCAGACTTCATGTATTCTATTCATATCGATCCATATATCCTTTTCAGATACTTCCTCTATTGATCCAGGAACAGATGCCTCTAATTCACCTACTATGTTTTCTAAAGACAATGCTACTGTCATCTATGCACCTGCCGGTTTGTCTGAAAGGCTGTATTTTTTAATCTTTTCATGTAACTCCATTATGCCATAGAGGAGTGCATCTGGGCGTGGTGGGCAACCTGGAACGTAAACATCCACTGGAACAATGTGGTTCACACCTGGCACCACACTGTAGGATTGATAGTATGGGCCTCCACTCGTAGCACATACACCCATAGATATAACCCACTTCGGCTCCGGCATCTGGTCGTATATACGCTTTATTGCAGGGGCCATCTTCCATGTAACAGTGCCCGCAACTATCATAAGATCTGATTGTCTTGGCGAAGCCCTAAAGGCTTCCATACCGAATCTAGATATATCATATCGGCCCATAGCTGTAGCCATCATCTCAAAAGCACAACAAGCCAAGCCAAAAGCCATAGGGAATATTGAGGATTTGCGGCTCCAATTCAATAGAAAATCTAATGAAGTTACAACTACATTCCCATCTGTGTCTGGAATCTCCATAACGTCTTCAGCAAACGGTTCCAAGTGTGTTGCCTTCATATCACTGACAACTTCACCTTCAGATTTATCCAGTTCCCAGGTAGTCGAATACAGAGGAACAGTCAAATCAGAACTCTTTATTATTGGCCTTCCTGCATAATCTGATCTCTCATTAAGAGCCATTTTTTTACTCCCACTCCAAAGCTTTATATCTCCATGCGTATGCCCATCCCACTAACAATATGAGTACAAATACTAACATCTCGATAAATGCAAACAAACCAAGCTGTTTAAATTGAACTGCCCAAGGATATAGGAAAACCGTCTCCACGTCGAAAATAACAAACAATAGAGCGAACGTGTAGTAACGAAAGTTGAACTGCATCCACCGCCCACCTATCAACTCCATACCACACTCGTAAGGGCTGGATTTTACTTCATTTGGTTTATGTGGGCGCATCCTAACGAATGACATGAACCAGGACAGAACTAAAAGCGTACTGGGTAGGATGATAGCAAGGCCAGTGAAAATTACAATAAGACCATACTGACGGAAATAATCCTCAAGCAAAGGTCCCACTCCTTAGAATGTATTAGGCGATATCCGATCGAAATATATCACAGGGATGACATATTATCAAGTGAAAAAGCACTCATCTTTTGCTTATATGAAGCGACTTAAACGATTTCACGTTCAACTAACTCTATCCCGCTACTGCCATAATACTAAATCCTATGTGATAGAATGGCTCATACGCACTCCATTGAAAAACATGCATTCCAAATCAAGCAAACCTACCTCAGCACACATTACAGTGCTTTTAGTGGCATTGCTCTTTATACTTTCGTGCAATGCACTTACTGATTTACTACCAAATAGTAGTAATGCTACGCCAGCGCAAGTATCGAATATAGTCCAAAAGTTGGAGGAATTATCAAACGAAACACAATCTAAAGAAAACAATGTCATCCTGGAGACATGGGAAATATTATCTAACCAATTTATTGACAAAGAAAACCTTGATATAGGAAACATGCAAGAATCTGCAATAGACGCCATGCTAAACACTCCAATCGAAGGGAATAATACATCTGTTTCCTACTCACAAAGGCTTAAGCAGTCAGCTATAACTGGCATGATGAAATCGTTAGACGACCCTTACAGCACATACTTGGCCCCTGCCAAAAACTCCTTCTTTGTGGGAGATACTAAAGGTAGTTTCGGGGGTATAGGAGCTACGGTTGGGTTCAGGAACGGCAATATAACTATACTAAGTCCCATGCCAGATACTCCTGCTCAAAGATCCGGGCTACGTGCCGGAGACATAGTATTAGAAGTAGATGGACTCAGCACTAAGGATTGGAGTTTAATGGATGCAGTGCTGAAAATCAGAGGTCCAAAAGGTACAACAGTTAGTTTATTAGTTAGGCATCTCAATGAAGACAAAGCATCTCATATAAAGATAACCAGAGATGTAATAGAGATAAAGAGTTTAACTTGGGAATTCCTAGATGAGCTATTTCTACATATTCGATTAAGCTCGTTCTCTGAAACCACTGATGATGATCTTGTGGACGCTCTTGCTGAAGCCATGATCCTAAATCCATCCGCAATAATTTTGGACCTGCGAAATAATTCCGGGGGCTTACTGAGCACTACGATTAATATCGCAAGCCAATTCATTCGGTCGAACAGTAATCCTGATAACGGTCTTGTGTTTTACTTGGTAGATGCCGACGGGGAAAAGAATGATTATTATCGGGTTACCAATAAGAAAACTACCGTTGGTCATTATGATATCCCATTAGTGGTATTAACTAATCAATTTAGTGCTAGTGCAAGCGAGGTACTGGCTGGAGCGATACAGGATCACAATAGAGGTGTACTAATCGGAAGTAATACATTTGGAAAAGGAAGTGCCAATATACATATAGGACTAAGTGACGGGTCTGGTATATACTTCACTATCGCACGATGGTACACACCAAATGGAAGAATTATTGAGGGAAGTGGGTTAGAACCGGACATATTGGTTGAAGACTCACTTGAATCTGGGCAAGATCTTATATTAGAAAAGGCAAAGGAATATTTGAATGAGGCAATTGCCAGATAACCCTAAGCCTATGCAGAGTGTTTGATATGGCCAAATCAAAAAATAAACCTCCCCAAAAACCGGAAAACTCGTTCAAGATCATAGCAGTTAATCGTAGAGCATTCCGAGATTATGAAATAGTAGATACTGTTGAAGCTGGATTAGTTTTGACAGGAACAGAGATAAAATCCATACGATCCGGAAGAGCAAATATACAAAGAGCGTTTGCACGGGCACAAGCAGGGGAATTTTGGTTATATGAGGCTCATATAGCCCAGTATATCGAAGGGAATATATACAATCACGCACCTACCAGGCCAAGGAAACTGTTACTGAAAAGAAATCAGATAACAGAATTTTCAGACGTTACCGCACAAAAGGGCTTGACCTTAATACCCCTGAAATTATACATCAGGTCCCACTATGCTAAAGTCGAACTTGGCCTAGCTAAAGGACGTAAGATTTACGACAAAAGGAAAGTAATAATAGATAGGGAACAAGAAAGGGAAGCTGAACGCGCCATGAAACGTATCGTTAAAGGTTAACTCTAATAACGATTGTAATGATATAATGAACCAAGAGGGGACGCGCGGATTCGACAGAGGATAACTTCTTGGGATTGCAGGCCGAGGCCCCATCTACCTCGTTAATAAAGATGGGATATATATAACTGGCGAAAATAAACTCGCTGCGGCTGCTTAAGTAGCCACGTCTGGCCACATCTGTCCTCGAGGATGTGAACTGGGCGTTATAAAATCGAGGTGCGATACGCCCCCATACCGATAAGGACGATCTAAGAAAAATCGGTTGGTCCTAAAGTGTCTTTAGCCAGTAGTAGGCCTTTGGGACGAGATTTAAACTACAGGATAAGCCTGTAGTATATCCCAACAGGGAATTCTTTGGACGGGGGGTTCGACTCCCCCCCGTCTCCACCAGAATAAGCTATAGAAAGAATTTTAAGCTAGGAGAAAAATATGTGGAACCAATTCAATACAGATACATATCAAGGAATGATATCGGAAACAATTCCAATGATTGGACATAATGGAGATACTATTAACGCATACTTTGCCAGGCCCCTCGGACCAGGACCCTTCCCTGGAATAGTACTTATACACCACCTCCCAGGATGGGATGAGTTTTATCGTGAAACGGCAAGACGTTTTGCTAATCACGGATATATAGTTCTATGCCCAAACTTATATTCTAGGTTCGGCCACGGCCTACCAGATGACGTAACTGCAACTGCTAGAGCTGCTGGAGGAGCTTCGGACGAAAGTGTACTTGGTGATTGCGAAGCAGCAATGAAGTATATAAAGGCTCTCGCATATTCTAATAATAAAGTTGGAATAATAGGCACTTGTTCCGGAGGTAGACATTCATATTTAGCCGCTTGCAAAATATCCGGCCTTAACGCAATAGTTAACTGTTGGGGAGGAAGAGTAATAATGGCTACTGAGGACCTAAACCCTAACCAACCTGTTTCTCCTATAGATTATACAAAAGACCTAAATATACCCATTCTTGGAATATTCGGCAATGAGGACCAGAACCCTACACCAGAGCAAGTCAATCAGCTTGAGGAAGAATTAAAAAAGCATGGAAAAGACTACGAATTCCATCGCTACGATGATGCCGGTCACGGCTTTTGGTATTACGATAGGCAGAACTACAGACCTCAACAGGCAATGGATTCTTGGGAGAAAGTGCTGTCTTTCTTTGGTAAACATCTGGGCTGATATAACAGAACAGAAGAATACGCTCAAGTTATCTATGTCACCAATTGTTGTTAATTGATATGCTGAAGTTCAAATACCAAGAGATAATAGATCTCCTATAGTGTTTGAATTTTAGTATAATTAATATAGTGGAAAAGAGAATCAAGACACCCTAGATAACTTTCAATTGACATATACCTTCAACCATTGAGAAAATACCCTCATAAAGTGAATCTATCTTTTCAGCTTCAGTAAGGAAGTGTGTATGCCATCAGGAGCTCTACAGCATCTTCGGGTCTTGGACCTTACTACTCATCTAGGACAAATGTGTTCCAGAGCATTAGGTGACCTAGGAGCAGATGTGATAAAGGTAGAACCGCCTGGAGGCGATCCAACCCGAAACCACCCTCCTTTCTTTAGAGATAAAGAGGGAAAAGAACAAAGTCTTCATTTTATATATTCAAACCGCAGTAAACGCAGTGTACTAATTGATATAGAATCAGATGAAGGGTCAAAACAACTTTTATCACTAATTGAACGTGTAGACATAGTAATAGAAGACTTCCAGCCAGCATATTTGGGAAGTATCGGCCTTGGCTATGACACGTTTCATGCAATAAACCCTCGGCTCATACATGTCTCCATAACCCCATTTGGACATAACGGGCCGTACTCATCTTACAAAGCCGGTGACCTAATAGCACAAGCCGTTTCTGGATTGATGTATGCCAACGGAGATGATGAAACCCGCCCATGCATGGCCCCTTTTTACATAACTTCTTACCTAGCATGCCTCCAAGCAGCGTTTGGTGCCATAGTTGGCATACGGGCTAGAAGGGAAACTGGCGAAGGCCAGTTCATAGATGTTTCCAGACAAGAGACAACCATATCTGCTGAGCATCCATACATATACAGATATTCTTACGAAAATATAATTACGCGTCGAGAAGGTCGTCAGTCACCTTTCGGTGCAGTCAACACCTATCGTTGTTTAGACGGCGGCTATGCTAATGTATCCGTATACACTGACAATCAATTTGCTGCGCTAGCAAGAAAAGTGATGGACCATCCGATACTTTCTGATCAAGTATGGATGGAACGACAGGTACGTAAAGAGAACAGAGAGATAATAGATGACTATATTCAAGAATATGCTGATAAAATTAATAGAGATGACTTTGTAGTCACAGCACAAAAGGACGGTGTGCCAGTAATACCAGTTCTTAGGATAGATGAATTTGTAAACCATGACCATACAAAAGCAAGAAACTATTTCCTAGAGCATAATCATCCAACAATAGGATCCCATCTCGTGCCAGGGCCACCTGTTAAATTCAGTAAAACAAAATGGGAACCTACTCTCCCTGCGCCTACACTAGGAGAACATAATCATGAGTTATTGGATGATCTGGATAGATCCTTGCCAATTAAGAGCACTGGCACAGGCACTATCTCAGATACTACGAACAAGCATAGTATTACCGGCGCACTTAATAATGTCCGAATAGCAGATCTGACACGCGTAGTTGCCGGACCAGTCGCTACTAGATATTTGGCAATGTTTGGATCAGAAGTAATAAAGATAGAAGAGGCCGGATTAGCTATTTCACAAGAACCTCAAGAACTCAACAGGTGCAAATTGAGTTGCATAGTCGATGCAAGAAAACCAGGGGGTAAATCTCTAATAGAAGATATTGTCAAAATTAGCGACGTGGTTGTAGAAAACTTTAAACCCGGAGTTTCTGACAAACTTGGCATAGGCTACGATGAACTAAAGAAGATAAACCCTAAAATAATCATGATTGCAATGCCTGGTATGGGTAATGACGGACCGTTAAAAAATTACCTTGCATATGGTCAGCAAGTTATGGGATTAAATGGATTGACTCATATCTGGGGACATCCAGAATCATCACTTGATACAAGAGTCAAGATGCCATATCCGGATTTTGTGGCCGGAGTTGTAACTGCATTGTCTGTAGTTGCAGCATTAGAATACAGAGATGAGACAGGAGAAGGCCAATATATTGAGTGTGCACAATTAGAAGCAACTGCTCATTTACTGGGAGTGGCATATATGGATTACATGCTTAACGATCGCATAGCCCAACCAGAAGGTAATTTTAGCCTATTATATGCTCCTCACGATGTATATCCATGTTCTGAATTCGATTCATGGTGTGCAATAGAAGTAAGCAGTGAAAATGAGTGGGCCTGGTTAGTAGCTGCTATGGGTAATCCATCGTGGGCGTTAGAGGACAGGTTCCAAACCATACAAGGCAGAATTAACAATAAGATAGATCTTGATGCGTCCATTAGTAATTGGACTAAAAATCTGACTCCCCGATTGTTAATGCTTACTCTGCAACAGGCTGGGGTTCCTGCAGGCATTGTTTCTAATGGGGAAGAACTCTATCACAATCCCCACCTTCGATCTAGAAAAGGAGCTATTGTATCAATAGATCAACCCGGGATCGGATTAATTGACTACAAGGGTGTTAATATACATATGTCTAAGACTCCAGGATTTGCCAATGTAAGATCACCTAGACGAGGAGAACATAACGCATACGTTTTCAAAGAATTACTTGGCTTAGATGACGATTATTTAACCACATTGGAAGAATCTGGCACTATAAATTAACATAGCAACACCCACAACTTACTCGTCTTTCTGGTTAACGAGAAGTTATTTCGTGCTCCATTATTCTACGCATTAAACCTCTACATCTAAACGCATTTACGACTAAAATGCTACCTCCAAATCCTATAGCAAATGGTGCGCTCGCCAAACTTGCTATAACACCTGCCAGAAACCCACCTAGTGGACTTATCCCATATGTAAATACAAATAGACCCATTATGCGCCCTCTAGTATTTTCCGGAGAAAGCGTTTGTATCAATGTACTCATATTGACGTCATATACTGTGGCCATTGCTCCAGCAAGAGAAATGAATACCGCTGAAAGGTAGAGAGATTTTGATACAGCAAATAGAGCTAAGAACAACCCAAATCCACCTGTTGCTATGATAAGTAACATTCCTTTCTTGTCATAATTGCCAAAGCTTGCCACAATGACAGCCCCAACCAACGATCCAAATCCGGCAGCAGAACCTAACAAACCCAAACCTCCTGGACCAACTGATAAAACTTCCCTAGCCATAACTGGAAGCATTACATTATAAGAAAACCCGAATATTTCAATGATTGGGCTCATAAATAGCAAGGATCGAACTAAGCCTGGTCTCATTGCTATGTTTAGTCCTTCTCTCAAGTGTGTCAAAACATCATTGTTACTAATCATCTCTTGATTCTGAGCCGGTATCTTAAACAAACATAATATGCTCAAGAAAGACGTTACAGCCATAAATAAATAGCACCATTCTATTCCGTAATGACCTATTAGCACCCCTATTAAAGCAGGACCTATAATTCTACTTAAGCCTTGCGTAGTAAAATTAGCAGCTGTAGCGTTTAATAATGAATCTCTACCAACCAAATCATATGTTAGTGCATTCCTTGCAGGCAGGCCCCATGACATCACAAACCCTCGAGATAATGCCAAAAGGCCTATATGCCACATACCTACCGATTCGTTCAATATCAAGAAAAATAGCGATATGGAAGCAACCAAATTCAATGCATCAAGAAATACCAATATTAATCGCCTATCTACTCTATCAGCTAACCACCCACCCAATGGAGCTACAAGTATTATTGTAATGCCCATTACACCCGCACCTGCCCCAACCCAGAAAGATGAGCCACCACTACCTGTATCAGTTAACTCTAATATTAACCAACTCTGAGTTAAAACCCCCATAGCCACAGAAAATGCACGGAGAAACCCTGATAGCCAAAGCCATCTGTAATCCGAGCTATGAAAAGCCAGGAAAATGCGATTAAGTATCATAATGATAGAGCTTATGATAAGTTATAGTTGGAATGTAACTTCTCCAGCATTTAAGCTTAGTGTATCCCCATTTGCCAACAATAAACGCAGACTGCCGTCATCGTCTATTCCCTCAGCATATCCTTCGTAAGAATTCTCTCCCCATACCAATTTTATATGTTTACCAATTGTATCTACAAAGCTTGCCCATTCATCATTGATCCGTCCACCAGATTGAACATAAAAATACAATTCTTCAAAGTGCATTAAAACGCGTTTGATCACTTCTAGTCTATCGACTTTATTGCCAAGTTCCATGGCTATACTAGTAGAAGCAGAAGAAATGTCTGGGAATTCTTGTGTGTCACTATTAATGTTCAATCCTATTCCCGCAATACACACTTGCCGTATACCTTCAGTAATATTGTTTTCTATAAGTATTCCTGCTATTTTTTTCGCCCCTACCCTTACATCGTTAGGCCATTTTATTGTTATTTTATTTTCTTCAGTGATGAAGCTCCTTAATGCCTTCGCAATCGCCAACGAGCAGACCATCCCAATCTGAGAAAGATAACTCATTTCTGGATACAATATTAAAGACATATGAAGGTTTTCACCCGCAGGTGATATCCATACCCTATTAAAACGGCCCCTGCCCTTAGTTTGTTCCTCTGCAATTACTAAAGTTCCTTCAGGAACCTTATCTTCTGCCAGATCTCTGGCTATATCCATAGTAGACTCAACGGAATGCAAATATACTATATTAAGTCCTATTACTTTAGTTTCTAGAACTGCATTTATGCTGTCTTCATCTATATCGTAGGAGATACTATTGCTCATGAGAGTCCTAAATAATCTATGGTTGTTTAGCATAGCCTAGTTAGTCAGGTTCTGTTGATAGGCAAATCTGTAAGCCGAGTTCTGTTCTTCTCACAACATATACGATTACATATTTGCTGAAAGAATTGGTGATCATCTATCTGGGACTCCAATTACTCGAAGCCTCTTGCAGCCAACCCAGGGACAGGCCGGACACCTTTCAGTCCCTCTATTCGGCCTTGCTCCAGGTAGGGTTTAGCCACTGCTGTGTCACCACAGTCAGCCGGGAGCTCTTACCTCCCGATTTCACCCTTGCTATATTAAAGCGGTATGTTTCTGTGCCACTTTCCGTCGGGTTTCCCCGCCTGGCCGTTAGCCAGCACCCTGTCCGGTGGAGCTCGGACTTTCCTCCCCAGAATAAACTAGGGCGATCACCCGATCTACCTATCAACATATTGAAGTTTATCACTGTGGTAGTATGAGGTCAAAATTTAGACTCATATCAAAAAAGCATATAACCTGTTCCCTAACCACATCCATATTCATTTTTTAAAACTGATTTCGATTTTGTCGTCATAGACATCTATCCTGTCAATAATAGTTTTCAGAATATCCTTGCTTATATCCGGATCTTGAGAATGCCATTTATCAATACTATCTGGAAACGTATTACCACGTGGAGTATCTTCATATACCCCAGAGGTATTCCCTTGAACATCCCCGATACTTTCTTTAAAGCTTCGCATAGATATCAATCCTGAAGCCAAATTTTCCACTGCTCTAACAACCCTAGAATTCAATCGTTTTGTTGTTATATTGCTCGGCCTAACAGCAACACTTTTTATAGAAATCATGTTACTAGATAATGCTTGGTAAACTTGTTCTATCACCTTACTCTCAAGATCCAAAGCTCTCCATGTGTGATATCGACACATGCCTTGGTTTGTTCGACTCTGACACTGATAGTATCTGTATTTACCAGTTGTAGCAGAACCGTCTTTACGCTTCCAAGACTGCCTCCTACTAACACCAACCATCTTATTGCCACAAGATGAACAAAATGAAATGCCAGAAACAATAAATGGCTCATGAGCATATGAAGAACGATTAACTCTACGGCTAGCCATGTTTTCTTGTGCTTTGTTGAAGGCCTCTGCACTTATTAAGGCTTCATGGTTCCTAGGAACTCTCATGCCGAATCTTGTATATGTACCAAGATAAGCCCGATTTCTAAGGATGTCTCTTATAGTCACAATGCTCCAACCACTACCTGTTCTGGTGGGAAGCCCTTTGCTATTTAGATGATTTACAATACGCCTCATCCCCATATCTTTATTACAATATAGATCGAATATAATTCTAATGGTGTCTGCCTCATCTGGATTTACATCTAGCCTACGTGAGCTACTAACTTTGTAGCCAAACGGTGGTTTACCTAGGCCATCTCCTCGTACGGCACGTGAAGCCATAGCTTGACGTATACGCTCCCCCCTGCCAGCGGTACTAGATGTAACCCACTTTTCAAGTGCTCTACTAAAAGGATTCGAATTGTCTGTATTCAAACATATTAGATTAGCATTCAAGTTATTTAATTGAAGAGCTATATCTACAAATCCTTCAAGATTATTCGCCAATTTCTCTGGGCCTTCAATCAAGATAACAAATTCATCGTTGGAACCTTTAATATGGTCCAACATATCTGAATACTGACCTTCTGGAAATATTGAGGATGGTTCATGTCCATTCAAATTACAATATTTGTAGAAAGATTCCATCAGCTCAGAGGAAGTAGACCCACTAGTAGATGAAAAATATCCTATAGCTTTCATATGATTATCAGATCACGTACAATAATCTGGTACAACTCGGACATTGCAAGAGCACCTCTTGCATGCGAGCCTGTTGTACCGTATTCGTTGGTAGAGAAATATTACAGCCCTGACAAATACCTCTCTCCACCCTAGCAACAGCCTGACCTTTCCGTTTTAATCTAACTCTGTCGTATATGAATAAGGATCGAGCGTCTATCATGAGAGACATAGCATTGCGTTTCTCTTTGAGATCTATCAGAGATCTATCAGCTACGAGTTTTTCAACGGCAAGTCGTTTCTGATCATTCTCCCAAGAGTCTTCAAGCTCTTGAAGCATATGTTCTAACTTAGCAAGCTTACTTCCAGTTTCCTCTGCTTCTCCCATTGCCTCTAGGTAAGAGTTTTCTTCTGTTTCTTTGCGCACTTTCAAGTTGTTAAGTTCTAATTGAAGATCTTCCAACTCTTTGGGATTCCGAACGCTACCACCGTAAAGTTTAACTTCAACAGATGTTACTTTTGATTGAATCGTTTCAGCAGATAATTCCAAGTCTCGACGTTTAATATCTTGATTGGAAAATATAGACTTAGTTTTCTGAACGGCTCTCTGTACCTCTATTATTTTGTTGTTGCCTTTCAAATCCAAATCTATTTTACTTATAACCTCAACTTGACGATCTATTTCATCATCAATCCCGTCAAGATCATACAGGTCATTCAACAGTGACATATAAATAATTCTCTAAGTAGATTTATCATCAATTGTAGGTAAATGAACCTAAGCTTGTCAACAAAAATACCAATGAATACAAATCTCACCATAATGACATTAGTCATATTCTGGTCATAATTCAATAGTATTGAACACAAATTATCCGTGTGTTACAATCCTAGATCTGTAAAGGAATATTGTTTCTTAATCCGTGCATGAAGTTTGATCTAAATCAGGCTGCAATCGAATATATTAGGAGGAAAAGTGTTTAGAATCTGGTCTTCACTGGGAATTGTTATTACTACTATGCTATTTGTTTTGGCATGTGGAGGAGGAGATCCTACGCCTACAGAAAAGCCCGCTTCTACTGCCAAACCGGCAGCAACTGAAGCTCCAGTAGTGTCACCAACTCCAACTACTGCGCCAATTGCATCAACTGGAGCATCTACTCTCGACATTGGGTCTAGAGGTGATGAATTATACTTCGATAAAGATACTCTAACTGTTAAATCTGGAGAGGAAATACTACTGACATTCACTAACAATGCTGGTGCGCTGCAACACAACTGGGTATTAGTACCTGTTGGCACAGATCTTGAAATTTCAACCGCTGGAGTTACAGCTGGAGCGGATAATTACTGGATACCTGACGACTCTAGGATTATTGCATCTTCCATACTGGTAGAACCAGGATCATCCGCAGAAGTGAAATTTACTGCTCCTAGTGCAGGAAGTTACACATTCGTATGCACATTCCCTGGACACAACTTCACAATGTCAGGATCTTTAGAGGTTAAATAGAGAGACCAAACAGGTATCATATTTTGCGTTTTATTATGGGCAGGAACGTTCTCAGAGCATTAGTGTTCTATAAAGGTCCCTGCCCATAAGTATTCCTGTTTATAATGCCAGCCAGATATCCAGCACCAAAACCATTATCTATATTTACCACTGAAACACCTGGACTACAGGAATTCAACATAGTCAATAATGCTGCCAAACCCTCAAAACTAGAGCCATAACCAACACTAGTTGGGACCGCTACTATAGGTATAGGCAACAAACCTGACAGGACACTCGGTAATGCTCCGTCCATTCCCGCAACAGCAACTACAACATTTGATTCGTTCATCATCGGCAAGTAAGATAACAATCTCTGTATCCCTGCCACGCCAACATCCCAAACCCTTTCAACTCTGTTGCCCATAAGTTCAGCTGTTATTGCAGCTTCTTCTGCTACACTAAGATCACCAGTTCCTGCCGATACAACAATAACACCTGGTATGATTTTTTCATCGTAGTTTCTGTTAATCACAATAGCACTAGCGATATGATTGTAAACAGCATCTGGTATTAATTCTTGTATCTTAAGAAACTCAGATGCGTCTGTTCTGGTAATCAATATTTTCGATGACTGAGCAGATAATTTATTCACTATCTCTATGAGTTGATCAGATGTTTTTCCTGGGCCATATATGACCTCAGGAAATCCCTTCCGCAATGTCCTATGGTGATCAATTTTTGCAAAACCTATGTCTTCAAACGGAAGTATTTTCAACCTGTTTAGGACATCTGTAATTGCAATCTTTCCATCCTTCATGTCTTGTAATAATTGTTCGATTTTATTGTAATCTATTTCACACCTCCAAATCTCAAACGTAATCAGCTACATTCAGAACAAGTGCATAATGTCTTAAGATATCGATAATTGTAAATGCCAGTATCATGGCCGTCACTCCATAAAAATCGAACTGCATATTTGCCTATCTGGGCAGAATCTATCAAATGAATATCATCAAAATCTTTTATGATTAAATTTTTCACAGGTTTATGATCACCTTTACAAACAACACAAGGGCAACCACTCCTTAAAACATTCCACGGTATCACTGTTACATGGGCATTAGCCCATGTAACATACAATATTTTATCAAGTACAGATATACTCAGGTCCTTTGGCAACAATTGGTCTTTATCATTCTTCATAATTTATATACCATTTGACTCTCCAAACATTTTATCTAATTCAAAGAATATATTCATCTAAATGAATTCTTAAGTATTAATAAAGTTTATACAGCAACGTAAGGTTTAGTAGTATCTCATGATCTTATTATAAACTTCAATCTATCGTGTTATACGAAAATCATTATATAATTTAGTGAATTAACATAAATATATTGTTAAATATACAGGAGGTTTTAAATGAAACGAGAAGCAGCGTTCGTATACACAGACCTCCTCTCTAGACATGTACTAAGAGAAGATCATGTCATGAAACCGAACAGACTCAGGTATACATTTGAACTATTAGATTCATATAGAGCCTTTGACTTACCAAATTCTAGACTAGTAGATCCAATAGAGGCCAAAAAATCAGATATACACACATTTCATACGGAAGAATATACAAATGCAGTAGAAAGCTTAAGCAGAGGAGAGAATACATACAACCCATCCAAGTATAATTTCAGTGATCATGGAGATAATCCAATATACCAAGGAATGTATGAAGCATCTATATTATCAACTGGAGCCTCCTTAGTCGCCGCAAATATGATTTATGATGGAAAAGTTGACGTAGCTTTTAATGTTTCCGGCGGCCTTCACCATGCTATGCCAAGATATGCATCCGGATTTTGTATATTCAACGATCCAGTCATTGCAATAAACTATCTATTATCCAAAGGACTTCGTGTTGTGTATGTAGACATAGATGCTCATCATGGGGACGGCGTACAGCATGCTTATTATTCCACTGATCAAGTACTAACAATATCAATACATGAGTCTGGGCAATTCTTGTTTCCAGGGACTGGATCTGTAGAAGATATAGGTATAGGTAAAGGTTTAGGTTATTCAGTGAATATCCCCCTTCATCCTTATAGCAACGACGAGGTTTATATGCGCATGGCTTCAGAGATAATGATACCTCTCATAGATTCATTTAGACCTGATGTATTAGCAACCCAGCTAGGCATGGATACATACTTCCGAGATCCAATTACACATTTAGGTTTGAGTGTCCAAGGACACTCCGCTATTGTAAAAAAACTTGGCGAATCTACTGCCAAATGGTTAGCCTTTGGTGGTGGTGGTTATGATCTAAGCGCAGTAGCCAGAGGCTGGACTTTAGACTATGGTACGATGCTGGGTGAGGAATGGCCAGACACTATTCCATCTTCTTTCAGCAATGTTTATAGTATACCTACGCTACTAGATCACGATGCTCCCACATTAGACATAGATACAATATATCGCGTAGAACAATTCTCAGAACTAACCATGAGGCAAGTGAAAGAATTATTATTTCCTATACACAATATAACTTAGTACTAACTAAATAATATGGAATTATATTTGCACTTGAATCTAAAATCTTAGGTATAGAGGTGATAGCATGCCACTTGATTTTGTAACTAACCAGGAAATCATACAAGCCGCTCACCGTAACTTAAACTCCGGAGCATGGGCTTATTTATCTGGGGGTTCTGAATCTGAGACTACATTACGACGCAATCGATTAGCATTCGATCGTTTGGCTTTTCGCCCTCGTGTTTTAGTTGATGTTTCAAATGTAGACGCATCCAGTACATTCCTTGGCCATCCAATGCGCATCCCAGTTATATTGGCACCTGTTGGATCGCAACAAGTTTTTACACCTCAGGGTGGCATAGCAGCAACTAAAGCCGCAGATGAATTTGGCATATTGGACGTTGTTAGCTCCGTCACAGAACCAAGTTTAGAAGATATTGCCTTTGCTGCAGATAACCCAAAGGTTTTTCAACTTTATCTCACTGGTGACTGGGCTTGGACTGAAGAAATGATTTCCAGGATCAAGGCTGCTGGATATAAAGCACTTTGCATTACTGTCGATACAGCACGTCCAAGTCGTAGAGATAGAACAATGCTAGCGCGTTGGAGCCCTAGGGCTAATTTCCTATCTTCTTCCTCACAATCTCCGCACCAGGTCGCACCACCTAACACAGAGGCTCCTGCTGCAGCTGTGACATGGGATACAATTTATAGAATAAAGGAATTATCCAAACTACCCTTCATGCTTAAAGGGATCGCAACAGCTGCGGATGCCAAGTTGGCAGTAGAACACGGAGTCGATGTTATTTGGGTGTCGAATCATGGTGGAAGACAATTAGATCATGGCTTAGGGACTATAGAAATGCTTGAAGAGATTATTTTTGCAGTAAATGGCAGAGCAGATGTAATACTAGATGGAGGTATTCAGCGCGGCAGTGATGTCTTGAAGGCTATTGCCCTTGGTGCTAAAGCTACTGCAATTGGAAAGCTTCAATCCTGGGGACTTGCCGCTGCTGGAGTTGCAGGTCTTGTCAGAGCCTTAGAGATCCTAGAGGATGAATTGATAGACGCAATGGGGCTCCTCGGTGTTACATCCATTGCTCAAGTATCTTCAGATTACATAACAAAAACCGATGCAGTAACACAACCTCATGAGATGAGTTCATGGATAAATATGCCAGAGAGCAGGATCTTATAAAGGACACAAAATCATACACAAATAAATGGTCCATCTGTAATCCGCCAAAATCTCCACACTTCAGTACAAGAATATAGCCTAAATATTTGTGATATGTTAGGCTGACTAATAGCTCTAATAAGCATAAATAAATTTAACCGGAGGTCCTGATGATAGGCCAACTGAGAATCTATACTATCAAGGAAGGCATGATGGAAAGTTGGTTAAAACTTTTCGATCAGGAAATAGCTCCGCATGTAATAGACACAGGTATGGGTATTGAGACAGTGTGGGTAGATAGAGAGCATTCTAAGTTTATATGGATACGTACATACGCAAATAAAGAGGATATAGAAATCAAAGAGACAGGCTTCTACGGTAGTGAATGGTGGATTCAAAATGTAGATCGTGTCCGCGGGCACCTTGTAAATCGCGACATAACTGTAATAGAGCCAATTTCGGTTAGTTAAGCAAGCTTATTTAATTAAAGTACACCTAACTATCGGATTACCTTCAACTTAGTTAGGGTTCTGAAGGTACTTGAATAGATCACTATCGGAAGATAATACAACCGTTGAATACTCGTCAAAAATATTTACATATGCTTCTAGGCTACGTCTGAAAGCGAAGAATTCTGGATCTCTCTCAAGTGCATCAGCAAGTGTAGCAATTGCCTTTGCTTCTCCTTCACCTTTAAGCTCATTAGCTGTCTTATTAGCCTCTGCCAATATTATTCTGACTTCTTTATCAACATCAGCAGTAATAGTTAGATATGCTTCTTCCCCTTCAGCTCGTAGCTTGTCAGCTCTAACTTTCCGCTCACTACGCATACGGCTGAAAACATTCGCTTCTGTTGTATTTGGGAAATCAGCCCTTTTTATCCTTACATCCACTATATCCACGCCGTAGGAATTGGCATCAGAAGAAACAATAGCATTAGCTTTCGATAAAATGTCCTGCATCATAGCATCTCTTGTAGGAACGCCGTCATCTCTCAGTCTTGGAATCACACTAACAGTCCCATCATCATGAGTTATAGGTTCACCACCTATAATATCTTTTCGATCTCGAACACCTACTGCAGAACGCAACTCAGAAACTACGATCTGGCCAATAGTGGCTGCTGCATTAGTATCATCCGATAAGCTTAGAAGAAATGCCTTGGGATCGGTAATCTTATATCTGACGTAAGCGTCTATATCCAAGAACTGACTCTCTTTATCTGGCATCGAAGATGGTGGCATGTCTATACGTAGTAAACGATTATCGAAAACTACCACGTTATCTACAAACGGTGCCTTGAATGCCAGACCAGGAGCTGTAGTAACTTTTTGTATTTCTCCAAATCTTCTAATGACTACATACTCAGTTTCATCCACCGTGTACAGAGACTGAAGCCCAACTACGAGTCCAATTGCAAATATGGCCCCGATAAACGCAAGTATTTTCATTGCAATCCCTCCACTGGCACTGGCACTGGCACAGTTGCAGGCCTTGGTGCTTCAGACTCTAGTGGCAAGAATTGCAACATGCTTCCACCAGAATCTGGGTCTACAATAAACTTAGTAATGCCAGGAAGTACGGTTTCGATGGCTTCCAAGTACAATCTGCGCCTGGTTACCTCTTTTGAAATGGTATATTCTTCTAAAACTGTTAGGAACCGGCTTGCTTCTCCTTCTGCCCTTGCAACCTGTTCTACTTTAAATGCTTCAGCTGCTTGTACTATTTGTTGGGATTCTCCTTGCGCTCTAGGTAGTTTGTCTTGCTCATATGCCTTCGCCTCATTAACACGACTCTCTTTATCTACCCTCGCATTTACAACGTCGTCGAATGCTAATCTAACTTCATCGGGAGGTCGCACTTGCTGCAAAACAACGCTCAACACCTGTATACCTGTCTGGTATTCATCTAGAACCTGTTGTAGAACAAGTCCAGTATCTACTTGTACTTGTTCTCTATTTGCAATCAACGTATCGTCTATACTCCTCTGTCCAACAACTTGTCTAAGTGCCATTTCAGTAGCATCTTTTAAGGTTCTACCTTCTGGATTACCATCTGGAATACCTCTGATAACATCTCCTGGATCATCCACTCTGAATAGAAAGTCCTCTATGCTTTTGACTTTATACTGCACTACCATCTGTACGTTTACTATATTTAAATCTCCGGTGATCATCAGAGCTTCTAGCGGCACATCTTGAACATTTCCATTCTGTGCAGTCAGGACTCCCAGTTCCATTCTTCGAGTCACATCAACATCTATTATATCTCGCTGACCAATGGGCGCTGGCCAAAACCAATGTAAACCAGGCCCTGCTGTTGTCTGGAATTCTCCAAACATACGCAATGCAGCTTTCTCTCTAGGTGCCACAGTGAACACCCCAGAGGCCATCCATAACAATAACAACACCCCGACTATCATTAGTATTAGTATCTTCGATCCCCCTCCACCCAATCTCTGCATGATATTGTTCAAAACAGAACCGATTCCTCCAAGAATCTGCTCTATTTGTATGTCCTGACCTTGATTTCTACGTGGTGGTTCAAACATTAATTAACTCGTCAACAACTACTTTATAAAATACACAAGTCAAAAACTTGCCTCCATAGATTACCATATATATATAAAATATCAAGCGCATCCACGTGAAAGGCATATAGATTTATTTTACAGGATAATGTTTATCATGAGATTCTTACGATGTCTCCAAATCTAAATATCTCTAGCATAGTATGCGGCAAGCCTGTAAAGTATTCAAAATGATACCTATATCCGATCCTGACATAAAAAGATTCACCTTCCCTTACGTAACCTTAATAATAATTATGGTGAATGTAATTGTATTCGCTTATGAGGTCACTCTTAATAATCCTGAAACTACAAAATTATTCTATAGTTGGGGTGTAATTCCTTCTACATTCACGCAAGGCATTGAACAATTTGGATCTATATGCTACGGGGAAATATTAAGCACTAGTGAAGGGAGAATATGTCGAGGAGAAGTGTTAATACTTCAGGCTGGCAGTAATAGCTTAGTAACCTTGATAAGCTCCATGTTTATACACAGCGGATTTATGCATTTTGCTGGCAATATGCTGTTCTTATGGGTGTTTGGAGACAATGTAGAAGATGTAATAGGCCATAAGAAATATCTAGCTTTTTATCTCATATGTGGTGTCCTAGCTAGCCTATCTCAAATTATTGTTGATATAGGGAGTAGTTCACCAATTATAGGAGCTAGTGGTGCCATAGCCGGAGTATTAGGTGCCTATATAATATTCTTCCCAAGAAGCCGCATAAACACATTGGTTATATTCTATTTCATAACAATTACCAGAATCCCAGCTATTTACATGTTGGGGATTTGGTTCATAGTGCAGATATTTAATGGTCTAGGATCATTTCAAGTTGGCATAACCACACAAGTAGCTTATTGGGCCCATATAGGCGGCTTTATTTCCGGTATTATCATTATAAAAATTCTTGTGCAGCCCTATAATAACCCTGCAGATTACAAATAATAGAATCCCATTATCAATATTATACCGAGAACAGACTGTACACCAAATTCGCCCAGACAAACAATCCTAAAGCACACAGTACCAATTCTGGTTTTTGAATCTTCATCTCTTTATTCGTCATCAATTTTATAACTATCCAATACCTATTAAGTGTCTCCTGAGCCAAATTCATAACAGTCGCAGTCAATATCAGGCTAAGTGCAAGAAGGCTCATAAATAGAAGAACTGATTGAACCCCTAGAGATATATACCCTATAACCATGTTAAGAGCTATAAGTATTACGGCAAGACTAGGCATTAGTTCAGTTTCTAGATCTGCTTTTATAGCCAATTCTTTTATAACACTAACGTGCTTATTAATACGGAAAAGTTGATATATTGGCACCAGCATAGAAAGTGTCTGCAGCAACGGTGTATGTGAATCTTCTACTTCATTCCCTATTTGCTTCCAGGTAGTATAAACCCAATAATAGTAATACAAACCCCAAGTAGCCACAGTCAAGATGAAAATTCTTGTGCCACTTATAACATAAGCCTCGCTCTGATATTGTGTATCCTCCTGAGAGATTCCTTCTGATTTGTCACTTGACACAGCAACAATAGATATATTCTCTCCGCAGTGCCCACAGTAGTTGTCATTCGAATCGTTTATATATCCGCACGCATGACACTTTTTATCAGACAATTGCAATGTAAACCTTCCTTAGTACAACCAAATATGTTTATTTCATAGCAGTTCTAGTGATCACTAGTTTGGGTAAATCTATCCCCAGTACCCATTAGAAGTCCACCAGACTATTCCACCCATCGGAAGTCTAGCCTGCAGCTTGTACAATAAATTACGTGGATCTTCTTCAAATAAATCGAGCAAATAATCGATATGTTGTATCAATTTATCTCTATTCCCATACCAAACATCAGTCCAGACTAGCTGTGGGTTCTTGCCAGATGTCTCAGTTCTAGCACCAGAGTAGTGGGCATCAAGTTCATTTCTCAAATTGTCTGTGTGCCCCAAGAAGAATTCACCTTTATCTAAGGTTAGAATATACAAATGCCTTTTTTCGTCCAATAGGGATCAAAATCCATTCGCTAAATATCTGCAACCCTATCATCCAAGAAATATATCTGGAACACTATTCCAATGTATCTGCACCAGATACATATCTGGATAAATTTTATTAAGAGTTAGTTTCTTCGAAAGCTTCCAATATAGCCCTAGGACTCATAGGAAGTTTAGTCATTCTTAGGCCAGTAGCACTGTGAATTGCATTGGCTATTGCAGCCATTGGAGGAATAAGTACTGTTTCGCCAACACCTCTGATACCAAATGGATGCCTATCATTTGGCACTTCAATTATCACACAATCTATCATCGGAAGATCTAAACTAGTAGGCATTCTGTAATCTAGAAAGCTGGAATTTGCCATAGTTCCATCGTCTGTATAAAAATATTCTTCATTGAGTGCCCAGCCTATGCCTTGCAGGGCTCCTCCTTGCATCTGTCCTTCTACGTAACTCGGATGAGCTGCTCTTCCAGCATCTATGAAGGTAGTATATCTAAGGATATCCACTTTCCCAGTTTCTGGGTCAACTTCTACATCTACTATATGACCTGCCAATTGAGCTCCAACACCACCTTGTTTATCTATACCAGAACAAGTAACAGGTCCTCCAGTATCCATGAGCTTAGCTGCCAAATCTTTAAACGTTATCTTGTCGTCAGTGTTTTTTGTACATATAAACACGCCGTCACTGAACTCTACGTCTTCAGGCTGCACTTCCCATATTAAAGCTGCCCTGTTGCTCATTTGCTTGATTACTTCTTTTGCCGTGTTTATAGCAGCTCTACCAGTATCAAAAGTAATTCTACTACCACCAGTAGTACCAGTCCAACCTACTGAATCCGTATCCACTACCAACGGGTTCACATCATCAGAAGAAATCCCTAGAACTTCTGCGGCCTGCATCGCTATGGCTGCACGAGATCCGCCAATATCCATTGACCCTGTTAGTAAATTTATAGTGCCATTAGCATTAACATTGATAGTCGCAGCAGAACCACTACCTCCGCCATTGAGTCTGTATCCTACAGCAACTCCCCTACCTCTATTAGGCCCTTCCAGAGGAGCATTGTAATGGGGATGCTCTTTCATTACCCGTTCTACTTCTTCGTTACCAAAGTTCAAATGAGGAACTCCACTTGGGGCCCGGTCTCCTTCATGTACTGCATTCATCATTCTAAACTCTAACGGATCCAATCCAAGTTTTTCAGCTAACTCATCTATAACTGTTTCAACAGCAAAAGCAGCCTGTGGTTGCCCTGGTGCTCTGTATGCAGCTACTTTCTGTTTGTTACAAACCACATCGAATCCATCAACTAACAAATTATCTATCTTATATGGTCCTAATCCACTCATCGCACCACCACCAACTGGAGATCCAGGAAATGCTCCCGACTCGAACGCTAGGTGAAGTTCTGCAGTAGTTATAAGAGCATCTTTATCTACTCCTATTTTACATCTCATATAAGTACCAGATGTTGGCCCCGTCCCTTCGAATACTTCCTTACGGGTCATGGTTATTTTTACAGGTCTCCCTGTCTTTTTCGAAAGTTGTGCAACAACTGGATCTAAGTATGTTAGAGTCTTACCTCCAAAACCGCCTCCTATTTCCATCGGCACCACTTTAACTTGTGAAGCTTGTATGCCCAAGATAGCCGCAGTAGCATCTCTAATACCAAATATGCCTTGAGTACTAGTCCAAACAGTCAATCTTCCATCGTATGACCAGCTAGCAGTAGAGCTATGTGGCTCTATATAGCCTTGATGGACAGTCTGTGTATTGAATTCTCTCTCTATCACTAAATCTGCATCTTTAAAGCCTTTGTCTAGGTCACCTCTTTTAAATTGTATGTGACTAGCTATGTTACTTTTTACTCCTGTATCCTCTCCTTTACCGAACCTCTCAACCTTAAATACAGTAGTCAAACCTTCGTGCAATACTGGGGCACCCTCCTTGAGAGCATCATGCACTGTTAGAACAGGCTCAAGAACATCGTATTTAACGTCTATTAAACCGATTGCCTCTTCTGCAATATGAGCATCTGTAGCAGCTACAGCAGCAATTGCATGCCCTTTATATAGTACTTTCTCCGTAGCAAGCATATTCTCTGCCATGATCCTTGAACCGTTATCAAAATTAAGAGGGCCAGATATTATTGGAAAGTCTTTTGATGTGACTACAGCCTTAACCCCTGGCAAAGCCTCTGCCTTACTGGTATCTACAGACAGTAATCTAGCATGAGCATAAGGGCTTCTGAGCACTTTACCCACAAGCATGCCTGGTAGATGTATATCGGCTCCGTACTTTGCACGACCAGTGACTTTATCTAAGCCATCATGCCTTATAGGCCGGGTCCCTACAGTATTAAGTTTTGGTAGATTTCCTGATATAGCCATGGAAAATGCCTCCTAATGTATCATTTTAGCCAAGGTGAAATACTAAACTAACCTTCTACATCATACATCACACTGACCATCCTTGAAACCCTTGGCTGTCAAGGATTAACCAGTATCATATGAATGCAGCCTAATTCCAATCAAATATGCTACTACAAATCTAGTACAAGTTATGTAATTGTACTAACTTATAGCAACAACAGCCCCAGCAGCCTCGAGTTTTTCTTTGGCCTCATCAGCTTCTTCTTTCCCCACACCATCTTTAACTGTCTGAGGAGCTGCCTCAACTAAATCCTTAGCTTCTTTTAATCCCAAGCTAGTAACTTCCCTGACACCTTTAATAACATTTATTTTATTCGGGCCAATTTCTTTCAAAGTAACTGTGAACTCAGTTTGTTCCTCCACGTCTGCTGCTACAGATTCGGCAGGAGCAGCGGCAACAGCCACAGGAGCAGCGGCACTAACACCAAATTCTTCTTCCAAGTTCTTCACCAACGCTGAAAGTTCCAACACAGTCATACTCTTTATCGATTCTAATAATTCTTCACTATTCATTCTAATACTCCTTATTTGAATTTCTTCCTTATAGATTTCCGGACTCCAATGCCATTAGTTATCGTTGATTTGCTCAACCCTACGTTGCAAGACAATGGCTATACTACTCAATATAGAGTTTAAAGTAATAACTAGTCCTGAGATTGGTGCACGCATTTGCCCAAGTAGTTTGGAAACTAATACCTCTTTGGATGGCAAGTTAGCAATAGCAATAACTTCATCGCTAGTGAGCACGCTAGATTCCATTACACCCCCATGTATCACCAATGGTATCCTGCTCGAAGTAATAAAGTTATTTATAGCTTTCGGCACCTCTGTTACGTCATCATACCCAAAAGCTATACCAGTAGGTCCTTTGAGAACAGAGTCAAAACCCTGTCTGCCGATTTCCTCAGCCGCTCTCAAAACCAAGGTGTTTTTGATTACTTTATATTCAATACCTTGAGTTCTAAGTGCTTTTCTGAATGCATCCATCTGTGCAGCAGTCAGACCTTCATAACCAGTTGTAACTACTATACTGGACTTACTCAATTTATCTTTCAATTCATCTACTTGTTTTATTTTGTTTTGTGCTGGCATACATCTCCTAAGAATAGTGGCTCTCCTTGGCTAAACCAAGAAGAGCCACTACGAATATATCTAGTTAAAACTCTACTGATTAAGCCTCGGCGGGTTTATGGATTAAGGCCCATTGGCCACCCACTGTCTATGGCAATATTTTTTATCTTCTTCTATTATACTGCTATCACACTCAATTTGGAAACATCTAGTTTAATACTTGGGCCCATTGTAGAGCTCAGAAACGCCGTGCGCATAAATTGACCCTTTAAAGCAGAAGGTCTTGATCTCATTATAATATCTACTAATGATTTCAAATTCTCAGTGAGCTTTTCGTCATCGAAACTAGCCTTACCTATGGGAACGTGAATTATACCGCTACGATCCATCCTGAATTCAACTCTTCCCATTTTAGCTTCCCCTACAGCTCTTGCAATATCCTGAGTTTGAACAACAGTGCCAGTCCTTGGATTAGGCATAAGCCCACGCCTACCCAAGACTCTACCCAATTTCCCTATCTTCCCCATCATATCTGGCGTAGATATAGCTACGTCGAAACCCAGCCAGCCACCATTTATCTTTTCTATTAGTTCATCGTCTCCAACGTAGTCAGCACCTGCCGCCTGCGCATTAGTTGCTGTTTCTCCATTGCCAAATACCAAAACACGTATATCTCGCCCAAGACCATGTGGAAGAAGAGCGACACCTCGAACCAACTGCTCGGCATGCCTAGGATCGGCTCCTGTTTTTATATGCAATTCTACTGTTTCATCGAATTTTGCAGTTGCAGATTGCTTAAGTAACGTTACAGCTTCCTCAAGGTCGTAAGCTTTATCCGCATCAATCAACTGTGTCTTTGCAATATATTGTTTACTATGTTTAGTCATATATAATACGATCTCCTCTAATCCTCTATATCCACGCCCATACTTCTAGCTGTGCCTTCTATTATCTTTTCTGCTGCCTCCAAATCAGTGGCATTCAGATCAGTCATTTTCACTTTAGCTATCTCCCTGATGAATTCTTTGGAAATACTGCCCACTTTTTCTCTGGGTGGTAATGCACTCCCCTTATCTACATTTATTGCCCTTCGTATCATGTCCGACGCAGGTGGTGTTTTCGTAACAAAAGAAAACGATCTATCCTCATAAACTGTGATATGAACTGGGACTATGCCAACCTGCGAGGCAGTTTGAGCGTTATATTCTTTAACAAAGCCCATAATATTGACTCCATGCTGACCTAATGCTGGGCCAACAGGAGGGGCTGGTGTCGCTTTACCAGCCTCTATTTGAAGTTTAACTATTGCACGAATTTTCTTGGCCAATGACTCCTCCTAAAGTTTTTCCACCTGCAGGAAATCCAGCTCCACTGGTGTTTCTCTGCCAAAGAATGAAACAAGAATGCTGACTTTACCTCTATCTTGGAAAACGTGATCCACGGTCCCGATGAAATCTGTAAATGGACCATCCGTAATCCGGACACTCTGCCCTTGTACAAAACCAATACGCACCTTGGGAGTCTCAGATTCCATCTGGCTAAGTATAGCTTCAACTTCATGTTCTTCCAATGGTACTGGTTTAGGTCTAAGCTCTTTTTCATCTTCCGATGAGACGAACCCAGTGACACCAGGCGTCTCCCTTACCACGTGCCAGCTGTCATCATCCATAGACATTTGAATCAGAATATATCCAGGGAAAACCTTACGCCTTACAGACTTGCGCTTACCTTCTCTTATTTCTATTTCCTCTTCAGTAGGAACGATAACTTGCAGTATACGATCTTTGATATCCATAGAAGATATGCGCTGGTCTAGATTACGTTTAACTCGTTCTTCTTGACCAGAATATGTATGTATTATATACCAGCGTACGTCTTTTTCACTGGTTGTTGTACTCATTTTATTATCCTATCCATATTTACTTATAGAAGAAGCTTAACACCACGGCCAAAAAGCATATCCAAAACACCCAGTATTATCCCAACCGAAATAGATATGATTATCACAAGTATGGTCAGCCTAGTCGCCTGTTCTCTACTAGGCCAGGTAACTCTTTTCAACTCAGCAATTATATCACGGAAGAATTGGAATCCTTGGCCACCACTCTTAGGATTCGATGCTATCTGGCGTGCTGAGCCTCTTGCTGGCAATCTAGCCACTATTAGTTATCTCACTTCCCTATGTACTTTATGTTCGCGACAACGAGAGCAATACTTAGACAATTCCATTCTCTGAGGATCACTTCTCTGATTTTTTACGGTCGTGTAATTTCTTTCCCTGCAATCCCCACAAGCAAGGGTTACTACAGGTCTTGCTCCTCCTCGTTTAGCCATCTTAAGCTTCCTCTATGCTTATTATAACTCCGGCACCAACCGTCCTTCCGCCTTCCCTAATAGCGAAACGTAGGCCTTCCTCCAGAGCAATTGGATTTATAAGGCTAATACCCATTGTAATATTGTCTCCAGGCATAACCATTTCGACTCCATCTGGGAGTTTTATTTCACCAGTAATATCTGTGGTTCTTATATAGAATTGCGGCTTATATCCATCAAAAAATGGGGTGTGCCTACCTCCTTCATCTTTTCCAAGTACATAGACTTCAGCTTGTGCCTTAGAGAATGGTTTTATGGATCCAGCCTTAGCAAGAACTTGTCCTCTTACTATATCTTCTCTTTCAACACCTCTCAGCAAGCAACCAACGGCATCGCCAGGTTCACCTGAATCGAGTGTCTTATGAAACATCTCAACACCAGTAACTACACTCTTGCGGGTATCACCTATCCCTACTATCTCAATTTCGTCTCCAGTTTTAACAATGCCTCTCTCTATACGACCAGTAACAACGGTACCTCGGCCTTTTATCCCAAACACGTCTTCAACTGGCATCAAGAAAGGTAATTCTTTTGGTCTATCTGGAACGTCTATGTAGTCATCAACTGCCTGCATGAGCTTAAGTATGCCTTGTGTCCATTCAGAATCCGCATTACCATCAGCCTCTAATGCCTTTAGAGCGCTAACTCTTACTATTGGTATATCATCTCCAGGGAATCCATAACTGGTCAAGAGTTCTCTTAATTCCATCTCTACCAGTTCCAACAGTTCTGGGTCATCCATTGCATCGCATTTATTCAATGCTACAACCATTTTTGGAACCATAACCTGTCTTGCAAGCAGGATATGCTCTCTGGTTTGAGGCATAGGACCATCCGGTGCACTTACCACAAGTATTGATCCGTCCATCTGAGCAGCTCCTGTGATCATATTCTTGATATAATCAGCGTGTCCAGGACAGTCTACGTGAGCGTAATGCCTAGCTTCCGTTTCATATTCTACGTGAGTTATAGCTATAGTTACTCCTCTAGCCTTTTCCTCTGGTGCATTGTCTATAGAATCGAAAGGTCTGTATTCCGTGTCACTCTGTACATTTTTGCTCAAAACCATTGTTATTGCTGCAGTAAGAGTAGTTTTACCATGGTCTACATGACCTATTGTGCCCACATTAATGTGTGGTTTATTTCTCTCAAATCTTTTCTTAGCCATTTACTCTCTCTCCTTAATTTCTACTAACAGATGGAGCCCACAACCGGACTTGAACCGGTGACCCCGTTCTTACCAAGAACGTGCTCTACCACTGAGCTATGTGGGCCAACGTCTTTATTTGAACCTCACATATTGGTGGACGGGGTAGGATTCGAACCTACGTAGCCCTTCCGAGCGCCAGATTTACAGTCTGGTGGTATTAACCACTCACCCACCCGTCCAAAGCAATTTCAGCTTAGCATTTTTGCAATGCCTATCCAAGCCCTCCAACCACATCCAAGTTCTGGATACCAGAACATAATTTATTTTACAGCCCGAGAGGGGATTCGAACCCACTAACCTGCCGATTACAAATCGGCTGCGCTGCCCTTGCGCCACTCGGGCAAGATATCCTCTTCAGACAGCACAACTTACCTCTAAGGAAAGTTTGGATAACAATTCAATACAAAAGTAAAGGATTTTTACCTTGAAGAGTATACTACGAGACTACGACTATATCTACCGGAAACGTAAATGTCAATACTGATCTCCAATAATTAGGAAAATGGTATTTAAATACACGTAAGCAAAACCCATTCTGTACAGTAATTACATTTCTTTCATTATAATATCAGCCACCAGTTTTCCCATTTTCACGCTATAGTTTGTTCCTCTGTCTTCTGGGTAAATTTGTGTAGTATTTGCAAGGTACAAATTATTTATTGGAGTTTTATGATCCGGAATACGCTCTGAATACATAGTCCCTATTATCGGCTGGGCAGCTGCCACCTTGTGATAGTGATATTCCTCTATCCAAGACCTATCGAAGGAAGGATTAATTTTCTTTAAATGCGGAATGTATTCTTCCAGCAAATCCTCTTGCGTCATATGGAATAGTGGATTATCTTCACCTAGGTAGTTAGCAATATACAAAACATGTTTCCCTCCATACAATGAAGGATCCACAAAGTTTGTTTGTTCAATTAGGCCTACAAAAGGTATGGATCTATCTGCTATATTAAGCCAATATATATCCGTAAACGGCCTATCCATAACGAGTATTACTAATACGGCAGACAAATAATTTACGTCATTCAATTTTTTTACATAATCGTCCGGCAAAGATGGTACAAGCCTAGGAAACACATATGAAGGAGTAGTAGACAAAATAACATCGAAGTATTTTGTGTCAGTACCACCTGATTTATTACCTATCTCTAATCCCTTAGCAATCCCATCTTCTACCACGATGCTTCTAACTGGTGTAGACAGAAATACTTCTCCGCCGTTCTCCTTTATCTTCTGATCTAAGGCCTCAAATATTTCAGCGAAACTACCCATAGGGTAACCTAGGCTCTCTTTCTGCATCCCTCTAATACCTTTACCTCTGGAAGCAAACCTAGTTTGTATTTTGCCCCAAAACCATGGCATCCCAACTTTATCGTATTGATTCCCAAATTTACCCCTGAGTAACGGGCCCCATACCACATCATAAACTTCCCTACCGGCATATTTGCGTATCCACTCATCTGCAGTATAAGGCTCGAGCTTGCGCCAATTCTTATAGTACTTAAGGTAAAGTGTTACCAACCCTAGGCGAATACGGCTCAGAAGACTAATTTCATTGAATCTTAGCAGATCCAATGGAGTTACTAGGTTAAATATTTTGTTGTTATAAAAGAATCCAACCTTTGACTGTATCCAAGCCAGCCTGGTTAATAATCCTAATTCCTCCATCAAGTCTATTATGTCTGTGTCACTAGTAAACAGGTGATGGTATCCTTTTTCCAGTCTTCCCCCACCCACATCGAAAGTGGATGCCTGACCACCAAGAAATGGTGCACCTTCATAAACGGATACCTTGTGTCCATTTTTGACAAAGCTGTTAGCAGCTGCTAACCCAGCAATTCCTGCTCCAATTATTCCTATATTCATACGCTATCCTCTGTGCGATTCACTGTATGTAAAGTATTGCTACAGTAGAATATACTTTATTTTCTACTTTACCTTACTATAACGCACAAGTTGTGTTACAGAAATCTTGTCCGCCCATAAATATACCATTCCCAAGAGTGTCACAGGTAATAATAAGGAAAGATGCAAGACAATTGTATATGCTGCAGAAAGATCCGTATCAACTCCAAGCAATCCTAGTGTTATGGAAGATGCTACTTCAAATGAACCGATACCTCCTCCTGCTGCAGGCAGTGAAGTAGCAAGATTAGAAGCAGCAGTCACTAACAATATAGCCCCTATAAATTCTGTAGCAGAGAAGTAATCATTAAGACCAAATGCCAGTCCAACAATGTAATACATCACTGCCTCAGATATCCATACCGGAAGCGACAGTAAGAAGACAGATAAAAGCCTGCTTGGATCCCTAAGAACCATGAAACCTTCTATAAATAATTTCACTAGTTCTACGATCTTAAAACGCATATTCTGTGGTAAAAAGCAAGTCATTTTGGAAATAAATGTTTGAAGTTTATCTGGATAAAATGCGGCCAATATCATAGCCAAAGCAGCTATCAGAAATGGTAAGGACAATAGCATAGTAAGTATCATCCAACTGATTCCTGCTTTTATCCCTATGCCCTGTAATACTTGTACTACTGGCAGCACAAGAGAAGCTGCCAAAATGAAGAAAAGTAGTGTGATTCCGTCAAGTACCCGCTCTATGGCTATAGTTGCCAAGGAGGCTAATTTACTAACCTGTTCTTTCTCGCCAATATAATAAGCCCTAACAAACTCACCAAGACGAGCGGGTAGTACATTGTTCGCCATATAACCTATTACAACTATTGGGAACAGCTTAATAGTAGGCACATTTTTTATTGGGAAAAGTAGGTATTTCCATCTTAATGAGCGAAAGAACACGGCTATAAAATAGGCAATCAAAGATATTGGTATCAGTAGATAATTCGCTTGGCCAATTATCTTGGCTGTTTCCCTGATATCTATCCTAGTGACAAATATAGCTAACAATACTGAGCTGACTAATAATGCCAGCCAAAACCGTCTGGATTGTGACAAATGCTGAGCTCCATTTTTCTTATTTGGCCAGTATATATTCGATAAGTGCAGCGATACAATATCCAGCAATTAAGTTATGAGGCAATTAACCGTATACTTATTGCTCATAAGCTTCCTCAAAATATGCGACCGCTTCATGAAACAAGAAAGGTGCATCGGTTCGCCTAAATATATAATAGTCAAGAAAGCCCTTCCACTTCTCGCTACTACTTAGATTAGTCAAGATATTTTTAACGCTTAGGCACATGTCCACATCATTTGATCTACATGGTTTATAACCCTCAGACGGCCACCACATATACAGGAACTCACGCCTATCTGTATATTCATCGCTGTATTTACTGGCTATATGGTCATTGCTGTCGCTAGCTAATAGCACGAACCCTTCTGGTTTTTCTTCAAGTTTATGCATATCTAAGTAATCTACATTCTTGTATTCCCTTATATACCAGAGCAAACCCCAATATATATCCCTGTCTACCGACAACATTAAGTCGTGCCCATGACCCGTTCTTGTAGCAATATTGTTTATTTCAGATATAATTCGTTTTGCTTCCGGAGAACCTTGTGCGTAGACTATCATCTCAGTAGGAACATCTCCAGAATTATAGCTAACATCCCATGCTGTGCGAAACCCAAAAAGAAAGAGTAGCCCAGAGATTGATAACAGGCTTATCTTTAGGGCATTCGACGGTGACAATCTCCAGCATGTGAATAGTCCATAGCTTATTATGACTAGTGCAGATAGCGATAAACCCCAAACTTCTAACATACCCAACCCACTTGTATCTAGTATAAGAACCTTGACTACGAAATATATTGAACCCAATGTCAAAAGACAGGCTTCTAAAATTTTGAAGATCCCTAATTCTCTCCAATTTACAGAGGAAATTGTAGTATCTATTAACTTGCCAGATAGAAATATCATAGGCACAGCTATATTGACAGCTAACCATGGCATTTTCTCTCCAGCCCAGGAATACATGATAAATGTCAAAACTGTCCAATACACCAGGAACCTAGTGAATCTATTTCCTTTACAAATGTATACTGCTATGGCTATAAGAGAAAGAACGAAAGGTAAAGTTTCATAGATTGGTGTCACAACCAAATAGTAGTACCACGGTTGGTCACCTCTACGCTCCTCATGTTGAACTATCCAATAACCCAGTGACTGCCATACTCCACTACCAATCCCGAGTAGGTTTGTAAATACCGTTGTAAACAGAAGTATCCACACTCCGTAGAATATCGTAGCACTTCTTATCCATACTTTACGGTTCCATATAAATCCAATCAGTGCAGAAAACCATAGCAAAAGGATTATTATAACCGTTGCGATAACAATACCCTTGCTTATGTCTGTGCCTCCTATGTTAAATAATATATCTCCAGACGGGGATCCTATAGAATTAATAGAGTCTGCAAGTATCACACCATAAGGGGCCAATTTACTTTGGAAAAGACTGGATACTGCGGAGACCTGTGGTACAGAAAGAGTAACAAGTAGCACAAGAAAACTGCCAGCATTTGAAAAATTTGACATCCTGTGACGAAAATTCGGCTTACCATAAAAATATCCATACCCAGGCCAATATCTGTACTCTTCGATAGTTACTACACCTACAGAGTTTGGCCCTATCTCATCACTGTATCCATTATTATCTTTACGTAGTGCAGGTTTCCGTAACAACCAAGGTATCCAATCCGTGGAACTAATTATAAATAGATATGAACAAACTATAAGTAATGATATGAAAGTGGTTTCTTTAGTTGCAAATGATAAAGCTAATACGAGTGCACTAAGATATATGTATCGAGATCTACCAGTATCTAGATATCTCCACATCAATATAACAAGCGAAGTTGTCCAAAAAGCCATAAGTATGTCATTACGGGCGTATCTACTGTAATACAGCATCATTGGAGAGAAAGCTATCATAAACGCAGTGACCAAAGCTCCAATCCTACCCATCCGATCCCTTAAGAAAAATGGAAGGATCACCAATAATGTTCCAAGAATCGCATGTAATAGCCTAGCTGTATAGTCACTATCACCAAATAAAAAAAACATCAATGCTGTGCCGTGGAATTGTAAAGGGCCATGCATAAGCGGGGTATGCTGAAATCCATCACCTTGATATAGTAAGTAGCTATAATATGCATGAAGGCTTTCGTCATATCCAAAAGACCTCGATCCCAAGTCCCAGAATCTCATGGCTAAAGATATCAGAACGAGAATGATATAAAACCATACCTCCCATTTTTCTATTCTTTTATTACTTATCTCGTTCATTTAACTTTCTTTCAGGTTTGCTTATAAACAAATCATTTGTTTATTTTATATATCGAAACCCGGAATCCTGAAAAGACAATATCGCTTATTTCATTAAATACTTTGTGGCTTGCATTCCCATATAGTTCCACTTCTCTTGGGCCTACCACAATATAATCTATATCATATTTCCTCAGTAGACTTAACGCTTCATCAATATCATCAGTAGTATAAATCTTCTCTATATGATTTTCTCTACCTAATTGTAATTCTCTTGTTCCTCTCCATTGATGCTCATGTCCAGGCCAACCTAGAACTGTTGCGAATCCAGTACTACTAGAGAATATACTACTTAGAGAGTCGTAATCTCTGCCAATGCCTTCCAACAATCCATCTCCAGTTTCCAAGTTCTCATTTAGCCATAGAACAGCTTGATATATATCAGCGTCTTGTTGTTTAAGATAGGTTAGCCCATCTAGCGATCCGTAGTCTCTAGATAAATTTACTCTGCTCAGAGAAGTTTCAACCGAATAATACAGAGAACCAAAGAGCATAGAAACAGTAACAGCAGACCAAATCACCTTTGTGTAGACTGAAAAATTAAGATGCCTTTTCTGATAAGCGGATACTACCCAATATATACCTATAGGAGATGCTACTGAAAATAGTATCCACACTTGGTAGTACAATTTAAAGATAGTATTCATCCTATTATGAAACAAATCATCTACTCTGAAGAACTCCGCTCCAATAATCAAGAATAGACCTGTACACAAGATAACTAAGCTAAATCCAACTACCTCATCTGAGCCTGCATAAGAATACTTTATCAAAGCAATTACCAAAATGCTTTGTATCATCAATATCGGAAGCACAGCAAGAAATCTACTACTAATTACATCAGGCACGTTTGCGGAAAATCCTAAAGTACTAGATCCCAAATGCCATACAGCCCAAAGCAGGAAAGGTACAGCAGTCAAGCTTATGGAAATTGCAATGATCAGCCATAATCTACCTGCCTTAGCATCACTGTTACAATTCACACACGCATTCGCAAGAAGCTTATTGGAATGCCCACATATAGCACACTTTTGATTAACCTTATAGCTATTAATTAACTCGAGCATTTGCGACCAAATGAACGGCCATAATAATATGAAAAAGCTACCCCATATCAATAGCAAATGGATTGGGCGACTGCCAATTGCTCCAACTGGCAATATCCCGGAGACTTGACTTTGCATATTCAAGTAATACGGTAAATATAGGAAAATAGAGAGTACTGCAATAGAAATCATTGGAGAATACAAGAGTTTAATAGTATCTCCTGATTTCCATTCCGCCTGCTGTCCTGCTTTTATGATGCAAACAACGCACCATATAAACATCAGCGGAATTATGTCCCAACTATTAATGAATCCTAAGCATCCTAAGGATATAGATCCTATAGTTATCATCCAGATGTTTTTGAATTTTAGCTCCAGCTTAGAGGCACTAGGCATTATGAAAAAATTGAACACGAATGTTAAGAAGAGCAATATAAATGGGATAGACATAGCATGTGGATGAAGATCTCCAAGTAAGAATGTAAAGAAAGGAAATTCAGTGATAGTATAGTCAAGACTATTCCCTTCCGCTCCCAATGTGTCTATCACTCTGGTGCTTCTCCACCACCATAGATATTCCACAGGATTCCATGAAACATTCTCTATATTAGTGAGAACAGACCATTTACCATTATTTTCCGTCCATTTTATCGCTATCCAAGACCAGAAAGATTCTGGGGCTAAACCTCTTAAACGAATAAATTCTAATATGCCTACCAAATTACTGGACATTAATAGAACTACTGGTCCAAGCATGGAAAAAGCAAATGCCTTACGTGCTGATGCTCCGTGTACACGTATCAAATTGTAACCTAACCCTAATACTGCTACAGCAGACAATGCTGGGATAAGGGCCAAAGCCAAATTATATGCAACACGAGTAGGGATATGTGCTAATTCGGCGATATTCCCCATTAATAGGTATCCGAAATAATAGTAGCTTACCCCATTCCCTCTAAGCCATGGGTCTTCAGGTGGAAAGTAATCGGCAATCACAGAAGCATTCAGAAAGGCAAAATCCATTGGCTGTTCTGTGGTATTTATGTTTGGATCGAACAGCCGAATAATTATCCAGAAGCCAAAGAATAATAAGAATATTCCTTCGAACAGGAATATAGTATTCCTGTCTGTCTTAAGGAATCGTATAAACTCAAATCTATTCTTATATACAATAATTATTGAAATTATTGTCATCAAGGTTAGCAGCATCCACAATATAATTGGCGTATTCGGAAGTATATTTAGAGAAGCTAGAACCCAAACAGGCCATGATATAAGCAACAATCCCAAGATCTTGCTTATAGAGTATCCTCTATCCGGAAGGCACGAGAATAACTGAAAGTTAAGTACAAAAGATATAAATCCCAGGAACTCTACGGTCAATAGCCAGAAAATAATTTCTGCCAATGTAATCCACTCCCTAGAAAATGCAAACTCCCAATGATATGCCTTTTAATTATCTCGAATCCCAAGTTACGCATCAAGTATTGTTATTAATCTGCAGAGAATAACTCATCTACAAACTGGGCAGGGTCGAATGGAGTCATGTCGTCCATGTTTTCACCAGTACCAATAAACAATATAGGTATACCCAATTCCTTGACTATAGGTATAACTACTCCACCTTTTGCAGTACCATCAATTTTGGACAGGAATACTCCTGTGCAACCTACAGCTTCTGCGAAAGAACGAGCCTGTATTAAACCATTTTGCCCTGTTGTAGCATCCAAAACCAGAATCACCTCGTCTGGAGCATTTGTGTCTATTCTAGACATTACACGAGATATTTTCTTTACCTCTTCCATAAGATTGTGAGTCGTATGTAATCTGCCAGCTGTATCTACAATTAAAACATCTTTAGATCTCGCATATGCTGCCTCAAGTGCATCATAAGCCACAGCAGCAGGATCTCCGCCAGATTTGTGTGCTATTACATCAGCCCCAACTCTTTGTCCCCAAACCTGCAATTGTTCTATTGCAGCAGCTCTAAATGTATCTGATGCAGCAAAAAGTACATCCTTACCCTGCCCTTTAAAATAATGTGCTAATTTCCCAATACTGGTAGTTTTTCCTACTCCATTCACTCCCACAATCAATATTACAAGTGGCCCTTTGGTATTATCACGAGATTGAAAATTGTTCTCTCTGCCAGATGACAGAATGGAAACTAGCTTCTGTTTTAAACTATCTATTACCTGTTGCGTCTCTCTAATTGTTCTATTAGACACTTCAAATTTTAATTCTTCTATCAAGTCATTAGCAGTAGATATACCAACATCACCTAATACAAGCATCTCTTCCAAATCTTCCCAAATAGACTCCTCTATGTTGGCTCTTTGGACTATGTTGAGCAATTTGGAATACCAAGATACTTTGCTTCTCTTCAATCCATCTTTTACTTTATCTCGCTGTCCGATTAATTTAAACACGATTAAAAATGATAGCATGGCCTCTATATCAAAGCAATTGGCTTGAAACAACAATACTTATTCATCAATGAATAAAACTATCAACTACTCCCACGCCCATTGCTATTGATAAACTAATTGAACACAGTGATGCTATAATGAACTCGGCCCATAGCATTAACGCCAATAATATACGATGCGCCCGTAGCTCAGTGGATAGAGCATCGGTCTTCGGAACCGAGGGTCGGGGGTTCAAATCCCTCCGGGCGTACCAGTTATTTAGGCACGAATCAAAGGTTTTATACCCTGCACCACCCCCAAGCAACGTGGCAAATCAACCAACCCAACCTCGTTGGTTGTGTCTGTGTTTATTTATTCTTAAGTTTTTCTAATCTCCTTTCTAAAGTTTTAGCAATAAGTTTATCTTCGACCAATGCCATAGGTATCTTGGGTTCTAATCTTTTAACAACTCTATGATGGAAAGCTTCATCTGCCTTAGACTTCCTGTATATCCCATTGGCACGTCCTAGGTTATTGCCAAGCCACAATAGTATCCGGCTACCTGCTGTTTGTTTCCATTTGAATTTGTGTCCATCCGGAAAGCAAAAATGCCCTTAATGATATAATTAATACAGACTTATTGTTGATGCATTACAACAGGGTGCAGATCACTCTACCTAATGTTAATATATCATCAGTAGTTTGGTATGCACCATTTGAGGCAACACGAAACAAGGAATTGGCCACGTTACACCCAGAATATTCAGGGTTTCTGTCTAACATGAACGACCGTATATTCGATCTGATGAAAATATTTTCAGGTGGGCATTATGTTGATCCGGCATTTAAAGGAAGTAACAGTATCAAAGATGTTCTTCCTGTTTTGATACCGGATTTGGCGTACACGGACTTGGAAATACAGTCTGGTACTGAAGCACCGATAAACTGGAAAAAATTTATCGGCCAACAACTCGAACCCGCAGAACAAAAGCTCATAGAAAAAAACCTTCTCGAATACTGCAAACTGGACACTCTGGCTATGGTCAGGATTTACCAATTTCTAAAGGGTTTATAGATATCACATTGTTGCTGTAGTAACTCCAATACTAGCCTTGAGAATACTGTGATCATCTTAGAACTATTTGGCATAGTCCTGACAGCGTAAAGGACAAGGATGAACAGAGTTTGGGGTGTAACGTAAGCGCAGGTGAGGGATGATAGGCACTAAGTAATGAGTTGGATGTTAACTGAGTATGAATAACGAAAAAGGCTTATATGAAATCCTAGAAGTTCACCATCGTGCAAGGCAAGAGGTGATACAGGCTGCATATAGAAGATTAAGTCTCATATACCATCCAGATCAAAACAAGTCACCTGATGCTGAAGAACGCATGAAGGAGCTTAACGAAGCATACGCGATTCTTACTGATCCAGCCAAAAGATCTGCATACGATGCTGGAAGAACTAGATCAGGTACTGGAGAGGATGCTAGACAAAGAGCCCAAGAGGCAGAAGCAAAACGCAAAGCTCGGAAAGAGAATGCTACACGCAGAGCTGAAGAGGCAAAAGCAAAACGTAAAGCTAGAGAAGAGGACTCTAGACGCAGAACTCAAGGGGCAGAAGCAAAACGCAAAGCTCGAGAAGAGGACTCTAAACGTAAAGCTCAGGAAAAGGACTCTAGACGCAGAACCACTGATGAAGAGTATTACAGGAAATTGTATGAGGATGCCATAACAGATTTTAATAAAGCTATCTCGTTAGATCCAAACTTAGCCGTTGCTTACAACAATAGAGGTGTTGCATATCAACGCCTAGGTGAGACGATAAAAGCAAATCAAGATTTTGCTAAGGCCAAGGAATTAGGGTACGAGAATTAGTAACTAAATGCAGGGGGTGGGTGGGGGGACCATGGTATTATTTACTAACCAAATGCAGGGGGTGGGTGCAATGAATAGGAAAACTTTCCTTGTTATCGGTGGTTTTATGCTAATCCTAGTATTAGCAGGCTGTTCAAGTGAGACGGACCAACACACAGTTACACCAACTTCTACAGTTACACCAACTTCTACAGTTACACCAGCTCCTAAATTTACTCGGCTGCAAATTGCCAAACAATATAGTTCACCACCCCCTATGTCGATAGACCCAGAAAAGGCAATAACGGCTGTGATGCATACTAGCCAGGGTGATATTACCTTCGAACTGTTTGCCTCAGAGGCCCCAAACACGGTAAATAACTTTGTGTTTCTTGCACAAGATGGGTATTACAACGATATTATATTTCATAGAATCATCAAGGGATTTATGATTCAAGGAGGAGATCCTACAGGTACTGGCTCAGGTGGACCAGGATATAGCTTCAACGACGAGCCGGTCACTAGGGATTATCTTGCTGGAACACTAGCAATGGCAAATTCTGGCCCTAATACAAACGGGAGCCAGTTCTTCATAATGCATCAGAACAACCCTCTACCCAAAAACTACACTATATTCGGTCAAGTTACCGACGGCATAGCCGTGGTCGATGAACTGGCAGATACACCTGTGACTGTGGGAGGAATGGGTGAGCGCTCTAGCCCAATAGAACCACCAGTCATAAACAGTATCGATATCAATATAGGGTCTTAGGGTGGAGCGGGTCTTGGAGCACTCATGTTTATATATGGTCTGGCAATGCAACGTAGGCGGAGTGAATAATGATAGGTATAGAATTCGCACACTCTGAAGTGGCAGGAGCAATCCTAATATTGAGCACGTTATGGTGGGCAAAAGTAAAAGGTGGGTCTGGTGAATTGCGCCTGAGTTTTAATTATGAGAATAACTAAAACTGACTATATGGAATATACTTTTTGCCCTAAAAACCTTTGGTTAAAAAAACATAAACCAGAGTTATTCGAAAACATTCCCATCACCGATTTCCAAAAAGAGATTATTCTTAACGGTCAAATAGTAGATGAAGCGTCAATGACTCTGTTTCCGGACGGAGAGCTTGTAACGTCCAAAAACTTAGATCCATTCGATTACAGTAAGGAACTAATCGCAAAAAAGAGCATAACTATATTTCAAGCCAGCTTCGAATGGGACGATTTCTTTGTACGAACAGATATACTGTGTTTTGATAAAGATACCGAGAGTTGGTCATTGTACGAAGTTAAATCTACCAACTCCGTAAAAAAAACTCCTTATAGTCACATCAAAGATTTGGCTTTCCAGAAACTCGTGTTGAAATCCAATAATGTACATATTCGGCATGTTGGCGTCATACATCTAAATAAAGAATATCAACGCAATGGATTATTGGATTACGATCAACTCTTTGAAGAGACCGACGTTACTAATGACGTGCAAGATATTGAAAATATCGTACATACTGAAATGAACGATATGAAGAAGTATTTAGGAATGCCTGAAAAATCTGGATGTGCTTGTTTGTACAAGGGCAGGAGTTCACAATGTCAAACTTTTTCTTATTCAAATCCGTCTGTGCCAGACTATTCGGTTCACAATATTTCCAGGATAGGCACCAGGAAAAAATTATTAACAGACTGGATGAATCGTGACATTTATTCTATTGAGGATATAGACAACCCTGACGTATTGAAGGGGTACCAAAGTTTTCAGTATCTTGCTCATATGCATGGTGGAGCAGTTGTAAATGTCAGAGAGATTCTAAGGATTTTAAATGATTTGGAGTTCCCGATTCATTTTCTTGATTACGAAACATATATGACGGCTATACCTGCATTTGATAGATGTTGGCCTTGGCAACAAATGCCATTCCAGTACTCAATTCACGTGTTGAACAATGATGGTTCACTGGAGCACAAGGAATACCTCATGAAAGAACCTTCCCAAGACATGACGCTGGCATTAGTAGAGCATTTGGTAGAGGACATGAACGACCATGGATCTGTAGTAGTTTGGTATGCACCATTTGAGGCAACACGAAACAAGGAATTGGCCACGTTACACCCAGAATATTCAGGGTTTCTGTCTAACATGAACGACCGTATATTCGATCTGATGAAAATATTTTCAGGTGGGCATTATGTTGATCCGGCATTTAAAGGAAGTAACAGTATCAAAGATGTTCTTCCTGTTTTGATACCGGATTTGGCGTACACAGACTTGGAAATACAGTCTGGTACTGAAGCACCGATAAACTGGAAAAAATTTATCGGCCAACAACTCGAACCCTCAGAACAAAAGCTCATAGAAAAAAACCTTCTCGAATACTGCAAACTGGACACTCTGGCTATGGTCAGGATTTACCAATTTCTAAAGGGTTTATAGATATCACAAGGACAACAATTAAGTACTCTAATATAATGCCAAGGTTGTTTTCAGGCACGAAAATAGACGATATGCGGGTGTAGCTCAGTGGTAGAGCTCTTGCTTCCCAAAAGTGTGCTAGGTTGTCTCCACGTGTACACCACTGTTTACCGCTGAAGTCATTTATACATGAAGTGTCCACTGGTGTAAATGACTGTTAATTGGTGCTTGCACAAAAAACTGAAAACCCGAGTGCTTCATGCCGTATGTTATTGACGAATGACGAAGGAGAAGCACTTTGGTACACTGACTATAGTCAGTTACTCAAAGGATAAATAATGAAGAAGAATCCATTTCCAATTTTTGGGATATTAGCCATGGTAGGAATAGGAATATCCATGCTTCAGATGTTTGTGAAAGACATATCTCTGATTATAGCGATTATGTGGGGAAGTACTGTAATAGTAGCTATCATCTTCGTTGCCCTCTACAAAATTGGCTATGGAGAGCGTTATAGAGGGAGTGGAGGAGATTAGCAGTGTATAAATTTTTCCGGTACGGCTTTTTTATTTTTGCACTAACCTTCTTGATTTTGATGATTACTCAGTTTTATTCCGCTGGTTACAACGTAATGAGTGGCGGTTCATCAGATTGGCACAAGGCTATTGCTGACATATTAGGTTTGCTTCCAATACCTTTTGTAATTCTGGCATTTTTTCTTAAGGCGAGGAAAAAGGGATTTGTTTTAGCCGGGATTACATTTCTAACTTTATTCTTGTCACATTCCCAATGGGCTCTCATCAATATGTGGAGAGAAGACGGGATTGTAATGGCTGGTTCATATCATGTTTTGAATGCGGTGATAATATTGCTACTATCAACAGTAATTCTGGCGATATCGTATACGCTGGTTTTTCAAAAAAAAGAAATCCTATAGACTCTGCTTAAAAGAGAGAGCTCTCAATTTAGTGAAAGGTCTCTTTTTGTGCCTAGGAAATGGTCGGAGTGAAAGGATTTGAACCTTCGACCTCCTGTTCCCAAATTATGGGGAGACCTGTTTCACATTGTATCTCCATGTAACATTCCGTAGCTAAACAAGGGTTTACTTGTAACATATTGTAACATCGTGGTCATTGGTGTTGGTGTAGATATTGGTGTAGAGAAATCTCAAAACCTTGTGGTTTTCTTGTGGTATTTACTGAGTAATTACTCTACTTTACTCAGTAAGGATAAGTAAGTTACCAGTAAGACCTAATGCTATAATTAACTAACCAAATGCGGGAGTGAGTAATGGCTAGAATGTGTCAGCCTTGTAAATTAAGTCTTGACGGAGACAATATGTTTTGTCCCAATTGTGGCAAAGCAACAAGAAAGTTTAGATCTACTGGCACTGTTTGCTTCTTGCTTATAGGAATCCCCGTAGTGATCTTTATTATTTTCTATATCATTGCAGTCATACTGTGTATACTACCGTGTCAAGCTTAGAACTATTTGGCATAGTCCTGACAGCGTAAAGAACAAGGATGACCTATGAAAAATAGACTACTTGGGAAGAAATCCTACTTTATCATTGGAATATTCTTGTTATTACTATTAGTCTCTGCGGCCTGCGAAAGGGACACTCTTATACTGGATGACCTAGTCGACTGGGATAAGCATCCTAACCTAGAATCTAACATTGATGACTGGGTGGCTAACAAAGATTGCATTGCTCTATGGGAAGCGAAATCCGATGCCAAAGAGTACGATGACAATCTCTGGTACTACATTAATTTCTTCATGTGGGAAATTGAATGTGACTATGCTAAGAACCCTGAACGTTTTAAATTTGACGTAGTACGATAGGAAACGAGACTATTTCTTTCCTAGCCATATGTTTCCTGACACAAGGCGATATTTTCCCCGATACCTTGGGATTCTGTTTTTGTAATATTATCGCTCATAAAGTTTTGCGTCTTCAGTGAATCCATCAACATCTGAAAGCTTCTTATCAGGGAACACCTCAACCTTCAGCAACCTCGGTTCGATTAATTGCACCAATATTACCCCAGCATCTCCTGAGGGTTCATCTGTAGCAAGTAGCTGTATATCGGGGATTATTAGGCCAATTGATTTTTTACAACCTGTTAAATTAAGTCCCCCTCCAGAAATATGTGATATCACCTTAATTTCTGAACCTGGTTCTGGGCAATACTTATACATTGACAATTCGTATTTAACTATGCCCTGCTCAACTCCAACATTTCCTGGACTAGGTTCGGCATTTACAATTTTGAAATCAGCAGCACCTGAGCTAGAAGTTGCATCCGGCCAATTTCCTATTGCAAACATCCACGCAGTCGGATCTATGTGGTTTGGTACTATCGATAAATGGCCATCCCAATATTTATGCGAATCTTTGCCTGCTAACCAATTAGTATCAACTTCAAACCAATTCCCAGACAACTTACCATCTATATCGTAATCAATTTTTCCAGCGAATGGTTTCACTTTACGTAGATTTTTTTGAAGCAATACTTCTCTTACTTCATCAGGAAAATGAGGGAATGGATCAACGGTATGTATTTTCCAGGATTCTCTACTATAGTGTTCTGGGAAAATGAATCCTTCCAACACTACTTCGTAATTATAAACTCCAAAATCTAAGGTTTGTCCTCCAATTCTGCCTATGAGTTGGCCTGACTTGACAGGAATACCATTCCAACCCAAATTTTTCTCTCCTTCTGATAATTCCCATTCATCTATTAGATCTTGTGAAAGGCTTGTTAAAAGGTCGAAGTAACTATGGAATGAACATGTGTGTGCGATATCCACCCGCCATTCTCTTAATTTTTCTTTTCCAGAATCAACACTGACATCACGTGGGCTGATATAGTAAATCACTCCATCAGCAATGGCACGAACCTCGTAGGAATCTCGTCCAAGTGAGCGATCCATAGGATTAAAGTACATGTGATCAATTGGCGTTACATGTGCGCCAGAAAGCTGTCCATAAGGTCTAATAGAAATGAAATCTTCGTAATACATTGGAGATTGGTCGAACTCAACCGAACCTGTGCCGCTGCAACCACGGAAGTTACGGTATTCATCGGGTATATTATTTTTCTCAGAGGAGGTATTTGTTAAATCTGATACGGGGGTCGACTCAGGTGTTGGTGATACGGGTGTAGCTGTTGGTGGCACTGACGTAACTGTTGGAATAGGTGTAACTGTTATGTTTGGTGTTGGTATTGGAGCAGGGGTATGGGGCACTTCCTTAATAACTTCCTTAATAACTTCTTTTATAACTTCTTTTATAACTATTTGAGGTGTGGATGTGGGTATGCTAGCTATCCTCGCTTCGACGGTAGCATAGACATCTTCTGTACTAACTCCACAACCTACCTGTAGAAGTATTAATGCTGCTAAGAATAAATATGTTAGATGTTTTATGCTTCACCCTATGAGGTTTCTAACTGCCGTTTTGAATTATACATGGTAGTTTACACTTGTCCATTCATCTTCAGTCAAAACAGAAGGTTGGATAATTTCCGATACCTTATATAGGGTATACCTACCATCCAAAAGGGGAAGTCGGTCTACTTCAAAACCAAGTATTTGTACCCCAACTGGTGTAGATACTGGTGTAGATTGGTGTAGAGAACCACCTCTCCGCTTTCCTCGCCATATGTTTCCTGAAACCTTGCCCCAAACTTGCTAAAATTACGCACGGCAATTCTCAAAACCTTAGTATTAACTCAGTGCGATTTGTGCCTAAGGAGTGTTACCAATTGGTAACATTAGACTAATAACATACCCCCTTTTTATATAGTCTTATACTATCTCATGCTATGAGTGACGCTCTAGGCGTATAAGTCTCTTGGTATGTGAACGCTCTCTGCCTACAACTATGTTTGCATCCTTCAGATGATCTTCTATCTTGCTCTGTATGATGGCCGAGGACAATGCACTGGCGGATTTTGGTATACCACTCTTGCTACCCAACTCAGTAAGCAATGCACTAGCAGTCCCGAGCCATACGTTCTGCGTCTGCATAAGGGCAATAATAGACTGCACTAGCCTAGGAGTAGGGTTCTCTGTTTCCTTTGGCTCTATGACGACAGGAATATCCCATCCCGCGTCATATATCCTTCTCCAACCACCCTGTTGGAGTTGAATGTGAGCCCATCTCTGTAGAAACTCCCTGTTCACAACTAATCCGAGGTTCTTATATATCTCAGCATTATGCAGGAAGTTCTCTGACGTTATGCCAGGAGTGTTATTCCACGTCGCGACTTTTCCACCACTATAAAGTTTGAATACATCTGTCTTTACGAAGCTTGGACGATACCATGTAATAGTTTGTGGAAGGTTATCTATGTCATATCCTTGTACTTTGAACCATTCTCGTAGGTTGTACTTACTCATGCGTCTCCTTTTTAAGTGTCTGGTTTGTAGGGCTTCTATCTCGTACGCCTTAATCACACTTTGCGACACGTTAGCTTTAACTTGTAGTAATATGTCTCTATGAAATATATTCCAGGTATCATTATTGGGATAATCACGTGGGCCTTGTTTTGGGTTCTATATATACAGTCTGGGAATATTGTTTGTAGTATTGGTATTAGTGCGGGTATCTGTATAAGTCTTATGGGTATTCTTTGTTATAAAGACATACGCTTATATATGTTGGGTCGAAGAAAAAAGGAGTAACCCTTTTTGTGGAAATTAAACTGGCACGCATATCCAACCCATAAACCACAAATCTGTAAGCCATATACCCCCTCCCACCACCGGCGATTATTAAAGACATACCTATAGTAACTACCCATACCCCCAAGACTGGAAGTCGGTATTAAATCAACCAACGAATCAACCAACCCAACACAAACATGCAAACGCGACAATATACAATCACAACGGATAACTGGCGGTTTTATGAGTGGACATGCTCAATGAAGAACGGTTAGAATCAGTGTAAATGTAGTGAGTTCGCCCTTCGGAACCGAGGGTCGGGGGTTCAAATCCCTCCGGGCGTACCAGTTATTTAGGCATAAATCGTGGCTTTATTAGAACATACCACACCCCTACCACCTAGTAAATATGCCAACCGATCAGCCAACCCTAGCCATCGTTGTCTGATTTGTTTAAAGTTTTTCTATGGTTTGTAACTACAGCCTAAGGAACAAGGGTGAGCAATGGATGACGAAGAACAAATAGGAAGTAAACCAGAAATATCCTTCGTGGAAAAGTATAGACTTCTGGCACTAATTATATTCCTCATCGTAGTGGTCACTATGTTTGGTAAGTATCTGAATTAGTGAGGGTGAACAATGACAGGATTATACTTATTAATATGTAAGAATTGCGGCAAGAACAATTCTCATGAGTCTCAAACCTGTATCCAGTGTGAGATATCACTGGCACCAGATGTGCAGGCTCAAGCAGAAAAAGAGAATATGACATGTAAAAAATGTGGCCATATAAATTCTGTTGGCACTGACCTCTGCCATGGTAAGAATTATAATTGTTTGGAGACTATTTTGCAGTACGGAATGTCTTATGATCCAAAAATACAACAGATTGAGTGACTGCATTATTCTGGTTGCAATATCTAAACGAATGGGCTACTAATCCTTAGCAATTGGCTAAATATCGGTTTTATACCCATAACATTATGATTAAATAACTGTACTTTTCCTGCATCACTTTCCTAGCCATTATGTTTCCTGAAATAATGTACTATTACGGTATAGTTTGTGCCTATGAAGCTAAAAATATAACTACATTCTCAGTATAGTTTAGCTATGAAACCCAGGAAACATACTACTAACATACCTTCAAATATGCCTAATAAAGTATTGTTGTAAAGACTTTATTAGTGTTGTTAAGGTAAGATATAGGTATGGAATTATGGCTTGGCATCGTAGTCTTTAGTGGGCTGTTGTGGCTTATATATGAATGGGTTCTGAAGAGACAGGACTGGTTTTATTACGCATATAGGTTTATCGGGGCGATTAAGGACAAGCTAAATAAATAATCCCACAGGTGGCTGAGTAGTAGCCTCAATAACCACATACTCGCTTACCAATGGTGCAGTGTTACTCCCCTGCATAATGGCAATATAGATATTATTTGGCTCTTTTGCAAAACCTATAATAGGTAATCCATCAATAGCATCGGCCTATAAACCATTGCTGTTCTTACAGAACCTACATGTTCTAGTTTGGATAAATATTCCCTGAGGTTCGCTCAGATAGATTGTGGTATTTATCTATCACGGTAACTTCTTCTCCAGGTTTGACAAGCCTTAAAGCAGTTAGTGCTCCTACTATACCTGCACATATAACTGCAATTTTCATATATTGGATCTGCTTAAAGTAAAGTTAAAGTTCCTATTTACTAATGTGTCTGAATATCTGAGCCTTGAATGCCAATTCTAGTCTGATTTCATCTTCTACACTCAATATGAAAGCTAGGGTTGGTTTGTCTATGGAAAATTGTTCAAAAGTTATTATTACGTTAGCACTCCCGATTGCAATGTCATCTAGGAAATTAATTGAAACATTCCAAGTTACCGGTTTGGTAACATCCTTGACGGTCAAATCTCCTAGAAGTTGAATTTCTACTTCTTGATCTATTGGTAATGGCCACGGCAAATCCCGGACATCCTTAATATTAAATTCTATAGTCGGAAACATATCAGATTTTAAAGTGTTTCTGCTAACATACCTATCCCGCTTGGATTCGTCACTGGTTATAGACAAAACATTCAGGCTAAACCCGGAACCAGGAAGCACAGATCCACTCTCATCGAATATCAGCTCACCGTCTATTTCTTTTGTTTCACCAACTGCATCGTTCGGCAAACTGAATTTTGCCAGTTGTTCTTGGACACGATATCGGACTACAGAATCAGACGATAGGCGTATAGATAGCGATACGTCATTGTCTTTTCTTAGTGGTTTGTTGTCTAAATCAGTATTTTCTATTGCCTCACTATAAGTAGGATCTGTAGAATCCAAAACCTTATCAATATCACCCTTCAACCCTGAACCTTCTTGTACTTGAACTCCTCCTGAAATGGTGCTCGGTGTTTCACTGGCACATGCCAAAATATTAATAATTGTGAATAACAAGAAAATAGTCCAACCAAGTGGATGTTTTCTTGTCAACATAGAATTAACAATTTCATAATGTAACCTTATCTAAAATATATTCCAACTGAACAGTGCAAAAGGAAATAAATTACATTTCTATCTGCTTTTCTCCAGACAGGTAGGCATCGGCATCTTTGGAGAAAGCAATCCTACACCCAGGGGCACAGAAATAGTATTTCTCCCCTTTGTGCTCATACGACCCACCTCTAGGATTCTTAACATCAACATCCATTTTACATACAGGGTCTACAGATGTATCCATTTTACCTCTGCCAAACAATGGTATTCTCATTAGTCACCTCAATAACATACATGATCAAGTCATAATTACAATCTTAATTATATGCTAATTAAAGCTATATTTGCATATTTATGATATACTGACGCAAGTGGTAGTTGTTTGAACCCCTATAATGATTAAACATAGCGTATTCTGTTTCCCATGTGGACTCTTCGTGGAACCTCAGTTTTGTCTCAACATGTAATCCAGACTCCTTCGTATATCCCATGTATCGGTTAGTCTCCTGCCAAATATTTCTAGAAAGGACTTAATCGATGTCGAACGAAGAAGTAAATCGTGGTTTTATAAACATAACTGCAAATGCTATCAACAGTATGAACCAAGATAGTAGTAAAAGTTACATGCGAACAACCATAGATCACAGGCCAAAGAAAAGTATGCTTGGTTCTTTGGCAACAGCCAAACTCCCATTGTTATCAAGAAGCCCGTTTATATAATCAAGCAATTGTATAACAATGAAACTATTGCACAAAAACGCAATATGGTAGAAAATAAGAAAGTTATGTTAGCAATCTGCTATGCATAAATAGATAGAGTAAGGAAGGTAGAGATTTTGAGGATTTATGTCGGAAACTTATTGTACGAGACTAGTGAGAGCCAACTAAGAGAAGCATTCGAGCAGTACGGTGAGGTGGAGGAAGTATCAATGATACAGGACAGGGAAACTGGGAGACCGAAAGGTTTTGCATTCGTGGAAATGCCAACTGCAGGGGAAGCTCAAGCAGCAATAGATAACCTAAATGGTAAGGATTTAATTGGAAGATCCCTAACAGTAAATGAGGCTAGGCCGCGTCAAGAGCGCACAGGCGGAGGCAGTGGCCCAAGCTGGTAAAACCTTAACCAAAACTGATATTGCAGTATAATAAAGAGGACTCTAGTCTAAAACTAGAGTCCTCTTTTATTATGACCATTTTGAATCTTTAAGCTGTTATATTTTGGGACCTATTCCATACAAGTTTTGTCCATCATCACCAGGCCTTCCCAACCAAAACAAACACCACATAAGGCATAACGAGACCAGAGACACTCCAGTAAAGCTAAATAGCAATAAGAATATAGCCATATAAAATAGTAAGATACCAAACACGAAACCCAGCCCTCCTAAGAGCACAAAAAACATACCAATACCCCCCATCATGCACATTGGTATCTGCCACCATCCGGGTTTACCAATATCATGAAGGCGCCTAGTAAAAACAGCACTAGTCGGCACTGACAACACTGTCAAAGATAGTCCAATAAGTGCAATGCCATATGCATTTAGATATCCTACTATTATCACAGAAAATACAAATACCAAAACACAAAAGAATATCCACCACCAAAACTCAGTTCTTGTAGATCTACCGCTAAAAGACATGCACCCAATCAAACCCAATTTTATTGCATTTAACAATCTAATCACCTAATACAATTACAGTTTCCTTCTATCCTTCAATATCTAAAAGAGAAACCCTTAGCCAATCAATAAAAGTTTCATCTTCCCACATGAAATTAGTATGCTCTCCCTGAAACGTATCTATTATATTTGATATAACAAAATCATATCTCATTTTAAATTCACTTATATCGTTTGATTCTTTCGCATGTTTTATCAATAAATGTGAGTATTTGTCATAATCACTATCTCTTTCTAAGGTGCGAAATAGCTGATGCAGGTTCTGTTTATATGTAAATGATGGGAACATCCATCTGCCTAATGAAGTTAAGTCTACATCATCAGAAGAAAATGTATCCCATATTGATATGATTTCGTCTTCATTTAATTCCATAGAATACCAACCATCAACTGGATACGGATTCCTATTCTGAAGAACCCCAGGTTCTGGTATAACGCTCACTATCTGCAGGTTAACATTATCTGGTAAATCTACGTTCAAAAGTACGTTCATAGAAGTAGTACCATTGACTATAGATAGCCCACTAAGCGATGGCGGCTTTTCCACAGGTACCAATGGGAATATCTCCCCTACCAAATGCTTTATACCTGGCAAGGTAAGTATTTTAGGCACATCTATGCCTCTCCATGGTGCATCTATATTGATAAACTTGACATGGGTAAAGAGGCTATCTACATTATCTCCAATAATTCCTCTGTCTGATAGGTGCTTAATTGCGAGCGTCCCTACAGTGCCCCCCAAACTATGCCCAATGATACTAATATTTTTTTCAATATATGTCCCGGCTACTACAGGTCTGTCACTCCTATACCTTGAATAACGCTCTATAGCATCTGCTATTTCATAGCCAATTATATTGATTGTTTTCCTCTTGTCGTATACAAGGATCAGAACCTGATATTTGTCCTCAAGCTTCGATATGGCAGATACGTCCTGAAAATTTAAACCATGCCCTGGAATAAAGATGATTAATTCCTTTGATGTATCCTCTACCCCCACAGGAATTATATCTGCAACATAATTATTAACTTCAAGAACTCTTTGCCACTCGTCTTTTGATTGCTGGCTATTATCATCTCCCAACTCATAAAAACTTGGAACCAAAGGTTCATTCACAGATTTAATATTGTCACTATCACTTAAAATGGATCCGATAAGACCAGACATGTAATTTATAGCTAGCACTGAGAGAAACAGGCCTACAAGAAGTATTGATATAGACATCACAAATCTTGATATAGATTCTCGTCTGTCCAGTGACTTCCTGTTACTTATTGTTGGTAGTGTTGGATTACCTCTTATAACATATGTGCCTGATATTCTGTCGTGCCAACCCCTGCTATGCCTGTCAAAACCTATCCATATGAAACCGATATACCAAATTGGAATAAATATGCCAACTATATTTAGAGTGTATTTTAATATTGCTTCCCTTAGGAAACTTCGCCCCAATCTGAGTGCCATTCCTTCTTCATCAACAACGCTCAGATTGAATATCCTTTTGCCAAGCGTCCGCCCAGTTGCCCAGGTAAAAACCCAAAGGTATATGCCTGGAATCAATAATATGAATATACCCACTACTAATGCTAAGAATGAAACAATTCTCTGGCCTTCAGCAATATCTGCAATTTTATCTACAAGTGTAAAGCTTGCAGACATAATCATAAATATTATCAGGAGATCTATCAGCGTGGCCCATAGTCGTAGCCACAAACCTGCCTGAATATGATTATCTTCAATGTAGCTCAATTTATATCCCCACAACTAGATCAACGAACTAGAATAATGCACACCATTCTAATACTTCATTGGAACCATTACCCAACATATTGTAAACTACTAAAAATAACAACCATAAGATGTCAGGGGAATAATCTATGCTACAGGGTAATCCAGGTATAAATGAAGACATACTGCTCGTCTACAGCAAAGTGGGTGGAGAAGCTTTTTTTATAGAACTTGTTAATAGATTCTACGAATATGTTACGAACGAGCCGTTATTGAGACCAATGTATCCCAAAGACTTAGATCCCGGAAAAGCTCATTTGTCAGGATTTCTGGTCCAATATTTTGGAGGCCCTGCCCAATACTCTGTTGAAAGAGGACATCCTAGATTAAGGCAAAGGCACAGGCTATTTGCTATCGGGCAAGCTGAAAGAGATGCTTGGGTAAGTCATATGACAGCCGCAGTGAAATCCATGGATGCCCCTGAATATGAAACCAAACTCTTGACTGAATACTTTGAGAACACGGCTACACTTCTTATGAATCGCTAATAAACTGGCTCAAGAACAACTATTGGTATGTTCCTTGTAGTCGCCTTCTTGTAACTGTCAAAACCCTGATAGGTATCCACAGCCTTATCCCACAATTCCTCGTATATTGAATTCGTTTTTTCAATTATTGAGGCGTTAGCCTGTAGTATTACAGCACCCAGTCGGATTTGTACCACTGAGTTATCTCTTATATTCAAGAACCAAGCAGGGTGAACTGGACTACCTCCAAAAGATGCTACAACCAAATATCTGCCTTCATAATTTATAGCAGCCAGAGGAACACTTCTTTTCTTACCAGATTTCCTACCAGTAGTGGTAAGCAACAAGATCTCTTGCCTGCCTAAGTTCTTACCCATCCGTCCACCAGACGCACGGTATATATATCCGTGTATCTTGGAGACAATTCTCACAATGTTAAATTTCAATTGCATTTATCACCTTGCTTTTCCGTACTAAGTTATACGTATTATGTTGTAAAGGTGCATGAAAAGCTTATACACATCTACAACCCACGTCAGAGGACCAACATCCCTGGCAGGGTCCATGTGATTAAAGAAAGCAAATTCAGTGTAAACCACATCCTCCCTATCGCTTACAGACTCAAACAACCGTCTGGATTCCTCTGGAGGAACGTTATTGTCAGAAGCATCATGCATTATTAGAATTTTGCCTTTAATATCTTTGACATTTCCTATAGGAGATACGATTTCCATCTCGTCCTTAAAGTCTACTGGTAACTCACTTATTAATTCTCTGGCTTCATATAAAGACGTGCCACTAAGCAGTTTATATACCCTCTTACCTTGTTCTGATAAAGTCTCTATTCCGTTAGCAGTTTTTTCTTCTTGATTTATAAATATATTTTCTATCAAAAGCCTGTCACTTTCCAGCGTCAAGGTTTGTATTAAATGTCCCCTCAAAACCGATGTAGCAAGCTCACTCGGCTCCCAAGGCTGTTCACCATAATCACCAAACCTGGTACCACTAGATATAGAGGCCATAAGATCTGTGGCGTCGAAATAGCCACCGAACAAATTTATGAAAGCTATATTATCCCTAATAGACGTATCCTGAGCCGCAACAGCTGCAAGTGAAGCTCCGACACAAAACCCACCTATCCCAACACGATCAGCATCTACATACTCCTGTTTCATAAGGTATTTGTATGCATTCACGAGATTACCTACTTCGTCAGGCTCAATCCGATTTTGGGTCATTGTGTCTGACCAGGGAATCATGACTACCATGCCAGTGCGAGCTAAACTTTCTGCGAGATCAACTACCCTGGAATCATCCCTGCCTGCCGGATTAACACCCAGAAAGAGTAATACAGCCGCATTCTTCTTATCATTCTTGGGTCTGTATATATCAGCTATTCCATCTGTAAAGGTTCGTGGAAAATTGACTTCTTCTCTGATTGGTTCACTTGAAAATAATGCCAACGGTTTAACAGGAATAGACGGGATTACCTGGAAAACGAATCCTATCGTCTTAAGCGCAGATCTCCCTTGTGGGGTTGCAATTGCTATCACTAGCACAAGTATTGTTATGAATATTATCATTCGCACTATCTTTAGCGATTTCTTGAACATTATATATTCTACTGAAAACCCTAGTGACCCAAGTCGAGCCGCCATATCGGGCTCGCCATGAGCGTGCTCGAGGTATCAATCAGCGTAGTCTTATTTAAGCCATCGCTATCCACGATGTAGATCCGGGTAACCAGTAGCATCATGTTTAGGGTCCCATACCTCGTTAACGTAGACAACCTGGGATCCATCTGGAGACCATCCACCATACAGTTCTGTCTCATCACTCGTGTTAGTAATATTCGTTAAGCCAGTCCCATCTGCGTTTACCACATAAATATCCCAGTATCCGACTGTCATACGTCTCGAAAACAGAATCTTATTCCCATCCGGAGACCAAGGGTGATGGAAGTCCACCACCGTGGATGGTAATCCATCACCATTAGTAAACTGCGTATTTCTCTCTCGGATTCTTGCTTCCATCTTCGAGGAGCCATCAGCGTCCATTACCACAACCTCCCACTCGCCTCCGAGTACCGGTTCAAAAAGGAGTGCCGTTATATTGGTTCCATCAGCGGACCAGTTCGGACTAAAGAAATGTAAGCCGCCACCATCGATAGTGATTCTAACCTGCTCCGTTCCATCGTTGTTTATGGTGAAGATGCTGTCATACTCATCTTCGCCAACCCTTGACGTAAATCCGATTCTATCTCCGCCCGGTAACCATATCGGATCCTGACTGTCGAATATGCCATTTTCGGTTAATCACTTCAGACCGGTTCCGTCAAAGTCCAGGTGTAAATGTCCCTGCGCCAGTTGTTAGCTGTGTCGTATTTATTGAATACATATTTTTGATGGTCAGTACTCCAATCGAGACTACAGCAGCTTATGCCTAGGTTCGCTACGTTCACCGAGTTGGATGTCCCATCCGTATTAACTGTCCAAATCTCACCGGGATCGCCCCTGAAATACGAAATAAGTCCACTATTAAGTGATGCGTTCGGTGTGGGTTCTGGTGTGGGTGTTGCTGTAGGAGGTACAGTAGTCGCTTTAGGCTTCGGAACTGCTGTTGCCTTTGGTGCAGGCGCTGTAGTAGCTACCGGAGCCGGCGCAGCATCGCCTCCTCCACAAGCTATTCCAACAGATGTAATTAGCAAGCTCAGAATTAAATAATTTATGAGTTTCATTCCATGCTCCTATTAATAAAATTATTTAATTCTGTTTAGAACCTTCAGCTAATTTGAATGCTTTTATATCTTCATCAAGGGATGCCATTACCAACCTAAATTCCTCTGGGACAATGTCTAACGCGTTTTCAGGCAACATGAGTGCTATATCTACATAAGTAGGGACAAGTGAAGACTCTACAAGAGAGTTATGTATTGAACTTTGAACCTCTGACCTCTGAGAATTAATTAACATAGTCCCTAAAGAGTCACCGGGTGTACTAGATACAACATCAGTAGATAATCTAGTAAGTGTGATAAGCAATGCACCACATATGATCATGCTTGCTAGGAACCCTAAGGAAATACCCCCTGCCGAATCTACCCATCCGAGCAGTAACATATTCAGCATTCGCTTCGTTGTACTTTTAACTATCTGAGATACAATGAAGGCTCCGATTATTATCACTGCATAGGATATAACTGTCGCCAAAGTATCATTGGATACAGAATCTGTAATTAACGCTGCTATATCATCTGAGAATCTGCCTGCAAAAAGAATTCCAAGGAAAAGCCCAGCGGTTGTGAAAATAGTGCCTAATAATCCAACTCTCCAGCCTATAAGAATACTTGTTATTGATATACCTATAATTACAAAATCAATCCAATTCACTTTAATGGTCTCCTAAAAATATTTATTACTGACCAAATTTCTCCATGAGCACAAATCCCAAGGCGATAGCTCCACCCACAAGGCCAAGCAGTCTCGCTATTATCATGAACGTATGTATTTTATCATTGTTACATGAGATCTTAACATTCTGAGTAACATCCAGTGATAAGATCCACACAAAATACTAATAGTATCTAGAACGGCAATAGAAACTATTCTCTATATTTTGTGTATAGGATAGGTTATATTCATGCCTAAATGGACTTCGCTGTAACCATGTTAATTATTTGATCCATTTGTTGAATGCTTTTCTAATTCGTCATCAGTATTATCAATCTCGTAGTACTCTGGCTCAAAGTCTGCTGATGATAAGCCCCTGTTTTGACGAAGTTGATCCAATTTCTGAAGTGGCCTGTTAAGTTGATTGCTCCTGGTACCTTGAAGGCTTTCAAACGCCCTCTGAGTTTGGTTTATATTCTTCCCCAATCCTTCAAAGGCTTTGGAAAACATCTCCCATTGATTCTTAAACTGATTGAGAATAACGAGCATCTCATTCGACTGTTGTTCAAGTGCAAAATTCTCTACGGCTTGTCTTATTACTGATATCACTACTATAAGTGTCATAGGTGAGCAGCATATTACCTTTGCCCTCTGTGCTGTTTGAAATATCTCTTGGTCTTCACTTGCAATGAAGTGAAAAATCCCTTCATTAGGAATGAAGAATAAAGCGTAGTCTACTGCTTCGTCCCCACTATCTACATATTTAGTAACTTCCTTTATACGATTACGCACATCAGCCAGGAAGTTAGATTTATATGTTTCTTTATCTGTTTCAGATTCGGATTTGATATACACGTTATAATTAGTAAACGGAAATTTTACATCCATGTGCAGTTTCTTACCTTGTGGAAGCAAAAAAGTATAGTCAGGAATACCTGCTCCATTATCAAGTACGAAATGCTTAAGGTAACTTATGCCTTCTATAAGACCCTGGCTACGGAGAATATCCTCAGCAGCGTGCTCTCCCCACTGACCTCTGGATTGAGGATTGTTAAGTACTTTTTCAAGGTTGCTCGTATTCTCAGCTACCTGTTTTATTCCAACATCCAATTCTGTGTACTGCCTCTGCCTATCCACCTCTACTTTGTTTATATACTCTGTGACCTTAGCCATATCCTTAGTCATAGCCTCAAGTCGCTGGTCTATCAGGTTTTTCTTGTTTGTGAGGTCGTTATCATTTAGCTGTTGTTGAGCCTTGAATTGAAGCTCGGCTGTAGTCAGGAAAGTTTTCTGCATCTCGCTGATAACATCATGTGATATAAGTTTAAATTGCTCTTTAAGGCGTTCACTATCGAGATCTGCCTTAGATTCTTTGAGCTGATCTATGCCCAATATGAAAAATAGAATGTTTCTAAGCCATTTTATTATCTTTAACATATGTGCACCTTTTTACAATATACTGATATTAATATCAGAGGATTAATTGCCCACCAATAAGGCTTACTAATAGCATATAGGCTATTACTGAACAAATAACAACTGCTACCTTAAGCCCTACATTAAATATCTCTCTTATGTCTACACTCATTCCAACAGCAGTCATAGCAATAAGAAATGAATACCTAGATACCTGCCTTATCTGATCTCCTAAACCTTCGTTAATAATCTCTGTAGATCTTAATATTGCCAGTAGCAGGAATCCAATAACAAACCAGGGTAAATATCTGTTTATGGATGTGCTAGTGCTAACAGGTGAAGCACTCCCCTTCCCTGTTCCGCTGCTAGCAGTGGACATTCGCAGAGATACTATTGTTTGCACCGCAAATGCCGTTGGAGCAAGAAGCATAACTCTACACAATTTGACGAATGTAGCTACCGAGGCAGATGTAGCACTGACTGTAGCAGAAGCGGCATAAACCTGTGACACTGCATATACAGCCATACCTGAGACTATTCCATAATGATAATCAGTTAACCCAAAACTCGAAACAAGTAGCGGCAGCAGAATTATCTGTGCTGCTCCCAGGATACTACTTATACCCATAACCGTAGCAAGTTGAGTGGAACTTGCACCTATTATTGGAGCTATAGTGGCTGCAGCCGCATTACCGCATATAGAGTTGCTAACCCCAATCAGCGTTACAAGTTTCCCGTCCAGATTAAGAATCCAGTAGCCAACAAACAAGGCTATAAGCATGCTTCCAACAACACCAACCGCTATAAGTATGAACAATGGTGCTCCGGCACTTGCCACATCTGGAAGGAATATACTTGCACCTAGCATCACTATAGAGAGTTCGAGGATATATTTTTCTGCGATCTTAGATCCCCGCACATGCCATATGGATGATGAAAAGATGTTTTTATAAAGAGCACCTACAACTAATGCTATGACCAGTGGATCCAGAAAGGTTATATCAACACTGTTAGTCACTAAAGTAATTGCTAAAGCGATAAAGCAGCATAGACTCAAACCGGGTCCAAGATCAACTAGGTATTTTTGCATCCGGCATAACTCCCTAGGTTAGTAGCTAGCATACTTTATTTATACCACTCGTCAGATCATAGGTTCAAGTAATAAATAAAGCAATGTTGCTTATACCTCTATTGCCCAAAACCCCTACCGGAACAAGGGCTATAAACACTAGCGATTTTATATATATCACGTATAATTAGCCTGTTTGAAATGTGTATCTCCCTCTTGGAATTAATCCCAATTAGGACGGAAGGAAATTCATGCTTTACGCTTGGGGAACCTTAATGTATAAGTGGCGGTGGGTAGTAATAGGAACTTGGGTTCTAATATTACTACTTGCAATGCCTTTTGGTAGGTTAGTTACAGATGAATTGAGTAGTGGGTTTGGGCGTACTGACACTGAATCGCAAAAAGGAATAGATATCCTAGAGCAGGATATGGGACTTACACAGGCTTCTGTAACAGTAGTCTTCCAAAGTGAATCCTTAAATTACACTGACCAAGAGTATCGTGACGAAGTTAATAGAGCATTAACAACTCTTTCGGAAGCCCGACCTGAGGTTGCAAGTTTCTTAACTCCATACAAGTCAGGCGACCCATTTATGGTTTCTGACGATGGAAAGACTGTTTATGCTGTCGTACAACTTGAACAAACATTAGACGAAGCAATGGAAGGTATACCACATCTAAGAGAAAATCTTGAATCAAACATTCTGAGCATATGGGTTACTGGTGGAATACCCATATTCTATGACATCAATATTGTAAGTGAACATGATCTCCGAAGAGCCGAAACCGTGGCTTTCCCTCTAGTCTTAGTTGTATTAGTCATAGTTTTTGGCAGTTTAATTGCAGCAGGATTACCTCTGTTAATGGGTGGCTGCAGCATACTTGTAACTGCTGCTTTGATCTATGCACTCGCTCAATTCACAGACATGTCACTATTTGTCCTGAACATAGCAACACTACTTGGACTTGGGGTTGCAGTTGACTATGCATTGCTTGTTGTAAGCAGATTCAGAGAAGAATTAGTCAATCTGGAAGTAAGAGAAGCTCTTGCTATAACAATGTCCACTGCTGGTAAATCTGTAATATTCTCAGCCATCACATCCATATTGGGATTGTCTGGGCTGCTTCTTTTTGATTTTATGATGTTGAGATCCTTGGGTATCGGTGGTGTTACAGTAATGATTCTGTCATTGACAGTTGCATTGACATTGCTACCTGCATCTATTGCAGTATTGGGAACGAGAGTGAATTCATTAAGGATTTTCCCAACTATACGCGGAATCAAAAATTTCTACTTCTGGCATAGACTGGCCTCATGGGTTATGAACCATCCCATAAGAGTTATTGTACCTCTGATGATTTTTCTAATTGTATTAGGTCTGCCATTCTTGAGAGTGAATCTTGGGGCTCCGTGGGCGAGTGTTCTACCTAAAGAAGTGGAATCTAGAGCAGGGTTTGACGTATTGAGTGAAGAGATAGGGCAAGGAGAATCAGGACCAACCATGGTGGTATATTCCTCTCCGACTAGTGTGTTTAGCCCCTCTAACATAGAAGCTCTTTACACGCTTACTCAAGCCTTGTCATCTAATCCTGCTGTTAGTAGAGCAGAAAGTGTTTTATCTCTTTATCCAGACTTTTCATTGAAAGAATATCAAGACAAATTTGCTGCAAATCTTAACGGCATTGATCCAATATCGAAGCAGCTTATTAATACTTACGCCAAGAAAAACGCTACTTACATAAAGGTGGTTCCTAGCTACGGTATTATGTCTGAAGAAACCAAGGAACTTGTAAGAACAATTCGATCTCACCCAATGCCTGCAGGAAGTGATATGACAATGTACGTAACTGGGGGTACTGCAGACATAATGGATAGCATAGAGGTAATATATGGATCATTCCCATCAGTAGTAATATATGTCCTTATTACCATCTACATTGCATTATTCCTCCTGTTTAGGTCAGTTGTCCTGCCACTAAAAGCGGTGATAATGAATGGAATGAGTATTTTTGCGACTTATGGGGCTGTAGTTCTAATATTTCAGGACGGATATCTACAGAATATACTAGGCTTCGACTCAACTGGATATGTAGATGCAGTGTTGCCAATAGTGCTATTCTGCATTACTTTCGGGATAAGTATGGACTACGAGGTATTCCTTCTGAGTAGGGTTAAAGAGATATACGACAAGACCGGTGACAATACAGCTAGTGTATCGTATGGGTTAGAAAAAACAGGACGAATTATAACAAGTGCCGCATTAATCATGGTATTGGTGTGTGGTTCTTTTGCTTTGGCAGACATAGTAATAGTCAAAATGTTCGGTATAGGTCTCGGTCTTGCAATATTAATAGATGCTACACTGGTACGCGCCCTTCTTGTACCAGCGTTAATGAGAATCATGGGCAACTTTAATTGGTGGGCACCGTTTATAAATAATAGGAAATCATAGCAGGCTACTTGATCTGCTGTAAATCAACACAATAAATTGATAAAAGTATCTGATCAACTCTACAAATGGCTTATTGTAGCTACAGTGGGTGCTGGAATTTTGACCAGTACTTTAGACGGAAGTATTGTTAATATAGCTTATCCAATACTGGCAGATGTGTTTAATATTAAGGCATCCACTGTACTTTGGGTAACAGTCTCGTACCTAATAGTTAGTGCAGCCATAGCCCTACCATTAGGCAGCGTTGGTGATTTAATAGGCAGGAAAAGACTGTTTGTTGGTGGTTTCCTTATATTCACAATTGGGCTGGGTTTGGTAACTGCCAGTCAAACTATCGGTCAATTAATAGGATTTAGAATATTCCAAGGCATTGGCCAAGGCATGATGCTGGCAATAAGTAATGCACTTATAGTTTCCGCGTTTCCAGACCATGAACGTGGCAGGGCACTAGGGATAAATGGAGCAATGGTTGGGATAGGCTTAGCAAGTGGTCCGGTTATAGGTGGATTCATACTAGAATTCCTAGACTGGAGAGCCTTGTTCTGGACCAGACTACCTGTAGGAATAGTTGGATTACTAATGGCATTGATAGTCCTCAGGCCTGATACACCTCAAGAAGAAAGAAGGCCGTTTGATTACAAAGGAGCAATTCTACTTATGCTTGGGTTATCTTCCCTTCTGCTTCTGATAAACCGAGCCCCAATTGACGGTATATCTCCACTAATAATAGTCCTTTTCATATCTACAGTAACAAATTTGAGTTTATTCTTTTTTGTAGAACAGAGAATAGATCTGCCAATATTTGATTTCAGGCTATTGAAACAACGAATATTTGCAATGGCAGTTACAAGCTCTATGCTACATTTTATTGCTCAGGCTGCATTCCTATTTCTAATGCCATTTTACTTGTTACAAGGACTAGGATTGAGACCTATAGAAGCAGGACCCATACTAATGACATTGCAAATCACACGCCTGATATGCTCTCCATTAAGTGGTTTCCTTTCAGACAGGTTCCAGTCTAGGACAATTTCAACATTGGGGCTTATAGTGATGGCCATAGGATACGTAGTGTTACTGAACCTCGATAGTGACTCATCTACTCCCAACATAGTCATAGGACTATTTCTTGCAGGATGTGGAAGTGCTACTTTCCTGCCTCCCAACAATAATGTAATTATGGGGTCAGTAGGAAGAGAGCGGTTAGGAATGGTATCTGCGATTATACCCGTCGTTCGCCAAGTCGGTTTATCACTTGGAATAACTATTGTAGGAACAATCTATACTATACGAGAAACTTTCCATTATGACAGGCTAGTACCGTTGGTAAATGACCCAATCCTGCTATCAGAACAGGCTGTGATAGGTGGATACTTTGATGGGTTTGTCGTTGCACTATTGTTTGTATTAACTGCAATAGTAATTTCCGCAGCCAGGGGTAAGCGACCATTACCAAGAGATGCATTCAAAACCAATAATATTGTTAGTTAAACCACTTATTTCGTGCATATACAAGGCATCAACAATTCAATTCAATAATGGCCAAACAGGCACAATAGTCAATCTATACGAAACGCCAAACCATGTGCAGAAAACACCTTACGATTCATATATGGATATTATAATTCCAACGACCATCTATGGAAAACATCCCCATCGTCGTCACCGATATTAGTAATGCCCTTTGTCCTGAGAACCCTATAAACGTATATCCTACCATACGAATCAGGCTCCCCTTTTGGTAAGCTTAAGAAGTCTTCGGTTACTTCCGCTATTCTCCAGAAACCACCTCTCACCAATTCATCCTGCTTTTCCTTGAATCCATGCTCTTCGTAAACATCCCGTCTCATACTGAAAATGATATATCCATTCGATTTAGTAACTCTTATGAGTTCCTCTAAAGAAGATGCTGGAGCATGTCCAATAGTGAGGGTACCTACACATACAACTGCATCAAAAAAATGTGTGTCAAAACCCAAATCCTCGCCTAGAACCCGTTGATGTAGTGCCTTATATACACCTTTCTTTTCAGCCTGAGCAAGCATACCTCTGGATAAATCAATGCCAATCATATTATTGTATCCAAAATCAGAAAGTAATTTACCAACAAGACCTGTTCCTGCTCCGGCGTCAAGAATGCGGTTCTGTTTGTTTGTAACGTATTTAGTTACCAATTCGGCTACTCGACCTGGTAGTTGATAACCAAAATGTTCTGTTATATCCTCGTCATAATCCTTAGCCCACTCATCATATTTTTTTGCTAATTCTTTGGTGTCACCAGCCGACTGATAAACCCAATTTACCCTATGTTCAACTTCTTCAGCCATAAATTACTACCTTCCTACACTGTCAGTGTATATCCTGTCTTAATCGCTATCTATAAGAGCATTTATATCGGTTGCTCTATTACCTAGCATAAATATAAGGTTCCTACCAGCCTGTTCTATAACTTCATCAATGCCTACTCCCTTTATATCTGCAACAGCTTGAGCAACTTCTACAATGTGTCTTGGCTCTGTCCAGCTTTCTCTTTTTTTCTTAAACGGCTGGGGGTAAGAATCTGTTTCAAGAACTATTTTATCAAGTGGAATTTTCCTGGTAACCTCCTGAAGCTCTGGCATTCGCAATAATGGTCTTGCAAGAGATATAAAGAACCCCATATCTATACAACGATATGCAGTTTCTACACTACCTTGAAAATAATGTGCTGCACCTCCAAGTTCACCTGCGTTTTCCTGCTCCAGGACTTCCAGTATCCTAGGGTAGGAAAACCTAGCGTGATATATGACAGGTAATGCCATCTCATGGCCGATCTGTATGTGTGCCCGCAGCACTCTCTCTTGTAAACTATGCTCTGGAGCTCCTTCCATCCCGTCCAATCCCACCTCACTCACGACAACCACTCTAGGATCCTTAGCTAGTTCACGAAGTTCATTGATTGTATATTCATCAAGTTCACCTTCTATATCCATCGGGTGAATGCCGATTCCTGCAAATACACGAGAGTCCTCTTGAGCCAATGCCACGCAAGCTTTGCTTGACTCTAAAGTAGTGCCTGCTAATATAACACCAGCAATACCAACATCGCTTGCTCTATCAAGTATCTCACTTATTTCGTTCCTAGGATATTCGAATAAATGTGTATGGCAATCAAAGAGTTTCAAATTTCTTCATCCTTTAACACTGGATGTCTGGATATAAAGGCTATTATTAATTATAACCCGTGATATACAATTTTGTCGTAGGCCCTATCTTATTTTAAATAAAACGGAAGGGCTGTATAAGAATAACCGAAATAGACAGGAGTTCCATGGCTGAAAATATTATAGGCGTTGCCTTATCGGCAAAAAATACCTCTGAAGCCCTAGCTACAGTAGAGCATATGGAAGATATAGGAATATCTGCAGTATGGTCTACAACTGGCGGAGTTGGAGGCGATGCTTTAACTTTTTTCGCAGCCGCTGCTGTGCGTACAGAGAAAATCTTAATGGGTACTTCTATAATCCCCACGTACCCTAGGCATCCTATTGTAATTGCCCAACAAGTTCAGTCACTTGAAAGCCTCGCCCCAGGAAGATTCAGATTAGGAATTGGTCCGAGTCACAAGAAACAAATAGAGGATAACTACGGCATTAATTTCGATGCTCCACTTGGACGCCTCAGGGAATACATACAAATACTTAAAACATTATTCAATAATGGAGAAGTAAATTTCGATGGCCACTACTACAAAGCAAACACTCAAATACCTTCACCTATTAATGTGCCTGTTATGGCGTCTGCGCTCAGGCAAAAATCATTTGAATTATGCGGAGAAGAAGCCGATGGAGCAATAAGTTGGGTATGCCCAGGCGTATATCTGAGAGATGTCGCTGTATCAGCTATAAGATCAGGTGCAGATAGAACAGGAAGGCAAACTCCTCCACTAATTGCACACGCACCAGTATGTGTACATGATGACGCAGAAGAAGTAAAATCTGCTGCCAAAGAAAAGATTGGTTTCTATCCAAGGGCCCCTTTCTATGCCAGTATGTTTGCAGATGCCGGATTCCCAGAAGCTTCTGAGGGAACGTGGAGTGATGGCATGCTAGATGCTGTAGTTTTGTCTGGAGATGAATCTGAAGTCGAAACACGACTTAGGGAATTGTTTTCATTCGGAGCAAACGAGATATTGGTTACCCCAATATCTGCAGGAAGTGATAAGAAAGGGTCTATGGAGCGAACCTTGAAATTATTAGCGAAAGTTTCTAAGTCACTGTAATCTAAAACAAGTAATAAGACTAATATATGCAATCAGCGTCATTATCATCAAGATTGGCCAGCGGTAGAGTTTTTTACGGTTGGTATATAGTGCTCATAATATTTATGACAAGTATGATCACTGCCGGAATCGCTGGATACGGCCTCCCATTCTTTTTAAAGCCTATGAGTGAGGAAATGGGTGTATCGAGAACCCAGTTCTCCATGGTAACTATTTTCAGGCTTTCAGCATTGCCACTAATTCCTTTTCTGGGATCATTTGTAGATAAGAAGAGTGGATCGAGAATACTTATAACATTCGGTAGTCTCATTGCTGGATTTGTCCTAATGAGCACGGCCTTAGTAACAGAGCTATGGCATTTCTACCTTATATACGGAGTGATATTTAGCATTGCTCAATTCAGTATGGGCGGCATGCTAGTAGGTCCAGCTATATTAGCCAAGTGGTTCATTAAAAAGCGCGGGCGGGTAATGGGAATCAGTGCCATGGGTATATCAGGCGGAGGATTCGTCGTGGCTCCCTTAGCAGGCTGGTTGGTGTCTGAGTACGGATGGAGAACAGCTTGGATTGCCCTAGGAATAGTTATGATAATATCCATAGCCCCTATTTCTGCGCTACTTATGAGACGCCAACCTGAAGACATTGGGCTATTACCAGATGGTGTGAGTGCAATAAAGGCTGAGGGGTCCAACGAACTTCATAAACCAACCTGGGTCGAAACAGAGTACCCGTGGACTCGATCAGAAGCAATCCGTACAAAGGCCATTTGGATACTAATAGGTGTACAAACTTTAGGTGCACTATCACTCATGCCTGTTCTTCTCCATCAGGTACCCTATATACAAGATAAGGATTTCAGCTTGTCTACAGCTGCAACTGTGGCCACTACCCTAGCAGGATTTGCTATACTAGGTAAGCTAGTTTATGGAATCCTTGCTGAAAGATTTCCTATACGGTACGTACTATCTGCTTCTCTAATTCCAGCAGGACTTTCTCTATACATACTTGTAGTTGCTGATAACATAGGTATGCTTTACTCATATGCAATACTACACGGCTTAAGCATGGGAGGATGGTCTCCTCTAATGAGTGTAGCTTTAGCAAGCTATTTCGGAAGACAAAATATGGGAGCAATACGTGGAATAGTGACGCCATTCGGGAATATTGTACAAGCATTTACTCCTGTGCTTGCCGGTTGGATGTGGGATACTTTTGGTGACTACGATCTATCATTCACAATATTTGCTATATCATGGTCTGCTGCGGGGGTGTTAATACTGTTCGCTAAACCACCTAAACCGCCAGTGACATGATTGAGGATTATATTTTATAGTACTAAGGAGGCAGCATTTGTCAGTTATTGAAGATAAGTTGAAAGAAATTGGGCTTTCGTTACCAGATCCATCTCCACCTGTAGCGAACTACCTACCAGCAGTTATCAGTGGAAACCTGGTTTTCCTGTCTGGTCATGTGCCAAGGAACTTAGATGGATCGCTTATTGTAGGAAAACTTGGATACGATATTTCCGTAGAGCAAGGATACGAGATAGCACAGCAGGTGACATTTTCACTCCTATCGTCATTGAAGGCAGCCATCGGAGATCTGGATAGGGTAAACAGGATAATCCGAGTATTCTGTCTGGTAAATGCCACTCCCGACTTTTCCCAACATCCAGCAATTGCCAACGGAGCATCCGATACGCTTGTATATTTACTTGGGGAAAATGGTAAACATGCCAGAGTAGCTGCAGGTATGAGCAGCTTACCAGGAGGGGTGCCGGTAGAGATAGAACTTACTGTAGAGCTGAACAGCTAGTTGAACAGAGAGGTATTTCGTATTGATTATTAATATGTATAGTCTTCTTAATGGAGCGCAAGAAGCTACAGGAACTACTATCATAATAGACGTCTACAGAGCTTTTACTACTGCGGCCGTTGCTTTCTCGCGCGGGGCAAAAGAAATAATCCTCGTTTCAGAGATAGAAGAGGCGATATCCTTAAGAGCAAAGAGGTTGGGAGAACTATGTGTTGGCGAAGTTGATGGAATTAAACCAGATATGTTCGATCTAGGTAATTCACCACACGAGATGTCATCTGCGGACGTGAACGGGAAAACACTCATTCAATCTACGCGAGCAGGCACTGTTGGTGTAAACGCCGCAATGAAGGCTGAAAAAATATATGCAGGGGCACTAGTTACAGCAGCTGCTACCACTAAATCCATACTCAATCAGAACCCAGAAACAGTTAGCATAGTAGCAATGGGCGCAGGAGGCAAAAACCGAACCGACGAAGATGAACAATGTGGTTTATATATAAAAAATCTATTACAGGGTAGGAGTCCTGACAAACTTGCTGTACTAGCATTGATAGAAGCAGGAGAGGAATCCCAGAAATTTGGCAACCCACACCTGCCACATTTCCATACTAATGACAAGAAATGGGCACTAGACATAGATTGTATGAATTTTGCTATAGTAGTGTCCCGTGAAAAAGGTCTGTTAATTGCACGCCCAGAATATGGCTTACATTAAATGCCAATGTAATTATATAGACACAGATAACTTAGCATTGAAACCTTAAGATAGACTACGTGTTTCGTTTCATTAAGTTAGTAATGTAATAATGATATCGAATCAGATATTTGACTAACCATGAACAATTATGTATATTGTGACTGTGTTTAATGCAATGGAGACCAAGAATTATTTTTGGGACAGACTAGCTCAAGTGCAGTCTGTATGTGATACCACTTGCTCTTGTATGTGCCTCGCCACTGTGGGCGAGGAAGTTAATTAGCCAGATTCATTAAAATATTTAACTCCTTTTAGAGCCCAGACGTATAAGTCTTGGGCTTTTTTTATTTTTAGAGGAAACAGATGGCATACAAAATAGAAACAAATACTAACCAGCCAGCTAATATGCCGGGATTACTGCGAACCCATAACCTCGCAGCCATATGTGTGCTTCTTGCATCACTCTCCCTAGCACTAGTTATGTCGGGTATGGAATCTATACTAGCGCCACTATGGCTTCTGGGAATGACAGCTGGATTTACGCTGCAAAGAAGCAGATTCTGCTTCGCTTCTGCCTTCAGGGACCTTTTTCTATTTGGTAGTAGTCGTATGTTGAAAGGTATACTTGTTGGATTAGCAGTCGCAACGATAGGCTTTTCTATCAATATGTATGGCATGATCCTAGACCCCAAGTTTGGTGCTCTCCCTCCTCAGGCAAATATATTACCTTTCGGCATCTCAACAGTAATAGCCGGAGTTATATTTGGTTTTGGGATGGTGATATCAGGCGGTTGCGTTTCTGGTTCTCTTTATAGAATGGCTGAAGGATATATAAGTTCATGGGTCTCAATAGGAGGCGTCTTAATAGGATTAGGATTACTATCACAAAACTGGAACTGGTGGTGGAGCACATTCATTTCCAATGAACCTAAGATATGGCTTCCATCAAAGTTAAACTTAGGATATGGCGGATCCGTTCTAATTACACTGACTATAATAATATCAGTATTCCTTATCGTACTCTGGTGGGAATCTAGAGCCGGGCTATCCATGCCAAGCATCAAACGCAAAGAAGAACCAGATGACACGTTCAATGAAAAATTGGGTGTCTTATGGAATACTATATTTGTCCGAGGCTGGTCCCCAATCCTAGGTGGAGCCATACTTGGTGGCATAGGTATATTCATGTATATGACCCATATGCCATGGGGTGTCACTGGGGAATTGTCTAGATGGTCAAATAACATAATGACTTTCATGAATATAGCTCCGCCAGATGCCCTAGGACTAAGCGATCTTGGCGGTTGTGCTGGGAGGGCTGGAGAAACTGGCTTCTTTACTCATACCTTTGCCGTGACTGTTGGTGTACTGCCTGGCAGTCTAATAGCCGCTTTGTTCTCAAGGGAATTCAAATTAAGATTCCCTCAAAACAGAAAAAGATATATCCAGGCACTTGGAGGCGGCGTCATTATGGGATATGGAGCTGGATTAGGAATAGGATGTACAGTTGGAGCGTTTTTCTCTTCTGTACCATCACTAAGTTTAAGCGGATGGTTATTCGCTATATCCCTGGCATTCGGAGCTTTCGTGGGTGTTCAGGCTATAAAGAGAATCAGTTAAATGATTTCTTAGTTTAGGTTATATAAAAGGAGCTTACATGGAATTAGATGTTAGAGGCGAAATCTGCCCTTATCCAATGATGAAGGCAGTGGAAGCTATGAAAAAGCTGAACGGCACCGACAGTGTAGTTGTAATTACTGATCACGCACCATGTTTAGAAACCATTCCTCCTCAAGCAGGAAGGTATGGATACATTTGCGAGATAGAGGAGACTGGGTCTCCAGAATGGAAAATTTCTTTAATACCAGAAGGAGGTAGATAATGAAAATATTTAAGATATTAGGAATTGTAGTATCTATGGTGTCTATACTAGCTGCGGTAGCTTGTGGCAGCCCTGAACCAACTGCTACACCAGTACCGGCGCCGACAAGCGTTCCTGCTAATACGCCTGTACCGATACCAACAGCTAAGCTGCTATCTTTCAGCAATGATTCACCTCATATATCAGTGATAGATGCCGAAAGCAGAATGGTTCTGGAAACCAAAGATGTGGAAGACTTACTAAAGTGGACATGGAATGATGATAACAACTACTTTGATGGTACACACGTATGGTTGGGCCTCAAATACCCCGAGGCGGACGACGCGGTTGTTATAGCGTTGGATGTAAACACTCTAGAAGTGAAGTCCAGGCACTCAATTGGCAAAGAAAAGAAGAATATTTACATAGGTAAATCAGATAAAAATGGTGTGATTCATATTGGTAAACAAGCATCACTTGAAATAGTTACTATAGACACAAAAGCACATAAAATTCTCGAGACATGGGCGAATATGCCTAGTGGAAGTAGTGAGTCCGGTGTCGTTTGTGATGCCGATCTTGTAGAAGGCCCAGATGGCGTTGAACGGTTCTACTATCCGACTCTAGCTGGAAACTCAGTTGTCATGGTACATGCACAAACTGGTGAAGTACTCGCCGAGACACATAGTCCTGACGGTTCACTACCAGTCATGCATACTAACAACCACAAAGATGGACGTATGTGGGTACAGGAAATCGGCACTCATACGAATGCTATATACGATCCTATAACACTAGAATTAGTTAAGAGAATCCCAGCAGCACAGAAACCAGTGGTAGCAACTTTTAGTCCAGACGGATCACTTGCCTACATAGGCCATTCAGGAGATCCAATAGTACAGGTGATAGACACTGGAACTTTAACTGAAGTTACTCGTATTACCGTAGGTACTTCTCCGACCAAAATAGCGGTACATCCAAATGGTAAGTACATCTATGCAAGTGCCTCAAAGGAAGCGTCTGTAGTTGTTATAAAGACATCAGACTGGTCGGTTGAAGGTAGAATCACGCTGGACAGCAACCCAGGTGGTATGTTCCTATGGTCGGATAATTAATGGAACGGAATATTCCGTTCGCTGACGCATGGAAGCTTGCTGAAGATGGACAAGCAACAATAGTGGATGTCCGAGGGCCCGTTGAATTCGGCCTCGGGCACCCACCTAGGGCCCTCAGCCTGCCATATAGTGCACGCGGATTAGAAGGACGACTGAATATATTGCTAGATACAGGCAGGGCTATCATAGTGCTCGCTAACGGTTCAGTGCAGATTGAAGGTTCTGTTGCGCAGCTAGCCGATAGTTCCTTCGACCTGCTCGGTGTACTAGATTCGTCTGGTATTAATCTAGATGAAACTGGTATACCCATTGAAAAAGTAAAGGAAATAACAATAAGCGAAATATTGAATGAACAGTATCGTGTACTGGATGTGAGAGAACAAATAGAATGGGAGATGGGTTACATTCCTAACTCCTACTTGCTATCCCTCGGCAACCTAAGAGAAAACATCCATGCTATCCCCAAAGACCTCCCTATAGCTGTTATATGTGAAGCGGGAATAAGAAGCTCATCAGCAGTAAGCTTACTTAAAGCGAGCGGATTCGAAAATGTGGTTGATGTTCCTGAAGGAACAGCGGGATGCCGTAGAGACAACGTAGACCTGATATTATATGATGAAAGATTGTGTCAATAACCAATCTTCTAAATACATTAGGCTTTCAAAAAATCTAAATTCATCTCAGTGAGGAATTAATAATAAATGAATAGGAATATTTTCCTACCCATAGCAACTTTTATACTTGGCTTAGTTATTGGTTACATCCCTGCTTCCTCCTCAGGAGATGCAGAGATATTAAAGCTTCAGGAAGAAAACTCTGCTTTGTCCATCCAAACAGTCACACTAGCTGAGAAAAACTCAGCCCTAAATGATGAGGTTAAGGAAGCAGGGTCCCTGGAAGCAGAACTTTCTAGATTAACACTGCGTTCAGCATCTGGTGGTGGTGTTAATTCTAAGATGATGCCTCACCCAGAAACCAAAGAGATGTCAGTAGAATTACAAGAGGTATTTAGTTTTGATAATAATCATGCATTTTGCAGGGTAGATAACAACCCCGAAGCATTTATAATGCCTACATTCTCTATGGGTGATATCCTAATAGAGAAAAATGAATTCTTCATGGCCATGTCAACGACAACTATAGACGAATTCAAGGTTACTAAAGGCAGTGACGGGCACAACGAAATATTAATCACTGGAGGATTAGACTGCTTTACAGAAGTGGCCAAAGCTAATATGACTTTGGGGTCCAGAGAGGTAGCTGAATTAGCAAAATACAGGATAAAAGCTACTGATGCAGGTCTTGGTGGTGGTAAGGCTGGAGACACTTTTGAGTTCACAGTATTCTTTGATCCAGATGTCTCCCCAGTCAATTACGCAATATTTGGGCCAGAGTTCACATTCACTGGTGATATGATTGATGGAGAGATAACTATACCGGAACCAAGGTGATTTCCTAATTATGCAGGACATAAAATTCAAGAGACCCACTTGGATATATCCAGTGGGCCTCTTTTTCTATACTAACAAACTTCATTTAATAGCAGTAGCTTTGTTGATAATTATCGGTTTATCAATTTTGTCCTGCGCCGGGCCAGACTATAAAATTGAATCCATAAGTTCATCCGAGCAACCAGCAATAATAAAGCACGCTAGTAATGAGGATATAGCCACTGGATCATTGAAACTCGAAGAATTATTGGCAATCGGTGAACAAATCTTTAATGCTTCTTTCAATACATTAGATGGTGCTGGCAACTCTAAAACTCGCCTATTACCAAATCAATCTGAACTGTCCCAGATAAATTCGAGATTCAATCGTATCTCAGGACCAGATGCCAATTCCTGTCTAGGATGCCACAACCTGCCTAGTTCCGGAGGGGGAGGAGACAATGTGGCAAACGTGTTTGTATTAGCCCATGAGTTTCCAAATGCCAATTTTGACCAGGGTGCAGGTGACAAATATGAAAAAAACAGGCTATCCGACATCGGCAATGAACGCGGGACTATATCTATGTTCGGATCAGGTTTGATAGAACTACTTGCAAAAGAAATGACTATTGATCTGCATAATATAAGAGACAAAGCTAAGGAACAGGCGGTCCTTGAAGGCAGTCCAATAACTCTCCAGGCAACATCAAAGGGAATATCGTTTGGTAGCCTAACAGCATGGCCTGATGGGTTGGTAGATAATTCAAAAATAGAAGGAATAGATGAAGATCTTGTGGTTAGACCATTTTCACAGAAAGGAGTTTATGTATCTATAAGGGAATTCACATTGGATTCACTCAATCTTCATCATGGAATACAAGCTGAAGAGCGATTTGGTAGCGACGTAGACGCAGATTTAGATGGTGTACACAATGAACTTACCATTGCAGATACAACTGCACTTATATTATTCCAAGCAAGTTTAAGAGCACCTCACTTTGCAGAACCCGAATCTGAGTCAGACAAAGCCAAAGTTATGGAAGGAGATAGATTATTTAGTGAGATTGGATGTGCAGTTTGCCATAAGCCTTATCTAGAATTGAACTCCCCTATTTTTTCCGAACCAAATCCTTTCAACCCATCTGGAACACTATCTGATTACTACATACCAGAGGTATATAGTATCGACTTAGCAAAACTTTCCAAATCTAATGCAATAAAGAAAACAGATGCCGGCACTTTCCAAATATATGCATATACAGATTTGAAGAGGCACGACATGGGACCATTACTATCTAATGAGAAAAGAGAACAACGTTTTGTAGATCCATCTCATTGGCTAACAAAGAAACTTTGGGGAATGATGTCAGAACCACCGTTTTTACACCATGGCAGAGCAACTCTATTGGGAGAGGCTATAGACATGCACCTCGGTGAAGCTAACAGCTCTAGGTTGAAATACGATAACCTGTCTGAGCATGAGCAATCTGCTATCATCACATTTATGCACACATTTAGAACAGAATAACCTGTAAATTAATCTTGCAAATGTGATTTAATAAAATGAAAGGAGTTCACAAGAAATGTCCAACGATTCCACGTTAATAACTATAGACGTCCGCGGTGAAATCTGCCCAAGCCCACTTATAAAGGCTATGGAGGCTATGAAAGATGCAGAAGGCAATCAAGAAATAGAAATGATAACTGACTTTCTTCCAGCTGTCTTAACTGTATCAAATGCAGCACTAAAGCAAGGATGGAATATAAACATACGTCTTTCTGGTGAAAAGGAATGGAACGTACGCCTTATACAGATAGTGTAATAAATTAATATTCATCATTTACATGCGCTATCTACCTTTAAATTCCGGTTTTCTCTTTTCGCTAAAAGCGCGAACCCCCTCTAGCGCATCTTCTGTCATATTAATAACAAACCCAGTGTAATGCTCCATCTCTGAAGCCGCAATCTGGGATTCTTCTGGGTACATTGTTTTATATACCATCCTCTTGGCCAACATCTGGGCTACAGTTGGACCCTTGGCTATACGTTGTGCAAGTTCCATTACTTCACTCATAAGATCTTTAGCAGGCACTACTCTACTGATCAAGCCTATCCTAAGAGCTTCCTTTGCATCTATCATCTCGCCGGTCCACATCAGTTCAAGTGCCTTTTCAATGCCAACTACCCTTGGTAATAGAAAGTTCAAACCACCGTCTGGCCTTCTTCCTATATTGGTCTGTGACACACAAAATCTTGCTTCATCGGAAGCTATTCTTATATCACATGACAATGCTAATCCTAGTCCTAATCCAACGGCATAGCCGTTTATAGCTGCAATAATAGGACGTTCACACTGAGTAAAAGCCAGTTGGTAATTACCTTCTGGATGAGGGAGTCTTAAAGGAGCGCTACGCTTACCAGATTGATTCGCTTCCACATTGCTAGCAATATTTGTCACATTACCACCAGCACAAAATGATCTACCTGCTCCAGTAAGGACTATTACTTTAAGGTCTGGATCTTCCGGAAGTTCTCTTGCTAGTTTAACCAACCCATCAGTTAATGCGGGACTTATAGCGTTAAGTTGGTGTGGCCTATTAAGGGTTATCGTAGCAATGCCATCCTCTTTCGATAACAACAAATCTTGCAATTCTTCCATATTCCAACTCCTTTATTTCTATAACCTATAATATAGTATTATTCTCTGGAATTTATTGCTGCTCTATATAGACTAACCCTTTTGATCCGTCAACGGATATAATTGATCCATCCCAAATAATGCTTGTCCCATTTATTGTACCAACAACAGCAGGTATGCCAAATTCCCTTGCAACTACTGCGCCATGAGATAACTCACCACCAGAATTTGTCACTACTGCTTTTATTATTCCTAAATAAGGAGTCCACGGAGGAGTCAATGCTCTTACTACAAGGATATCACCTTCTTCTAATGACTTAGCTTCCTCTAAGGATTGTATAACCCTTGCCCTACCTCTATAAACACCTGTAGACGCAGCCACACCTTTAACATAGCTTTCAGTATGTCCTTCTGCAGGAATATACGCGTCTTGCTCTTCATTCTCCGGCGGATTACCCAAATAAAGAGGTGGATATGTATTTCGATACGTATACTGAAGTACCTTCCTATTCTCTAAGTCAGATTCATGCACTACAAAATCTCCTTCAAGAGTCCTAACCAATTCTTCTCTGGTATAGTAGAAGACGTAATCACTGGAAGTTAATATATCTCTAGAACATAAATATTCCCCTATAGCTAGCCATTTAGATCGCGAAACAGATACGCATCGTTGATCACACAAGAGATTGTGGTCCTCCAAATTAGGAATAAGTTGTTGGGCTACTTCCATAAACCTTATAACGTCATCCTTTACTTGCTTCTCAGTAACAGCGTTTCTTAACTCTGTTTCCAACGCAATCCTACGTTCAACCTGAGACATTGCATTCCCTCTCGGATTCTTGCTTTCGTCTTCATTGGAATAAGAGACCATAATGTCGACAGGAATTTTAGATCCGTCTTTCCATGTTGGTAGGTCCTGCAGTCCGTTATTGGAAGTATGGCCAAATTCTCTTAACATTGAATCCATAGAGGTTTTAAATTTTTCAGCAGAAGGTGTATCGGGTAAGTCCTCTCCATTGAGTATGGACATTTTTAGGGATGGATCATGTGTAAGCATCCTGCTCAAATCCCATAATGCATATACTCTATCTAGTGAACAATTCTGGAATCCTTGCAATAAAGATATCGCATCCAATCGCCTCTCATCTCCAAATATCTCTGTATAGCTTTTTACAAATCTAGCTACTGCCATACGTGAAGGTCCTACAGCTGTTCTGTGAACTCCTCCGAATATTCGCCTGTATTCAGAATCGTGCATGTCTAGAACATCAGCCCACTTACCTTCCTCAACCAATGAAGGGTCAAAGTTTTCCAGCATGTCAGCTAGTTCATCAATTTCTGGGAGCCATTCATTTCTCCACCTTGTAAGATCTTCTACTGTTTCAGGTAACTCAACCATACCAAATGGAGAAGATCCTGTAGCCATAACATCCGCTCTAGCGTAATTGACTCCATTTATTATTATTGCTTCTGGAATTCCATCTGTACCAGTCTCATTGGTAACTCTCCCAGTATGCTTACCTGTAGATATAAGAGGTGTATGGGCCGCCGGGTTATGCTCGTCTTGCAGAATCCAAGTATAATTCTCATACCTAGGATCTGGTAAGGTAAATACGCCTTTATCTGTCATTGTAACTCCATATGAATTTGACTTTGGAAAAACATGTATGTATACAGATAAACATAATAATGCAAACAGTGATTTTTACATACTGTTTTCATTATAGTATTTATATAAGTATTATATTTCCGTAAAATTTATTCTGAAGCAGGATATATGTCAATTATATGGCTAGGAGATACAGACAGTAAGAATCCACGCATTGTTGGTGGTAAGGCATCTAATATTGGGAGTTTGGCTAGTCACTATAAAGTTCCTCCGGGTTTCATAGTAACTCCGGTTAGTCTAAACAGTCTTAAGGGTGATGGATTCAATGTACCGGCACAAGTATTAGATAAAATAATAGCCTCATATTATGAACTATCATCTACGACTGGCACCTCTGATATCCCAGTGGCAGTTCGCTCATCGGCACTGGATGAAGATGGACATTCTTTATCTTTCGCAGGTCAATATGACACGTACCTAAACGTCATCGGAAAAGATAATATAGCAAATGCAGTGTCAAAATGCTGGCAATCTGCCCATACAGAACGCGCCATGGCTTACAAAGTTAAACACAGCATATCGGAAAAAGATGAAACTATACCTGTTATTATCCAGCAAATGATACCATCAGATACATCAGCAGTAGTCTTCAGTAAAAATCCTGTGAATGGAAACACCAACGAAATATATATAAATGCTACTTTCGGCTTGGGAGAAAGCCTGGTTGACGGAACGGTTAACCCAGACACATATGTGGTTAGTAAGGACGATCTTAAAATAATATCACGGACTATTGGAATCAAGACCGTCATGACTGCACTGGTAGAATCCGGTACCAAAGAGATAGCTTTACCAAGTGATTCTTGGCGCAAACAGTCTATAGATGATTCTCAGGTGTTAGAGTTAGCCTCTATCGCAATTGAACTGGAATCTCAGATGGGCTGGGCTATTGATATTGAAATAGCATACAAAGACACAGAACTCTACGTACTTCAATGTCGACCTATAACTAACTAAGGTTTGACAATCATCAACGTTTATCTATGCAGGATATTCCAAGTGCTAGTGAAGTTTTTAGCTACTTAATACAGCTTTGGCTGCACTAGATCCGGCTATACGACCAAACGTTGCACCCGACATCATTCCTGAGCCTGAAGGGTAATTCCAATGCCAGAGACCACCTAACATCTCTCCTGCGGTATAAAGACCAGGTATTGATCTGCCAGCAACATGTTGGACTTGGGCTGTCTGAGGTTCGACCATCAAACCTCCAAATGTGAAAGTTATTCCACAGCAGACAGCATATCCTTCGAATGGAGGTTCTTCAATGCTGACCGCATAGTTGCTCTTATTAGGCGTAATACCATATGTAGACAACCCGTCAGTTTTGAAAGGTGTTAAGCTGGCTGATCCTGGTTGTATTGCTGCATTAAATTCTGTGACTGTGTTTATCAATCCTAATGGATCTATACCCAGGCTACCAGCTAATTCCTCTAGAGTATACTTTGTATCTCCCGATGCCGTACCGTAAGCTGCCAGTAAACCCATCTTCCTAGCTTTTGCATCAAAAATTTGAAACGCTACGCCCTGAGGCTGGACCAATATAGATCTACCCATTTTTGCATAAGTCATAGCCCGGATATCCTCTCCTTCATCCACAAACCTCTCACCATTGACGTTTACAAGAATGCCAAAAGGATATGCATATCTATTCCACTCTCTACCACCTATGCTCTGAGATGAGGGAAGGCTATACGTAGGTCTATTCATATCTTGTGGGGAAGCATGACAACTGCTCCAACTTCCGTAGGGCATGGCTCCTATGTCCAAGGCCATCTGCAAGCCTTCACCAGTGTTATAAGGGACACCTCTCATTTTGACTGTATCCCATTTGGCTCCAAGATACCTAGCTCTCATCTCTGGGTTACCTTCAAACCCTCCACTAGCTAATACTACAGCTTTACCATATATATTAATTATTCCTTTCGGACCTAAAGCTCTGACTCCTATTACTTTTCCATTTTGATCCTGTATTAACTCAAACGCAGAGGTATCATAATGAACTATACAGCCATTTCTCTCAACAAAGCCGAAATTATTATCTTGTAATCCAAAACCACCGCCATTCATTACTATGAGGTCGCCTGCAGTAGGGTCTGAAGAGTTAGACACCCATGAATTCCCCTTACTACGTAACCATCTTATTGTGTTGTATGATTCCCTAACGTGTATAAGGACTAAATCTTCATCACTCTTACCCTCTGTAGCGCGCATTATTTCGTCCCAAAGATCTGCCTGAGGCCTGCCTGTCAATTTATCTGACATATCTTTGATTAGCTGTTCCGAAGGATTATCCATTAAAGGAGCCAAATCCTCTACACTATTAAAGGCAAAGCGCATGTGAGAAGTCAGGGTACTGTTTCCTCCACGCTGTGCCTTGGGGGCTTTTTCCAAAATACCAACCTTCGCACCTAATTCCAGTGCTGACATCGCAGCACACAAACCAGCATTACCTGCTCCTACAATAAGGACATCGTATTGTGCTGAATCCAATGTAGCCTCCTTTACAAATCCCAGTATAAAATTATCATCTATACAAGGAAATAATAGTGATCAGTTGAAATGTGGTCAATATATTTTGGTAAATTTAAATGGACACTAAGTATTTTTTATAAGATACTTAATTCTAATAAATAGAATTATCCAATACTAACTGTAGTTGAGTTAACAGGAGTGTATTATGAATAGTCAGCTTCAACAGGGAGATAAATTCCCCTCTATAACGTTAAGTTTAGTAACTGGTGAGGTTATAACCATACCAGAAGAAATGCCTAGCAGATATACTATAATTCTTTTTTACAGAGGTCATTGGTGACACTACTGCCAGCGGCAGTTGGCCGCTTGGGAAGAGAACAAGCAGGAGTTAGATGAACTTGGCGCTACTATATACGCAGTAAGTGCAGATACATTGGAAGAAACTATGAATTCAGATAGCAGAAATGTTTCATTCAATTTAGCATATGGGGCAACCCGTGGAGATTGCGATGCAATAGGTGCATGGTGGTCAGCACCAGGGGATGTTAGAAACTACATACAATCTTCAGAGTTTATAATTAGTAAAGGAGGAATCGTACTAGGATCTATGTATGCATCTGGGCCTATTGGAAGATTCTCTCCTCAGGAAGCTACTCGACTTATACAGAGCCGTGAAAAACGCCGATTAGAACAAGGGCATTAATAAATTCCTGTCTAAATTATAGGAAAACATATTAACTTTCTAGATTCATAAATCATTCAATTATTGGAGGTGGATTATTACTGATCCTATAAGAATTGGTGTAATAGGTGTTGGTTTTGGAACCACTGTGCATATACCTGCGTTCATATCTGAGGGACTAGAAGTGGTAGCTGTTTGTGCTAGTAGACAAGAACGAGCCCAAGATGCTGCAGATACATTTTCTATTCCAAATATTTTTACTGATTATCGTGAAATGCTCAACATGGAGTCACTGGATGCGGTTAGCATTGCAAGCCCACCAGCTCTTCATCACCAAATGGCTATTGACTCGTTGGATGCAGGTAAACACGTAATATGTGAAAAACCATTCGCATTAAACCAAGACGAAGCATACGATATGTGGAAAAAAGCCGAAGGTAGTGAACTTACAGCTATGATCGCTCACGAGTTTAGATTTGCCTCTGCCAGGATGAGAACTAAAGAACTTATTAGAGAAGGCTATATAGGCAATCTACATATGGCACTAATCAGCTTAGCAAATGGCCCCAGGAACGGTTTTACGCCTAGGCCTATAACCTCCAGAGATTATGCTGAGCAGGGTGGTGGTTTCTTATGGGCACTGGGATCCCATTACATAGACTGTCTGCGGGATTGGTTTGGGAATATAATATCCGTCACTGGCCATGTACAAACCCATTATGGTGAAAGGATCAACCAGGATGACGATGGAGTTATTAATGCTACCTCAGATGATGCTTTCACTTTTACAGTTCAATTCGAGCAAGGTGGATTGGCAACAATGAATGGAACCAATGCTGCTCCTTTTGGTTCAGGAGCTAAAGTTGAAATATATGGCAGTGATGGAACCTTAATAACACCTCACGTAGGAACTGGAGTTAACCCTCCTGCTCACGGCTCACTCTTAGGGGCAAATAAAGGGGATAAACAACTAGAAGGTATATCGATTCCTGATCGATTGGAAACTGTCACTGACGACAGAGATGATCGAATCGGGCCCTTTAGGCTATTAGTTAGAGAGTTTATAAAAGGAGTGAATGAAGGGTATTCCCCAACGCCAAACTTTTATGACGGCTACAAGTGTCAACAAGTATTGGATGCGGTTAGAGTCTCATCTAAAACAGGGGTCAGAATCAAAATACCGATGGATTAATTGGAGTTTTTGATCTGACTTGTCGAAAACTATATAGACATAAGTGTTTCTATTCAATAAAATGCACCATGATTCAACCCAACTAATCTCTACAAATTCTTACAAGGCGGTGGTCTTTAGATATGGAAATCACACCTGGCGTTCATCGTATCGATGGTATAAATGGCAGTAATGCAGTCTTAATAGTAGATGAGCAAATGGCAGTAGTAGATACTGGCATATCAGGTAATGGTGAGGCAATAGTATCCTATATAAAAAGTATCGGCCGCGACCCGAAAGACCTAAGATGGATCCTAGTAACTCATTTCCATTTCGACCACTCAGGAAGTGCTCAGGAACTCCATGAGTTAACCGGAGCCAAAATAGTCTCACACAGTGCAGAAACAGAAGTTGATGACAAAGGTAAACTTCTACTTCTCAAAGGAAATGAGGGTGCAGAGGGTCCTCCTAAGATATACCGATTATTGATGGGTAGACGTAACACTAATAAAACTGAGGAAATACGTTATCATGATACGGAAATTCATGAGACAGTAGAAGAAGATGAAGTAATACCATGTCTGGGTGGAATACGAATAATGCATACTCCTGGGCATACTCCTGGCAGCATTTGTCCTGTGTTAGAGGGACCGCGTATACTTTTCCTAGGCGATTCCGTTCTTAATAACATAAATAGGTTGAGTCGACCGTTAATGTGGGACAGAAACAAGAGGCGAGAATTAGATGGCTCTTTGAGAAGGCTAAGGGATTTAGATAATGACATAGCAATGTTCGGCCACGGACCCCCATTAGTAGATGATGTCAACACAAAAGTACGATCCCTCACTGATAGGCCATACGATCTCCCCACCTGGAGAATTGCCCTCAAAAACTGGCGCACTCTGAGAGAATGGAGAGAGAGGACAAAGAAACCTGGTCACTGGGGTGCCGGAGGAGGTTGACCTATAAGCCTCAGTGCCCTAACGAATCGTATATCTCCAAAATAGAATTGGATTAAGTGACCTTAGGCACAAGTTTGTGACGCTATAGGTTCATTTTGCTATAATGCCCGTATGTGTTACTGGGCAATACCACTCATCGCATTTGGTCTGATAGGGCTTTTTGTTGGGACTTTCAAGAATGTAGTGTTTTGGGTTCTATATACCCAGACTGGAAATATTCCTAGTAGTATGGTCATAACTGGTGCTACCACTATTGGTTTTATAGGTTTTCTTTCTTACTTGGGTAAAGTAGATAAAAGACGAAAAAACACCACCCTTTTATAGAAATTAAACCGTCAAACATATCCATACCAAAACAAAGAAATCTTCAAGCCCTATACCACCTCCACCACAAACCATTTTTCTCAGCATACCTATGATCTATTATCCCACCCCTGAAGAATGGATGTCGATTCAATCAAATGTGCCACACATGTGCCAAATTACCTGTAACAGATATACAGAACGAGTTATTACTTCCTTATCCTTGTGGCCACAGGGTATAGAAATGTACCAGAAATACAGAGTAAAATGGGCATGAGCGAAAACATGATTCGCCTTTTCCTACTTAAATATATTCATTTTTTCTGCCTATAAATCTTGGACCTATTGATGCCAATAACAGTATGAATAAGGCAGAAACAAAGCAGATGAAAGCATACCAGTTTATAATGGACACTAAGCTGACTCTTGTTACAAATACTATATTGTTAATAAGGTTAACGCATTGACTTAGCAATGTATTGTACAAATCGTTGATGCTATTGCTTGTTTGCAACATATCCTGAGTCGCGGACATAACGACTGAATTAATACCCGCCTCTAAAGCAGAACTTAATAATGCAGTAATAACAAAAAGAAGTACCGATGCTACCAACAAAATGACACCAATAGCTTTGGCCTTATTCCGCCATTCTCTAGCAGCTATAGCACCAATAAAACTCAGTAATATAATAATTGCTACAACAGATAGGTTATCGAAGTATTTCACTAGTGATATCGTATGTCTGTAATTCTCCAACTCTCCAAGGCCTAATCGTTTATCTATCTCACCTCGTAAATCCTGTTCCGTATATATAAAGCCGGTCTTTATTAATTCTCTAGCCTCAAGAAATATTTTTTGTTCATTCGGGTCCATATCCGATAAGAGGTCGGCGTGTGTATAAACCCAACCATTCTTGAAAACATCTCTTACATGATCCATGGTTTCCAGAAATTCCTGACTATCTTCATCTACAAGAATTGTATTCATGTCTATATTGAGAGAAAAATGATCAGTTTTACCAAGCAGATATCTGGCATATTCATTTGAAAAATCCAGCATGATTTCCTCTAATGTCTCTGATGTCATAGCATACCTGATCACAGTTTGTATTTCGCTAGAGGAGATAGATATGCCAAGCTCATTAGACAATTCAAGTAGATAACTATCTAAAATAAATGCAAATACAACATCTCCTAAAAGATTAGTCTGAATAAATATTCTCATTTCAGCCAGTACACTATCATCTATGTCACTGGGTGCAATTCGAATAGAAAAAGAGTCTTTTTCTCCTAAAATATATGGCGTCAATTCAGTTTCCGCATTATTGACTTGATCTATAACCCAAGATTCTGGTACAGCCCGTCTGATTGATGCCTCTATATCGAATTCTCCATCGGATATATGAAATCCTTCAGGTAATGTTGATAAACCGTCTTGTATTTTGTTTGCCAATAATTCATCCACAATGTAATCATACAATTGTGCCTTCGGAATAGATTTGAACATGACATCACTGACGGATTCGACTATGCCCTTCAATTGTATTTCTGTCCTGAAGTCATCTTGATCGCCGTTAAGATAATTAGTAATCTCATCTACAGCTTGCTCTGTTTCTAATTGAAGCCATTCTGGAGTAATAGCTACGTTTACCAGATCCATTATATCTACTTCAGATATTCCCAGGGCTTTTATTGCCCTCCATTTATCAGGATACTTCTGCTCCAAAAATTGAAACACTGCAGGTAACATTGCATTGGGAGTATCATTCAATATATGTGTATATACATCTGCCTCAACAAGTTGTTTCTGAATGAATGAAGGATCTGTGATGGCATTGATTGGTTTTAGTACTAAGAACGTAACTAGGAAGAGAATAAGAAATATAAATATTAAAGGAATCGAAGCAATTCTTCTTACCCAAATCATAGAATCTCCAAGTCCACAAATTTTGAATAATAGACACCATTATACTCCAAAACATTACCCATTAAATTCAACTAATTGACACATTGCTGACTATACTACCGATATATGAAGCTTCAAACGCCAATGCCACTATTTACTAAACCATGCGATATAAGCCATGACATAGCATTAATACGTACTATATATGCATATATGAACAATAAAGCATAACTCTATAATATTTCTTCATTGTTTGTGCTACAATAGGCACAGATTGAATTGCACATACGCATATAATCTGGTACTATGATTCACTGAAAAGTTATTACTCCTTCTATGAAGTAGAGATTAATAAATAAAGGAGCACACAAGACTATGGCCATCAATAGAGCAGCCTCCCAAAAGCTGGAGGAGCTCCAAAAAATGCGAGAGGAGTCCGCTGTCGGTGGCGGAAAAACTCGTATAGATCAGCAACATAACAAAGGTAAATTAACAGCTAGAGAACGAATAGCACTGCTGATGGATAGGGGCTCTTTCCAAGAGATAGATTCTTTCGTTACACACAGGGCAGTAGATTTCGGAATGTCCGACAAACACTACTACGGCGATGCTGTGGTAACCGGGTACGGTAGAGTAAACGGAAGGCTTACTTTCGTGTTCGCCCATGACTTCACAATCTTAGGTGGTTCTGTGTCTGAGGTTGTAGGTGAAAAAATCAGTAAACTTATGGATTTAGCAGCTAAGAATGGTGCTCCTCTGATCGGTCTCAATGACTCTGGTGGAGCAAGGATACAGGAAGGTGTATCAAGCCTAGCAGCATACGGTGAAATCATGTACAGGAATGTAATACTCTCAGGAGTAATACCACAGATTTCTGTCATAATGGGACCTGCCGCTGGCGGAGCTGTATACTCTCCTGCTCTCACTGATTTTATATTTGCAGTCAAAGGTACTGGTCAAATGTATGTTACAGGACCAGATGTAATAAAGGCAGCGATTGGAGAAGACATAAGCCATGAAGACCTTGGCGGAGCAATGACGCATGCGACCAAGAGTGGTGTTGTACATTTCGCTATAGACAGTGAAGAAGAGTGCATAACACAACTTAGAAGACTTCTAAGCTTCCTGCCCCAGAATAACGGAGAGGATGCCCCGTATTACCAAACGGAAGATTCAGCTAACCGTGCAGATATTGAACTACGAGACATAGTACCTGAAGATTCTTCCAAAGCCTATGACATGAAAGATATTATAGAGAGAATAGTAGACTTGCGTGACTTCATGGAAGTCCATCAACTCTACGCACAAAATATAATCGTAGGATTTGCACGAATGGATGGCAGGGTTGTGGGCATTGTTGCACAACAGCCTCAGGTGCTTGCTGGGGTGCTAGACATAGATAGTTCTACAAAAGCCTCTCGTTTCGTGAGATTCTGTGACGCTTTCAACATACCCCTAGTAACTCTAGTAGATGTTCCTGGATTCCTACCTGGCTCAGAACAAGAGTATGGTGGCTTAATAAGGCACGGAGCAAAATTGCTTTATGCTTACGCAGAGGCAACTGTACCGAAAATTAGCGTACTTGTAAGGAAAGCTTACGGTGGAGCCTATATAGTAATGAGCAGCAAACACCTGAGAGGTGATGTTAACTTGGCATGGCCATCTGCTGAGATTGCTGTAATGGGACCAGCTGGTGCAGTGAACATAATATATAAAAATGATATCAATGAATCTGCTAACCAAAAAGAAACAAAAGATAAATTGGTTGAGGAATACCGGGAGAAATTCGGTAACCCATACATAGCAGCCAGCCGTGGATTTATAGATGATGTTATAGACCCAGCTCAAACTCGTCCAAGAATAATTTCTGCATTGGAAATGCTCCGGAACAAACGAGATACTCTTCCTCCTAAGAAGCACGGCAGTATACCGCTATAAACCAGTCATGTTCTGGCTCGAATCCCATGTGTAAGATAATTCGCATTGTATTTGAGTAATACCAACAGAAATTCTCAATGTTTTAGAACGGAGGCAACCAAATTAAATGACTATTTCTAATCCCGTAAGAATAACCGATACCACACTACGGGATGCCCACCAAAGTCTGGCTGCTACACGCATGCGTATATCCGACATGGAACCAATTGCGGAAGAAATGGACAAAGTTGGATTCTGGTCCTTAGAGGTATGGGGTGGTGCGACGTTTGATGTTGCAACCAGATTCTTGGCAGAGGATCCATGGGACAGGGTTCGAATTCTCAAGAAACTTATGCCATCTACACCCTTACAGATGCTTCTCAGGGGTCAAAATCTTGTAGGCTACCGTAACTATCCAGATGATGTAGTCAACGCATTCATAGATAAATCTGCTGAGGTGGGAATAGATGTATTCAGGGTTTTTGATGCCTTAAATGACGAACGCAATTTCGAAACAGCTGCAAAGGCAATAAAGAAAGCAGGGAAACACTTTCAGGGAACTATCTGCTACTCAGTGACAGGCCCACGTATGGGTGGGGATGTGTACAATTTGGACTATTTCATCAATAAAGCTCGGATACTAGAGGAAATGGATGCCGACACACTGTGTCTTAAGGATATGGCAGGACTACTCTCTCCCTATGATGCCTATGAACTAATAAAAGCCTTAAAGGAAAATCTATCAATCCCGATTCAACTGCATACTCACTATACGAGTGGTATGGCTTCAATGACTGTATTAAAGGCAATTGAGGCCGGAGTAGACATAGTAGACACATGCCTTGCTCCATTTGCACTCAGAACATCCCAACCTGCAATAGAACCTCTTCTTGTGACATTGCAAGATACTGACAGAAGCCCTGGGTTAGATTTGGATAACATACTCAAACTTGCTAACTACTTTGAGTCTATAGCTCCAAAGTATAAAGAGCATTTTGACAATAGCCGATTTGCAGTCATAGATACAAATGTACTAAGTCATCAAATACCTGGTGGTATGGCAAGCAATCTGGCTTCGCAATTGAAGGAGGCAGATGCCCTAGACAGATTGGATGAAGTATATGAAGAATTGCCACGGATCAGGAAAGAGCTAGGGTATCCACCACTAGTGACACCCACGAGTCAAATAGTTGGAGTGCAGGCCGTACTAAACGTCCTATTCGGTCGCTACAACATGGTATCTGAGCAAGTTAAGGATTATGCATATGGCCTATATGGACAACCACCAAAAGACCTTGACCCAGAAGTGGTATCCAAAGTTCTTAAGGATTATGAACGAGGCCAAGTTCCTGTGAAAGGACGAGCTGCAGATTACTTAGAACCTGAAATGGAAAAAGCTATAGATGCTATTAAGGAAATATCTTCAGATACAGGAGATGTATTAACTTACGCCCTATATCCTGTTACAGGATTACGTTTTCTAAAATGGAAATACGGAATAGAACCAATTCCAGAAGATGTACAAGAAAAACCAAATACTTCTAGTCATTCGAGTACAAGTGAAGTATCAACAAATACGGAAACAGTTAACATATCTAATGCGGTTAATGCCCCTGATTCAAGCAGGCACTTCAATGTATACATTGGCAGCGAGATATACCAAGTAGCTGTTGAACCTATTGGAGACACACCAATACAAACATCAGTACAGAATATATCCGGACAGACCCACCCGCCTATTACACCGCAAGTACCTAGCCCAACACCGGCACATACTGCAAACTTACCAACTCAAACTTCTGGTACTAAGATAATGGCACCCATGCCAGGAATAGTGCTACGATACTCCGTTGAGGTAGGAGCTTCTGTTAAGAAAGGGGATACTATAGCCTTCCTAGAGGCTATGAAAATGGAAAATGCAATTCCTTCACCAGTAGATGGAGTAGTTAAAGAACTAAATATTCAGCCCGGAAACTGGGTTGCAAAAAATGACGTTATGGCTGTTATAGGCTAGATTAGCAATACCATAGCCTTTACGTTAAAATATATAAGATTCGGATGGTATATCTGTAAAAAGACCCATAGAATTATATAATCTCCAATCCCTGGAGAAAAGGAGGGACCCACATTGGTTCATAATAGTGCGATAGAGGATGCAAAAGAACATTTTGGGACACTACTTGAAGAACAATTAAAACGAGTAGAGGGTCTTAAGGAAAACCAAACGTGGATTGACTACTCCACAGCCAATCCTATAATAATAGGTGTCCTTGGTGGAGACGGCATAGGTCCAAGTATTACAAATGAAGCTCGAATAGTTCTAGAACATCTGCTTAAAGACCAATTGGAAAGTGGCAGGGTGGAATTTAGAAACATCGAGGGGCTGACTATAGAGAACCGAGTTGAGCATATGCAAGCCATACCAGATGACGTTCTCGAAGAAATTAAAAAATGCCATGTAACTCTAAAAGGGCCTACGCACACACCCGAGCGTGGTGACGGATGGCCTAATATAGAGAGTGCTAATGTTGGTCTGCGTAAGGCACTCGATCTCTTCGCTAATGTACGGCCAGTACGTATCCCAAAAGACAATATAGACTGGACTTTCTTCAGGGAAAACACTGAAGACTTGTACGCTCTGGGGAGCCAAGGAATTAACGTAACCGAAGATCTAGCAATAGATTTTAGAGTAATAACAACTCAGGGTTCTAGGCGTATACTTGAATTAGCATTCGATTATGCTAAGAGAACCGGCAAAGACAAAGTTACTGTTGTAACAAAAGCAAATATAGTTAAAACTACAGATGGCAAATTCTTAGATGTTGCCCGCGAAGTAAGTATCAACTACCCTGATATCAGCTGGGATGGCTGGTACATAGACATAATGACTGCTAAATTACTAGACGCTGAAAGGCGCCATGAGTTCCAAGTACTCGCACTGCCAAACCTGTATGGCGATATTCTTACAGATGAAGCAGGACAAATCCAAGGCGGTGTAGGAACAGCAGGCAGTGCTAATATAGGGCTACGATATGCAATGTTCGAAGCTATACATGGCACAGCCCCTAGAATGGTTAAAGAAGGCAGGGATCAATACGCTGACCCTAGTTCTGTACTGAGGGCTGGGGCAATGCTCCTGGAGCATATCGGATTCCCTCAACTAGGCTCCAAGTTGCACAAAGCATTAGACGTTTGCGGTCAATACGAACGGAAAGTTGTTATGACAGGTAGAAATACAGGTGCCACAAGCAGGGACCTTGGAGAGTACCTGCTTGCTACTGTAATGCAACCAGACTTGGAAGAAAGATGGGCTAAATATAGTGGGTCGTCTTAATACACATATAGTTTGCAATATTAAATATATAGATTGATTATTAAGGAGGTTCTGAGTTAACGTGCGTAAGAAGATAACAGTAGTAGGAGCAGGAAACGTAGGTGCTACAGTAGCACAACGTCTATTTGAAAGAGGATATGCTGATATTGTACTTGTTGATATTGTAGAAGGTCTTCCCCAAGGGAAGGCACTGGACATGTTGGAGTCTGGTCCTGTTTTAGGAACAGATAGTAAAATCACCGGGACTAATTCTTATGAAGATACTACTAATTCTGATGTAGTTGTTATCACTGCCGGAATAGCTAGAAAGCCTGGCATGAGCAGGGACGATCTACTTTTCACTAATATGGACATTGTAGGAAGTGTAGCAGAACAGGTAGCAAATTTCTCACCTAACTCCATAATCATAGTTGTATCCAATCCATTGGATGCAATGGCACAGCAAGTCTTAGATGTAACAAAATTCCCACGAGAAAGAGTGATCGGAATGGCTGGAATACTAGACACTGCTAGGTTCCGGACCTTCCTATCTGAAGCGGTGAATGCTTCAGTAGAAGACGTACAGGCATATGTATTAGGTGGGCATGGGGACACTATGGTACCACTTGTACAATCTACCAATGTAGCTGGTATACCAATATCAAAATTACTAAAGAAGGATGTCCTGGATTCAATAGTTCAAAGAGCACGTGATGGTGGTGCCGAAATAGTAGGATTATTAAAAACAGGAAGTGCCTTCTACGCTCCATCAGCCGCGGTAGCTCAAATGGTAGACTCCATAATATTGGATAAGAAACGCATCGTGCCATGTGCAGCATATCTCAAAGGTGAATACGGTATTGATGGTCTGTATATAGGAGTACCTGTAAAATTAGGAGCTAGCGGAATAGAAGAAATTATCGAGATGGAATTATCACCTGACGAACAATCAAATCTGGACAAATCAGCTGCTGCTGTAACAGAACTAGTTGATGTTATGAGCAAAAGGTCCAGTTAGTATACATCCATATTTAAAACGGTAAGCTTAATATAGTAACGCTGAGTATTTCTATATATTGGAGGAATTATGAGAGAAGTTCAGGTATCTGACATACGGGACGCCGTATCAAAAATGTCCCAAGAGGCCAACTTCTTCCTTCCTCAAGATGTACTGGATGCATTAAAGAAAGCCAGAAGCAATGAAGAGGCTCCTAGAGCACAAAAAGTACTTGACATGATACTCCGCAACTCAGAAATAGCGGCGGAAAAGCAGATAGCTCTATGCCAAGATACTGGTACCACCGTGCTATTCCTAGAAATCGGCCAAGATGTTCACATGATAGGTGGCGATTTGAAGGAGGCTCTTTCAGAAGGAGTCAAGGTGGGATATAAAGAAGGTTTCTTGAGAAACTCTATAGTAACTCAACCATTCTCGGCTCGAATAAATACTGGAGATAACACTCCTCCTATAATACATACTGACATCGTACCAGGAGAACAAGTCAAAATAACTATCCTACCGAAAGGTGGTGGATGTGAGAATATGAGCCGTCTTGCCATACTACGACCTGGAGATGGGAAAAAGGGAATTATAGATTTCGCCATTAAAGCCATAGAAGAATCAGGTGGAAACCCATGCCCTCCTCTAATAGTTGGCATTGGTATAGGTGGCACGGCCGAACATGTAATGCATATGGCAAAGAAGTCATTACTTCGAAAAGTCGGCGAGCACAATCCCGACCCAGAAGTAGCGGAATTAGAGGCTGAACTACTAGAAATAGTAAATGCGAGTGGAATAGGGCCACAAGCTTGGGGAGGTCGCTCCACAGCATTGGCTGTTAACATTGAGACTCATCCTACTCATATCACATCCCTACCTGTAGGTGTTAATTTGCAATGTCATAGTGCTAGGTTGAAAAGCACAGTTATTTGAGCATAGACTATATCTCTATATATAAGAAAGATACGAACCAATGAAAACAATTACAACTCCATTAACTGAGGAAATCATTGCAGATCTGCAGACCGGAGATGAGGTACTACTAACCGGTGTGATATATACTGCTAGAGATGCAGCACACAGAAGGATTGTTGAGGCATTAGATAGAGGTGAAAGTGCTCCAATAGACTTAAAGGGTCAAATAATATATTACGTGGGACCCACTCCCCCAAGACCAGGTGAGGTCATAGGTTCCGCTGGACCTACTACAGCATATCGAATGGATCCTTTTACTCCACAACTGCTGGATCAAGGAGTAAAGGCGGCAATTGGCAAAGGTGGTAGAAGTAAGGAAGTTCGAGATGCATTAGTCAGCCACAAAGCGGTGTATTTCGGAGCAATAGGTGGTTCAGGGGCATTATTATCTGAAAGTATCAAAAAAGTTGATGTGGTGGCTTATGAAGACTTAGGACCCGAAGCTATAAGAAGGCTCGAGGTTGAAAATTTTCCTGTTATAGTTGTAAATGACATATATGGGAATGATTTATTAGAACAAGGAAGAGCTGAGTGGCGAAGGGATGTCTAGACATATAGTGTAAACTCAGGTTTACTTATATTATCTAGAAACAAATGGTATAGGGAATTTTCTGAAAATCTTACCCATTTCCTCGTTCTCCCAAACAAGCAGAATCTGGCTTGCTATGCAAATTGAACTGTAAGTTCCGACTACAATCCCTATAAGAAGAACTACCAGAAAGTCTACTATAGTAGATCCACCAAACAGCATCAATGCTAATATTGTAAAAAGCATCGTAAGGCTGGTATTAAGCGATCTAGCAAGTGTATCTTCAATACTTACATTTATTGCAACATCCAAATCCCTTATTACATTCCTACCAAGCGTCTCTCTAATCCTATCAAATACAACTATAGTATCGTGCACACTGTACCCAATTATTGTCAATATTCCAGCAATAAACATTGCATTCACCTCAAGCCCAAAGAATCTCCCAAGGATAGAGAATAGTCCAACAACAATTAATACGTCATGAATGAGAGCAAGTATGGCTGCGAATCCGTATCTAAACGGAGAAGGTATTCTTCTAAAAGCCCATGTAATATAAAACAGTATCGCTATAGCAGATGTTCCTACTATTATTATTGCGTTACGAACAGTTTCAGTAGCTATACTTGGCGAAATAGAGAAATAATCAACATTTCTCACATTCACATCTAATTTATCTTGCAAGCCTTGGAGTATTTTTTCCCGTTCCGATGTCTCCCCAGAAGATGTTTCTGAAAGTGTAACCGTACGAACAAAATAACTATCCTCGCCAACTCTTTGTATCACGGCATCTGGATGTTCTAGCTCTGCCAAGCTAATTCTCAGTTCATCTTGTGCAACCTGTCTATCAAATTCTAAAGTCATAGAGGAACCGCCAGTAAATTCTAGTCCTGGGTTCAAGCCATTTGGCATAAACAACGAGATCAATCCTATTGCTATCACCAACAGTGATGAAATTATAAACCAATGCCTTTTGCCAACAAAATTCACGTTAATCTACCTCCTGTCCCTAGTAGGTCTAGTTCTCGGGTCTTGATTGCTCTCTAACTTTAGGTTTGTATAAACAGAAGGCATACGACCTAACGGTGTTATAGCCACTATTTTCAGGAGTGACCTAGTTACAACCAAGGCAGAAAACATACTAATTGATACTCCAATAAACAACGTAAACGCAAATCCTGTAACAACTCCTGTACCAAGTCTGGTCCCAAACCAAAAAAGTATCGCACAGGTAATGAATGTTGATACATTACTATCTCTTATAGCCGGCCAGGCTCTATTAAATCCTGTATCCAGAGAGGCAATAAAACTTCTCCCAGACCTCAATTCTTCTTTCATACGTTCAAATATTAGTATATTAGCATCAACCGCCATTCCAATAGAGAGTATAAATGCAGCTATCCCACCTAAAGTTAATGTTATAGGCCAAAGCTTTAATACAGACAAAACTAGTACACCGTAGATAATAAGCGCCACACAAGCTACGATACCTGGCAATCTATAGTAGGCCGCCATAAACAGCAAAACTAATGCCAATCCTATTAAACCCGCGGAGAAACTTCTTTTCAGTGAATCTGCCCCAAGAGTTGCATCTACTTCCTTTTCTTGAATAAGAATTAGTGGTATAGGAAGACGGCCAGACTCCAATTGAATGGCTATTGTCCGTACACTCTCCGGCGTGAAATCAGGGCCTTGGATATAAGCTTTACCTCCACTAATCGCTTGTACCGCAATTGGATCTATTATGAGCTCTTCATCCAAGAAAAATGCTGTCCTATTGTTAGTTCCTGCTATACGAGTGGTATGCTCCGAGAATATACGTGCTCCTTCACTATTGAATTCGATATTTATAACCGGCATACCGGTAGTTGGATGTGTTCCGGCATAGGCCAATGCCAAATCTTCTCCGGTCAAACCTAAGTCATTATCTACATTGTATGCCGGATCTGAACACTGTTGAGTTATATCTAAAAAATCATTGGTACAAATACGTTCTTTGATCTCCAACTGTGCAGTTTGCCCAATAAGTCGTTTTGCCTCTTCCACCCCACCTGTAATAGTAAAGTTCATACTATCAGGTCCAAAAGCAGCGTCCAAGGCATTCTTGATATTATCTCTCTCTGGTGGAACGACCACATTCCCATAGGTATCAAATACAGCTGGCTTCAGAGAAGGAAGTTCTATTGTAAATGACAAGTAATCTTCAGTCTCAATTATTGAGGTCTGCCTACCAACATCAGTCATTACACTATTCAAATCTTCTACATCAATCGTCTCTTGAAACTCGATTATTGCTTTAGTAACACCTACGCCAGGCAGTTGAATTAATATTCTTTCCGGGCCCATCCTCTGAATATTGGGTTCTGAAACACCAAATGCATTGACCCTACGTTCTATGATGTTCAATATGCCTTCCATCTGTTCGTCACTCGGCATCTCAGAGTTTTCAGGCATCTTTGTCTTGTATACTAAATGACTACCTCCCTCCAAATCTAAACCAAGCCGTAGGCCTAGAGGAGAGTCTTCACCACGCTCGAATTTTATACCAGCTAACTCAATGCTGAATTCCTGGGCAAGTAGCGAAGATAAGCAAACAGACGTTATCAACAATATGAATATAAAGCTACGAAGTGGAAATCTACGCATATATTTTTCTCAGGACTAATCGATGTCTATTCTACGCCACTCAATTAAAAAGGCAAGCCCCCCACTAAGACGATATACCTTTATTTTAAGTGTACTTAACGCTTTTTTGGTACTTGTACGATCCATAGTTCCGAGATCACACTATTTGATATAATGTGATCTCGTTTTGTGTAACTAAACTATTCGATTTAACTACCCAGTTCCAACGCGTCTGTGACCATTTTGCTTTCTCAGGAAAGGCGGTATATCTAATTCAGCCTCATCCTGTATATTACCCATTATCAATTGAGACACTTGTTCATCTCTTGGTATGAACACTTCTTCTGCAGTTGGAAAACCTGTAGCAACGAGTGTGATTTTGACTTCATCTTCCATTTTTATATCTGTTACCAATCCAAAGAATATGTTGGCATCTGGATCTGCAGATGAACGAATAACATCAGCAGCAGCTTCCACTTCCATTAATGAAAGATCACTACCACCACAAACATTGAACAATATACCCTTGGCTCCATCTATTGAAACATCCAGAAGCGGGCTGCTTACGGCCGCTTTGGCCGCATCCACTGCCTTGTTATCACCTGATCCTCTACCTATGGACATCCATGCTGGGCCGGCATTGCTCATTACAGTCCTTATATCCGCAAAATCCAAGTTTATCTCCCCTGGTATAGTTACCAATTCAGCTATGGATTGTACACCTTGGCGTAATACGTCATCAGCCAATCTGAATGCATTTTCTATAGTAACTTTCTCATCACACACAGCAAAAAGTCTGTCATTAGGTATAACTATAAGTGTGTCCACTTTATCTCGTAATTTAGCTATACCTTCTTCTGCAAATTTTCTTCTCTTAGTTCCCTCAAACCCAAAAGGTTTTGTTACTACTGCGATTGTTAATGCCGAAGCTTCTTTAGCAATCTCTGCCACTACTGGGGCTGCACCGGTACCAGTACCTCCACCCATGCCAGCTGCTATGAAAACCATATCTGAGTCTTTCACTGATTCATATATTTCGTCCCTGCTCTCTTCGGCAGACTGCTTACCGATTTCAGGATCTCCACCCACACCTAAGCCTCTGGTGAGCTTGTCTCCCATACGGATTCGCAGTGGAACCTCACTCTTCATCAAAGCTTGTGCATCGGTGTTAAGACCAAGATATTCAACTCCCTGCACTCTTTCCTTGAACATGCGCGTGACTGCATTACAACCACCTCCTCCTACACCTACAACCTTTATTCTTGCTACCCCATCATTTTCCAAAGACTGACTAGCCATGATTAGACCTCCTTAACTGAGTATATATGCCACGGTTAACCCTATTTACCAATTTCATAAATTTCTTGACCATTCTAATGCCAATATTTATATTTTGAACTTTTATGTTCCTCTCTACAGACTGCTTATCAATCATTATTCTTCCTTAATTGCCCATATATGCCACGGTTAATCCTATTTACCAATTTCATAAATTTCTTGACCATTCTAGTGCCAATATTTATATTTTGAACCTTGCTACTTGTATACCAATAATTTCCACCATTGTTTTGAGCATCTGCAATCAATAGACCTAATGCTGTAGAAAATGAGGGGTCTTCCAGAACCGCTGGTATGCCCCCAATAGCCCTGGGAATTCCTATACGTACGGGCTTGCCAGCTATTTCCTCTACCATGCCTACTAATCCAGGCATTTTTGCAGAACCTCCAGTAATTACAATACCTCCAGGCGGAACTGAATCTAACCCACAGTCCTTGAGCTCTTTCAAAACCAAATGAACAATTTCATCTACCCTATCCCGAAGGACATTGCATATATCCTGTCTTTTAATGTCATACGTCAGATCACTAACAAAACCAGGCAATTCTACTTCTTCGGAAGGATCTATGTCAGATAAATTTACACTTCCGTATATAACTTTAGCTTCCTCTGCCGCATGATAGGATGTATTGAAAGCTATCGCTATATCTCTTGTTAATTGAAACCCACCCACAGGGATTACTCTTGAATGCCATATATTCCCTTCTAGGAATACTGCCATATCAGTAGTCCCTCCACCAATGTCTAGTAAAACCACACCCATCTCTAATTCTTCTTCGGCCAAAATAGCCTTGGCACTAGCTAAAGGTTCTAGCATAAGTCCCTTCACTTTGACTTTGGCCATGGACACTGCTTTTATAAGATTATCTATAGGGGCTGAGCTACCTTGAATAACATGTGCCTCTACAGATAATGTAGATGTGTGCATTCCTATGGGATCACCAATGCCCCAGTGCCCATCAACTGCATAAGTTCTAGGAATAATATGCAGGGTTCTGGAATCCTCACTTGCATTATTTCCATATGTAGAAGAAGCACTAATTATTTTCTTTATATCTTGTGTACCAACTGGAGTGGCATAGTCTCTATTCTCTAGAGTAGCAATAGTATTAGACGAATGTATATGGCTACCAGTAAGACCCACATTAGCTGAATGGACTCGCAACCCTGCATCTCCTTCAGCCTGTCTTATTGATTCTTGCGTGGCCTCAAAGACTTCGTTCAGGTTACTTACCATCCCCTTCTTCATTCCTTTAGATGGAACTAAACCAAGACCTATGATTTCCATAGATCCTAACAAATCCACCCTCCCTATTAGAGTACAAACTTTTGATGTCCCTACGTCTATTGCAGTATATATATTGTTTCTTCTCATCTAGTTCCACCCTCTCAGCTTCTCTACAAAGAGATCTGACACGGGTGTAAGAACACAGCCGGGTTTAATGGTTGGGTTCGACCACTAACTTTTTATCGCTACTTTTATTTTGCCCCGATTTTCTGCGTTCTTAACCCCCAAGCCAGTCTTAGATCTATTAGGAGGAATACCTCCTAGATACGCTCAGCCACCCGCATGCGGGCACTTCGACTCCTAAAGTTTGCCTTAACCTCCTCTTGGGAGGGGGAAATGATCTTCTTATTTATTAATCTGAAATTCTCAGATTCTCGACTCTCTTGCCTAAGAAATCCTTTTACTATCCTGTCTTCCAGAGAGTGATAACTAATCACAACCAATCTGCCTCCGGGTTTTAAAATAGGTATAGTTTGATGCAAAGCACATTCTATATTCTGAAGCTCTCCGTTTACTTCTATTCTTATAGCTTGAAAAGTTCTGGTAGCCGGATGAGTTCGACTCCATTTACGAGTGGCTGCTCTTTTTACAATTTGAGCTAAAGCTAATGAATTTTCTATCGGCCTATTAGCAACTATAGCCCGAGTTATATTACGGGCCCGTGGTTCTTCTCCATATTTCCTTATTACATCAATTAATTCTTTATCGGAATATTCATTCACAACATGAGCAGCTGTAAGATCTTGACTCGAATCAAATCTCATATCCAGAGGTTCTTCTAAATTGAAGGAAAACCCCTTACCTTCTCCTTCAAGTTGTAGTGAAGATAAACCCAAGTCGAATAGTATTCCATCCACAGCATCGAATCCTTTTTTTGAAGCAATCTCCACAAGGTTGCCGAAATTATCATTAACTAATATATTCGAACAGCCATAGGTTTCAAGTGATTGAATAGCTGTGCCTAAAGCCTGGCCATCTAAGTCTAATCCTAAGAGCTTCCCGGTAGGACCGCACGATTCCATTATGGCAGTAGAATGGCCACCTTCGCCAACAGTACAATCTACATAGACACCCCCAGGTCTAACTTGCAAACCATTCAAAACCTCATCTAATAGAACTGGTATGTGATAAACCATAGAACTTACCCTTAATAATCCCTATATTCGGCTGTTTCTGTTAGTAACCATGCATCTGAATTCATATCCAATTCCTCTTCAACCCAAGATTCTTTAGCCCATATTTCTAAATATGTACCCATCCCAGTTAGCACTATGTCCTCTTTAATATCAGCATGCTCCCTGAGGCTTTGTGGTATGTGAAATCGTCCTTGCCTATCTGCCTCAACCTGATATGCACCAGAAAAATTTATACGCCTCCTGCGGCGATTCTTAGATTGGTTCATAGATGCTCTTGCAATATCAGCTGCAACAATCTGCCATTCAGATGGAGGATATACGGAAATACATTTGTCTGGACTTTTTGCAAGGACAAAACCTGACTTAAACGATTCCCTGAATCGCGCTGGAATAGAGATGCGTCCCTGAGGATCTACTCTATGTTCATGCTCTCCTAGGAATCCAAAATCAGCCAGAGTCAAACCTGAACACTCCTATTACAACCTATAACTTCCTTTTTGCACCTACAGAATAACATGATTTTTCTGGATTGCAAGGGTTATTTGACATGCTTCCGAGAAATAGACCTGATTAGGAGTAATTATTCTTCTTGGGAATTAATTATATCTTCCAATTAACCAAAACTCTTGCCAACGCCATGGCATCTTTGACATCTTTAACTTCCCCTGCGGCTTGAGCTTCATGTATTGACTCTAGTATATGCCCAACTATAGGGCCTTGTTCAATACCTAATTCTTTAATAACCATATGTCCGTCTACCAGCCTATCCAACTTACTAACACCTATAGATTCAGATAATTTATGTGTGAATATATGGCCTATCAATTCGCAATGTCTGGTCCAATCCTCTATATCATTTATCTGTGGACCTTTTGCAGCCAAATAATCTGCTACATTAAGGTACAGAATATCAACAGAGAATTCTTTTAAGTCCCTATAGTATCTATAAATCGCCTTGTCAGTTGGCATAGTATCTCCATGGCTCATCTGTGTTGGCCTCAAATGATGCTGAATCAATGTAGATATATAATCTATACCTTTGTTGCTAAATCTCAAACGGCGCGATATATTTTTTCCCAACTCAGATCCTTCTTTATCATGACCAATGAATCTAACCCTACCAGTAGAAATGTCAATTGTTTTGGTATTAGGTTTTGCAATATCGTGCAGTAATCCTGCAACTTTTAGCATAGTAGCTCTGCTAAAACCATCACTGAATTCCTCATAAAAGTATTTATTCAAGTAATCTGACCATGGTATTTTGCTCAAAACTGAATCCCCTAGTATTTCTTTTCCTCCAGATATAACCGCATCTATCCAACTGGGTGTTTCTATACAATGGTTAAATACATCCCAATAATGTTCTTTAGGTTGAATCACGCCCCTGCCAAAATCTAATTCAGGAATAATAATTGATAGCAAACCTAGCTGATCCAAGACCCTCAAATATTTTGATGGGTTAGGTTGGGATATAATTCTTAAGAATTCATCGCGCACCCTTTCGTGAGATGCCGAGGATATCATCTGAGCTTCTTCAGATATCAAATCTCTTGTAGTGTTGTCGAGGTCAAATCCCAGTTGAGCTATTAGCCGTACTGCCCTGATAAGCCTAAGCGGATCTCGTTGGAATATATCCAGCGCCGTACACTTAAGTGTCAAATTTCTGAGATCTTCTATTCCACCATAAGGATCTATGAAATCTGAAACTTCTACACCTGAAATGAATTTTGCTAAAGGTGAAGCAATAGAATTAACTGTAAAATCCCTGCGCGACAGATCTGTCAAAATGTCGTCTTCAGTTATTGATAAATCAAGTTGCACTATCCCACCAGATTCTTCATCTGCTTCTACAGTAGGTATGATTAACCTGTAGACAGCTTTTTCTCCATCTAGAAGAACTAGTCTTGCATTCAGTTCCAGTGCCAGCTCATGCGCTATGTTAGGATAAGGCCCACAGATCACTATATCCAAATCCTTTGTTGGTCTGTCCATTATGTAATCCCTAACAAACCCACCCACAAGATATGCTTCCACGAAGTTGGATTTGAAAAATTTATCTATCTCAACCATCAAAGGATTATCAAACTTGAATTTGCCTGTATCCCCACCAGCTATGAAAGTAGATATATTCAATTTACGCCTGGGACAGCTTCAGAACTTTGATATTCTATCTTCCACAATTTATCTGAACTATCTAGATGGTCTATATATAGCACACCATTTATATGGTCAATCTCATGTTCTAATGCTTGTGCCAATAGCCCGTCAGCTTTAATACGGATGGGTTTACCATCTCTACCGGTTGCACGCGCTCGAACTTTCAGAGATCTAGTTAGTTCACCTCTATACCCGGGAATACTAAGACACCCTTCTTCAATTATCCTTTCGCCTTCCATTTTTGTTATCTCTGGATTTATAAGTACACGAACTTGGTCTTCATCAGGTATCTCTATTATTACAACTCTAAGCAAAACTCCTACTTGATTTGCAGCAATACCTACACCATTAGCAGCCCGCATTGTTTCTATCATATCGTCGATAAGTTTCTCAATGTAATTATCTATCTTTGTGATCTTCCTAGCTTTTCTTCTAAGAATCGGATCTGGCAGTGTGCGAATTGTCATTAGAGCCAATGTTTATCTCCTACATATCTAACTTTAGAATCTATCTACCATTATAATTTGGGTTGGACATAGTGTAAATCTTGAAAAAGTTCTATCGCATAGCAACATAACTCAGGACCCAACGTCATACTAGGGATATAGGATCTATATCTACTATCCATCCCTGAGGTATATCAATCCTATCTATCAGAACTCTGGGGTTAACCGCCCTTACTAATATGTGCCAGCGATACCTGCCTCTAATTCTACTGGGATGAGCAGGTGAGGGTCCTATAATGTCAAAACCAGTCAAACCATCCAAAGCACTGCGCTTTTTCAGTTTATCTGCCAAGTTTATCGCTTCTCTCTCACAAGTTGAAGCGTTCACATGTGAATAAATGAACCTTATCAGATTAGAAACAGGTGGCATGCCATGCTCTTTTCTGTATACCATCTCTTTATCAAAAAAATTTATGTAACTTTGTTTAGAGGCTGCCTCTATTGCATAATGTTCCGGATTATAAGTTTGTATTACAACTTCCCCAATTGACGAACCCCTGCCCGCACGACCTGCAGCTTGGCATAGTAATTGAAAAACCCGTTCACTAGATCTAAAATCTGGAAGAAACAAACCTATATCCGCCAAAATAACCCCTACCAATGCAACGTTTGGAAAATCTAAACCTTTTGCTATCATCTGTGTGCCAACTACAATCTGAGCCACTCCTGAATTGACTTTTTCCATCATGTCCTTATGGGTTTTGTCGTTGGACACTACATCACTATCCCAACGTAATACATTGACATTAGGAAATTGTGATTCAATCTCATCCACTACCCGCTGTGTGCCTAGTCCTAGATAGCGTATTCGCACGCTATTACATTTTGGGCATACACTGGGTGTATCAGACCTGTAATTACAACGATGGCACAGCAATTTTTTGATGTTGCTATGGTAAGACATAGCCATATCACATCTACGACAATGTAATACATAACCACAATCTCGGCACTGAATCAAGCTGCCGCTTCCTCTCCTGTTCAGATAAAGAATCGTTTGTTGTCCAGCATCCAGAACTCTTTCTATTTCTTCTCTCAACAATGTGCTAAATATACTACGATTGCCTTGGAAAAGTTCTTGCCTCATATCTACAACATGAACATTTGGGAGGCTCCAATTACTTCTATTCAAAATACTGCTCCCAGAACCTGCTCTCTCAGGTATCTCAATCAGTTCATACTTACCGTTAATCGTATTATTGTAAGAACCAATATCTGGTGTAGCACTACCCAGAATTAGAGTAGCTCCTGAAATCTCGCCCAATTTTATGGCCACGTCACGTGAATGATACCTCGGGGACATGTCACTCTGTTTGTATGTCCATTCGTGTTCTTCATCTATTACTATTAAACCCAAATTATTGATGGGAGCGAATATAGCACTTCTAGGACCTATAACTACATCATATCTACCCTCTTTAATACCCCACCATTGATCAAATCTTTCCCCATTTGATAAGCCACTGTGCATTATCGCAACTCTCCCGGGAAATCTTGCCCGAAACCTATCTACTGTCTGTGGTGTCAGAGATATCTCCGGCACCATGACAATCGCAGTTTTGCCTACACTAATCGTACGAGACAAAGCATTCAAATAGACTTCCGTTTTCCCACTACCCGTTACGCCATGCAAAAGGAATATATGCGTTTCATCTCCATTCAAAGAATCATGAATTCTTGCCAGTGCAGAAACCTGATAGCTAGTAAGATCTGGAGGAGTATCCTGTGCCACCACAGTCCCTAGAAACGGATCCCGCTCTAGACGAACTGCTATTCTTTTTATTAAACCCTTGGATTCCAATGCCTTACTAGCAGAATAGCCAAATTTCTTAGCTAACTCAGAGAATGGCACTGGTGAATACTGGCTAATCAAATACTTCAGTGCTAGCGATTGTTTAGTCGCAGACTTACGGATGTTTGGCATACAATTATCCACCTCTGAAATACCAGGCTCGGATAATACAATATGATCCACATACTTGGGTCTAACGGATGGCCGAGACCAATACCAATAATCAATGATCACATTAGATCTTAGCAAGTCTTTCAAATGTGGCTCATATTTTGAGCCTAATTCTTCCAATAAGGTCTGACGTGCAACCTCACCTCTGTCTAGAATGTAATCAAAGACGACTTGCTGATTATTACCAAGGCTACTTCTAATGCCAGTGTCAGATACATAAAGATATAAATAGGGTCGAGAACGTGTCCCAGGTGGTATCATTAATGATGCGGATTCAAACAAGGAGCACATATAATGTTCACTTATCCATCTAGTTAAGTGCAGGTGCTCTGCCTTCAGTACAGGCTGGGAGTAAAAGGACCCCAGTATCTCTCTAGTTTCTATACCACCGGAATAGTCACTTACGTTTACGACTATTCCAGCAACGACTCTGCTACCAAATGGAACTTTGACCATTTGCCCTGTAACAATATCAGTACTGCCAGAAAGCGAGTAAGTAAATGTGCGAGAGTAACCAGATGGTGCATCAACTGCAACCTCGGCATAATTCATCATTCTGTAGAATCCTCTGAGGCACTATTAGAAAATATGCCTATGTGTTCCAATCATATTCTCAATGTTTAGATCTTCTTCGATCTTCTTTAAGTCTAGCCGCTTTGCCGTACAATGAGCGTAGGTAATACGGACGCGACTGCCTAGAACGTTGATGGCGCACCAATTCTACAGACTCTACGGAAGGAGAGTAAAAAGGAAATGTCCTTTCTACTGCTATACCGTGTGAAATTCTTCTTACAGTAAAGGTAGACCCAAGACCACTGCCTCTTTTCCGTATGACATCCCCTTGGAAGGCCTGGAGCCTTTGTCTTTCACCTTCTTTGACTCTAACTGTAACTGTAATCCTATCCCCTTGTCTAAAATCTACCATATTAGGGTTAGGAGTTACAGGTATTATAAAATTCAAATCCATCGCTATACACCTCTGTCTATCTCACATTAATTATCGAAAGGGCCTACACATTCTACAGGGATATAATCTATAGCACAAGTATTCACTCAAAAGAAATACTAACCTATTAATTAGTATCCTAAGAGTCCATCTAGAATAGATTCCATCTCTTCCTTAGTAACAGGTCCAGTAAATTTCTTCAATTTATTCCCATTTTGGTCTATAAATATCTTCTCAGGTATACCTGTTACTCCATAATCTACAAGTATATCTCCTTTCGCATCTGGGCCAGACGGATATTCAATATTAAATTCATCTATATGTTTCAATGCATCTGTTTTTCTATCCCAGATTGAAATCCCAATAAATTCCACTCCTTTATCTCTATATTCTAAGTATGTATCTGATAATACTTGAGCTTCTTTCCGACATGGTGAACACCAGGATGACCAAAAATCAAGTACAACAATCTTGCCTTTTAGGTCAGACAATCTAATCTGCGAATCATCGAAAAGTTCCATTGAAAAGTCTGGCGCAGACATACGCTTTATCTTAACTTCTCCAAAAGAACTATTGACTCCCATACCTCCGGACATACTGCCGGATCTTGATAGAGACACTGCTAATAAACAAAAAAACACTACGAATATCAACAACAATAGAGATATAATTACTCTTCTCAGAACCATGTGTTTGATAAGTCTCCTAAAATATGTTGTGCGACATCAAAGGAATTCTACACTCTCGATTCTTTATAATCGAATCCCAGGAATGCAGTCCTCAATTCTTTCCTTTTACTGATATAATCTTGTTCTTCTATACTCCCTTGTTGGAAGAAATCATCAAGATCAGCTATCTCATTTTTAAATAGTACAAATTGATCATTGTTCTGGGATATATTATATCCTCTTGTTATACGCCTGTTTTTCACCAGAAACAGCAAGAATAGCAACAAGGTAATAGAAAATATAAAAGCTATTGCTATAGGTGGAAACCTTTCCCCTTGCATTAAATTAGTCAGGCGATGCCATACTGACGGTTGTGGTAAATTCGTTAGTTCTATTGCCATTGAATCTCCGGAGTGTATATCAGCAGCTTCTAATCTGTGATATATATCTGATCCTAGCGTTATTGCATCCATGACTTCCAATCCCTCACCACTAGCTCCCACCATACCATTCAATACCAAAACCCTGAAGATTTCTGTTCCAAATGGGAAAGATCTCTCTATGAATATATTGTCACCAGCATACGGATAACTATACTGAAAGATTATCTCGTGGTTTCCAGGAGGTATTGGGGCACTAACAGCAAACCCTCTATCTACCTGAAGTATTGATCCTCCGACCAGATTGCTTTGTACATCTAAACCAATTGCATTAGGCGGCAGTGAGAATCGTATAAGATTCATTGGCCCCTGAGTGGACACATTGGCAAGAAATGTTGTATCTCCAATATTCTCCAATGTCACCATCTCCATAGATGTAATAAGAGAATCTTTCTGGTTCACTCCATTAACCACCATAGTATACCCTCGTATTTTTAACAAATCGTTATTTTCATTTAAATCATAAACCTTAATGTCAACATTTTGTCCAAGCATAGAGTAATTTATAGTCTTCGAGTACGGTACCCCCATATATTCTGAACTAATTATGTACATGTATCCATCTTTCGACGGTATACGATCTAATGCGAAATTACCTTCCGTATCTGTGAAGCCTTCTCTTATAACGACTAAGGTGTCTTGATCAAATACTTCAACGCTTACAGCCAGACCTATGGGCCTTTCTCCGTTTTCTGTACCATTTACAATTGAACCAATTATTACAGTTGTATCATTGGCGCTTGCAACAAATACAGCATTCAATATTGAAAAACCCAGTATAAGCAAAGTAGTAGTGTGTATTATCGTTCTATAGTTGAGAATATTATGCATAATAATTCTTATCTACAACGAAAACATATCGGCCAGTTAATATCCATTTGTCCATCGCAATTTGGGCAAATGTTTGTCAAAGTAATTGTTCCACGCGTGCCTCTAATTGTCAAAATATCGTCTTCTATTTGGTTGATTAATTCATTCAGAGAATCTGTTATACGTTCTTCAGACATGAGTCCAATTGCCGCATCCCAGCGCCTATCTTTTAGAATTCGAATGTATTGATCGTTTGATATATTACCAACGTGGTAATCTGATATTGCTATCCTTATTTCTTCGTATGCCTGTTTTTGCTTATTGATTGCATACTCTAAGTCACCCGCAACAGATGGTCCGCCTAAAGTAATAGTGCCTTTTCTGATGATCGGCCATATTACTAGTAAAATAGAAAGTGCTGCTAACACTCCCGTAAATGCGATTATCATATTGCTTATCCCTTTTTAATATCTTACTAATCTGGAACATAATCATTGTCATACAATTATTACATGCCCTTATATTTTCAATTATTGGAAGATGTTACATTTCCTTGCTTCGTTGGCCATAGGGCTATGAGTATACCTAGAAATAGTAATGGCCCTGCTATCCACATCCACATTACCAGTGGGTTAATACGCACTCTGAAAAGTGCACCACCATTGTCCAATACCTCTCCTGGTATGATATACAAGTCTTCTACAAGAGTAGATCTTATTGCAGCTCTTGTAGAAGCCATATTGAAACTAGGGTAAAAACTCCTTTGTGGTTTATACGTGCCAAGAAATGCACCCCCTCTATAAACCTCAACAACTGTGGTAGTTTCAATCCTATCCACCCTATCCCTGACATCATGAGATAGGTATTTCAGTTCATACTCACCTATCACAACGCTTTCCCCTGGTGACAGAGCTATATCTCTTTGGAGGTCATAGAAGCTAGATCCCGCAACACCTAGGGCTAAGCATACAACTGCTAAGTGCACCACATATCCACCATACCTTGGCCTATTACCCGCTATAAGACGGAAAAATGCCGTTAGATAATTTTCTCCAAGACTATGCCTGGCAATCACGCCTCTGACCCATTCTTGCAATATACCTGCCACTACAAAAGAGCAAAGAGTGAACGATAATACAGAGAAAGGCTCTCGAATACCCACTATTATTAATACAGACATCATAGTCAATGACAGTATAAAGGGATAGAATAAAGCTCTCCTAAACACATTCCAAGATGACCTCCTCCATGGAATGTATGGAGCCACTCCCATTAGAAAAATTAGTCCTAGGAACAATGGTCCATTCACTTGATTGTAAAAAGGTGGCCCAACAGTAATTATCTCACCGGTAGTTAATTCAGATATCAGTGGAAATATAACACCCCATAATGTTACGAATGCCACAGCCAACAGCATGAGGTTATTCATCAAGAATGCAGCTTCCCTAGACATTGCAGACTCTAGATTTTGCTCACTCTTCAATGTTTTATATCTTATGAAAAATACAGCAAATGAAACTAATAGTGTCAATCCCATAAACATGAGAAATATCCAGCCCAACGTAGATTGACCAAATGAGTGAACAGACGGTACAGGACCACCTCGATTAATGAACATGCCAAATTGAGCAAAGCCAAATGCTATAATCACTAGGGCCATATTCCACATCCTAAACATACCACGCCTTTTCTGCACCATAATAGAATGTATAAATGCCGTCATTGCTATCCAAGGCATGAATCCAGCATTTTCTACCGGATCCCAAGCCCAATACCCACCCCATCCCAATATTGTATAGGCCCACCAAGAACCTAATAGCAAGCCTATTCCCAGCAAAGCCCAGGCTATCAGCCCCCAGGTCCTACCCGCATCAACCCATTCGTCTCTAGTCCTACCGGAAATCATAGAGCCCATTCCAAAAGCGAACGGAATCGAAAAAGAAATCAAACCAGTCATTAATATAGGAGGATGAATAAACATACCCGGATGAGTCAGTAATGGATTTATACCTTGCCCGTCTGGTGGAATGAAATCCAGTTTATTAAATGGGTTAGCCAACAATGCCATAACGGCCAGAAAAAATATCATAACCAGCATCAATACAAAGTTCACGTGCGGCATAATATTGACTGCTGAATCAATCTTAAAAAATATCGCCAGCGTACAAAGCAGAGACAATGCTAATGCTATAAATAAAAGAGAGCCTTCATTCCCAGCATAGAACGCTACCCAAATATATTGAATATCCATAGCCCTGCTACTATGCGCAGCTACATACTCAACTTGAAAATCCTTAGTAACGAATGCTCCGACCAAGCACGCAGTAGCCACCACCAATATCATTGTTGTAGCGTACGTCGCTTTGTAAGAACTTGCTATAAGTTCTGCCGACCCCCTCCACACCCCAAGCATAGATGCTGAGCCAGAGTATATTGCCAAAGATAATGCCATAAACAAGGCGATGTTACCAATTTCAGCCATGCATTACTCCTCGTATCCTATACTGTTCAATATATCCCATTTTAACTCTTCTCTACATCTGGCATTACATCTTCTTTCAAAACATCAATGTTCCTATCTACAATTTCGAGATAAACATCTAACTCGCCATCAAATTCTGGCATTTGTACAAACAATGCTGAGACAGGCTTCTTCATTTGGTTAATTATAACAATTATCAATAGAATGCCTCCAATACCAATTAGCGGAGGAACTATCCAAACCAATAGATTAAATCCACTCTTTGGGGGCATTGCCAGTATTCCATTACCATACCTGTCTGCAAAGAATCCCAGTACCTCTTCTTCCGTTAATCCTTCTGCCAATTTCTCGCGAACTAAGCCACGCATCTGTTTAGCAATTGGAACTTGGGATTCATCAATAGTTTCACTAGGACAAACAGGGCACATTAACCCACGATCTATGCTTTGGGCCAATCGTTCCTGTTGGTCAATTATAGGTAATTCATTAGTTAAGCATGACGTAGCCAAGAACATAAATGCCATTAGCCATAACAATAAAGCTTTTCGACCCATTCTGTAACTAATCATAAACATTCCTGCGGCTGTACCTGACAGTGGAGAGCTCGTGGAAGCCACCATCCTAGCCTTACGAGCAGACAAACTATAGGGTATTAGCAGGGGAGCACAAACACAACTAGATTAAATATGACCTATTGGCCTTGTAGCACTCGAATGTAGTGTACAACCTTCCACCTATCTTCTTCAGTCAGCAGCTTACTAAAGACAGGCATATTACCTGGCCTTGATGTCTCAGGCAGCGAAGGCATATCATTTTCAGCCATCAAAGCAGCCGTTCTCCCACCCAAACTTACAAAGTTGTATATCTCTTGATCTGTGCTAGCAGCACTTGTAGCAACGAAGTTGGCAGGAGGAATACTCTTATACTTCAGAAGAACCTCCCTCATTGGACCATCCCCTTTACCTTCTAGTCCATGACACGCAACGCAGTTTACGCGATATAGTTGGGCGCCTTCATTCTCTGTGTCACTAGATCTTGCTATTCTAGTATCCAAATTAACTTCCAACACACCCGAACCCGCAGATGCGAAAGGAATACCATCAGCAGGCATAATATAAGGTGGCTCTTGAAACCTTACAGATTGGCTATAATGCATCTCCCTGAATATATCAATCTGGTTAGTGCCTCTTCCTATAGTATTACACCCGGCCGCCATTATTAGCATTAGCATTAGCACTGGAAGGAAAATCTTTAGATATTTATTGTTCAAACCTATCATTATATTTGAGTGTTCCTTTAATCTTCTCTAAGTTAAAACACCAGTTATCTGATCACGTCATCCGCGTTAGCTTTGCGCAGCGCATTTTCAGCTGCCTCTAGTTGCCATTCAGCTTCACATGTGACTTCTATGCCTATGTACCCTTCTGTTATCCTTGTGTCATATGGGCTCAATATAGGCCTAGGCAGACGCGATTCAAATATTATACCCAGTATTGTGAACAGCACAGCACCAAGTAGCGTCCCTTCATAAGTTATTATAGTCATTGCAGGCAACGCCAATATCGGCTTACCTCCAGTGACAAGTGGCCAAGCTATCTGCGTTCCTGCAGTAAGCAGTATTGCAACCGTGAAACCCATCATTGCTCCAATAAAAGGGAATACGTACAAATGATGTTTTTGTTCCCTTTCACCAAAAGCTCCTTCTGGATAGGGACAGCCGGTCAAGACATCAAAGCTGTCTTGTCCTAAACCAGCCTCAGCAAGTACGTCGGTAGCGTCAGCTGCCGCCTCTGCTGTACTAAATAGTCCCAGGATACTTTTATTTGCCATATTCTTTTACCTCTCCTACTATTCCTCTCTTAGAACGGCAGGTACTTTCCTTTTACCAATCTGAATATAATCTTGTAGTATTTGTCCCTCTTTTGCATCACCAATAGGTATCAGTGGAAATATCTTCGAGAAAAGAAGAACGAGCATAGAAACCATACAGAATGAAGCAATCACTATTGTTATTTCAACAGGACTGGGGGTATAAGTGCCCCAGGAAAACGTGAAGCCTTGTTTTCTGGCTAAGCCAGGAACTATTATCAAAAATCGTTCAAGCCACATTCCGATATTAACCGATATTGTAGTTATCAACATCCACTTTATACTACGCCTAACTTTTTTAAACATCCAAGCTGTCACAGGGAACAAATATCCAGTAATCAAGAATATAACAAACATCCAAGACCACGGTGGCGTTAGCATTTGCATCTCTCTCAAAGCTACTTCCGGCGCCTCTCTTGCATACAGACCAAATACAATTTCGATCCAGAAGAAGAAGAACCAAGCTGTAGCTACTACTATCAGAAGCTTTGCCAAAGCATCCAAGTGTTCTGGTCTTATATAGTCCTGCCATTTAAAGAATGGTCGTAGAACTATCATGAAAGTAACAACACCTGATACTCCGGAGTGAACAGCCCCTATAACGAAATATGGAGCAAATACAGTACTATGCCATGCCTCTACGGCTATCGCCATACCAAAGTCCCATGAGACTATGCTATGAACTGATACGAATATAGGAAGTATCACGGCTGAGAGCAGGATACCTGCAATAAGTTGAAGTCTCCACTGCCGAGTTGTACCTCTCCAGCCAAGAGAGAGTACGGTGTAAAGTGGTTTTCTCCAACCAGTAACATGATCTCTTGCTACAGCGATATCAGGAACCAGTGCAATATAGACGAAAAGAATACTACTGGTAAGATATGTAAATACTGCTGCAGGGTCCCAAACCAACGGAGTCCTTATGTTCGGGAATATTCCCCTAGCCCAGTCATACGGAAATACCCAGTAGAAAACACGCCAAGGTCTGCCTGCATGTATGAGTGGCATAAGCATTGCTGTCATTAATGAGAATACTGTAAGCACTTCTGCAGCTCTAGTAGCTGGTCTTCTCCACTCTGCTTGTGTCAGTCTAAGTATTGCTGACAGCATAACTCCGGCATGGCTAATACCAATCCAAAAGACAAAGTTAGTGATGAAAAAGCCCCACAGGACAGGCCTATTAAGACCTGTAGTGCCTATTCCTGTATATATCATGTAAGCTGCCGCACCAAACCCACATAGCACAACTGATCCCAGTGCTCCAATTAACAACCAAAACCACAAGTGATTCTCGTTAATTGAACGCAGAAGGTCTCTATTTATTTCTGCATCTGTGAGTGTTACTCTTTGCTGCATCCGTTTGCTCTCCTGAACAATTATATTTTCTTATTACTTTATTCGGGTTTACCCAAACTTCTCAATTCAGTTTTAAGGAATTTACGTTTCCTCTGCAGTAACATGCCTTCTTTAATTTCCCATATAGAAAGTATAGGTATCAACCTAGTGGCCAACATGTATACTAAAACAGCTCCTGCCAACATTCCGACTATAGTTGCAATGTCAAGGAGGCCTGGCATAGTAGCCGGAGGAGCAACTTTCAATGAATGCAACGATACATCTTCTATAGAGAACGCCGGTACGTATAACCGCATCGCATTACAAAGCTGACCAATCAAAATTATAGAAGCTGCTAAAGTTGGACCCCAATCAGTTTTCCTAACAGCATTCCAAATTAAAATGAGGAATGGTGCTGGAAAGCACATAACCCATGTAAGCATGAACAATGGCCTATATGTATCTACCATTAGGTAATTAAGCACGGCTTGTTCTGCTGGCGTTCGCCCATACCAGTATGTAAAGAAACTAGACCACCAAAAATAGAACCAAAGCAGACAGGTCGCTATCAATATCTTGCTAAGTCCCCAGAATTGGTCAATTTCTATGTATGTACTTAACCCACCGTATCTTCGCAATATGAACAGTGTAACTATAACTGTAGCAATGCCACTCTGAATCCCACTCAAAGCATGGAAGGTTGGAAATATAGCATCTTTCCACCCAGGAATCAGGCTCATAGAGAAGTCAACACTTATCATAGTATGTGCAAATATTAGCATTAAGAAGTAAAATCCACCCAGAACGCCGATCCCAGCATTTAGCAATGTCCATTGTCTATCAGTACCCTTCCAGCCCATAGCGAAGCGCTTATACCTACCGTTATTCGTTCCTGTTTCACTATCTCTCATAGCCGCTATATCTGGTATGGCAGCGAAGTAGAGTAACGCTAAGCCAGTTATAACCAGAGTAAACATCGTAACAGTGTCCCATATATGCGGGCTATTCCCAGGGAAGTCGAACCACAAGCTCAATCTACCCTCCGAGCTTGGCAGAACCCACAACAGTGGTATGTATATAATAAAGTTCAGGACACCAACTATAGCGAACAATTCTGAAACACGTGCAAGAGGCCTTCTCCAATGTGCCTTAACCATTCTAAGGCCTATGGAAACTAGCACTGCAGATTGGGCAGTTATCAGCATATACCCAAATATAGCCGCATGATATCCCCATGTATTTCTATCCCCAAAACCGTCTGCAATTCGCATAACTATGGAGACAATCCCAACTGCGAACAGAACTGCAAGCAGGCTTGTAATTTTCTTAAACTTAGGGCCAGCCTCAGATTGCCTTCTTATGATATCTTCAGCGACCTCTTTCTGAGTTAGGTCAATCACTGCCGGCATTGGTAGATGGTGCAATTCATGCATGCGTAGCAACCTCGTGTTCAGTGTGTATATCAACTTTCTTGAGATATATCACATTAGGTTCGGTCCCAAGGGATTCAAGAAGCTTATAACCTCTCCCACCCTCTTCAAATGCTTCTTTCTTCATCCTAGAGACTTGGCTATCCGGATCTAGCAAATCACCGAACACCAATGCATTAGTAGGGCAGGCTTGTACACAAGCTGGCATAAAGTTGCGCTGTTTCATTTCCTGATCAGTGATATCTTTGCCTTCTTGCCCTTCTATTATCCTTTCGGCTTTATGTAATCTCTGTATACAGAAGGAGCATTTCTCCATAATCCCTCTGTCTCTTACAGTTACATCAGGGTTTAGTTGGTTCTTAAAGCTTTCAGGCCATACTGGCTCCCAGAAGTTGAAAAACCTAACTTGATATGGACAGTTATTACCACAATATCTCGTACCAACACAACGATTGTATATTTGAACATTCATACCTTCATTGTTATGGTATGTAGCATATACTGGACAGACAGTTTCGCATGGAGCATTTTCACAATGCTGGCAAAGAACTGGCATGAAATTAGCCTTAACATTCGGGAATGTGCCTTCCCAATATCTCTCTATCCTTATCCATTGATTTGCTCGCCTAGCCCTAAAGCTTCGTGCATCATTAATTGGAACGTTGTTTTCAGACTGACATGCAACCACACAAGACTGACACCCTGTGCATCTATCTATATCTACTACCATTCCCCATTTATGTCGGTTGCGCTGTTGAACCATTCTCTATTCCTCCTAGTGACAAATTCAGCCTAATGACTCCCCTTACCGTCGCCATTAGGGCCAGTAATTTGCAGTATATACCTCTCCTCGGCCTCATAGGCCTCTACAGTACCTTCCATTTTAGGTACCCTTTCACCATCAGTGTTACCTAAATTCTTAACCTTAACTCTTGTAGCAGCCCACGCCAGTGAACCAGTATCCTTATCTGCCAGACTTGACACCACAGCCAGTACATTTTCACCTACTCCTCCTGAGTATTCGCCTGTGTAATGCCCTTGTCCAAACGGCATAGACACTGTCCATGGAGGAACCGCTGGGTGAATGTATGCAGGGCCCTTAACTGTGACTCCGCCTGCACTCAACTCCAGAACATCAGCTTCCTTTATGTTCATTTCCTCAGCTGTCTCTCTATTTATTTCTACCCAAGCATGCCATGTCATTGACGTAACTGGGTCTGGCGTAGCTTGAAGCCAAGGCAAATTGGCCAGAGAACCATCAGCAATTGAATTAGATATGAATGGTATCAGATGGAACACATCGCTACCTTCACCTTTTTCTCCGCCGAATTCGATCGTAGGCCAACTGGCATCTATAGCATTTACAGTACCAGAAGAGACTTTTGTTGCGTCTACATCCCACCAACCACCACGCTGAAGTACGCCTTGCCAGAAGCCTTCAAATGTAGCCGATTTTACAGACCCCCTACCTTGAGACCAAAGCTCTTGTGCTCCGTTGCGTATCAAACCATGAAGTGTTTTATCATCATCTATACCAAGCTTGGAAACTAGGTCCAATCCAAGGTTTTCACTTAGCTTTATAATTTCGTCAGCAAATGAACTCGCGTTTTCGTTGAACGGAGTAACTACTGGTTGCTGCAAACCAAAGGTTTGATATCCTGGGCCAGGATTTGGTATGTTATCCCCCCAGGTTTCTAGGTAGTTAAGTTCTGGTAGTACCAAATTTGACTTAGATGCCGTCTCATCCATTGAACTAGCAAAAGTTGCAATAAATGAAGCATTATCCATAAGCGATGTAAAGTTCGCATCTTTGATAAGACCATGAGATGGGTTAGCTCCTCGAATAACAACGGCCCCCACTCCAGCACCCGCAAGGTCCTGCCATTCTTTCAATCCAGCTGCCCTACCTTTACTAAGGACGTCATCAGAATTCAATGATTCCAGTGGTGAATCAGGATTGAATCTAACACCACCTACCTTATTAAGGTTGTTCGCAAGTAAGTTTAATGCGTATATGGCTTTAAGATTGAACTCACCACTTGTATGAGCTCCAGCTGACCCGCCACCAATAGCCAAACTCGGTTGGTTTGACGGATCTACGAAAGCATGTGCCAGATCCTCAATCCTGTGTGCATCTACCCCCGTAGCCTTCTGCACATCGCCATTTGCAGGATCAAACGCTGAGAGGTAGTCAGATCCTTCCCCATCAGTAAGTTTTGATACTATTGCAGAAGGAGCCAAACCATCCCTTATTATTACGTAAGCTATACTTAGTGCCAACACCCCTTCACCCCCTGGTTTCACAGGAACCCAGTCATCGGCATTTGCAGCTGTCATTGAGAATCTAGAATCGACATGGACATGAGTCCCGCGAACTGATCCTCCTTGCCTAAACTCTCCATAGCCAGTTGAGTATCTCACTGGTGATTGCCAAGTAGAAAGGAAGTCTGCCCCAAAGGATAGAATGTATTTGGAATTAGCTATATCGAAGTCCGGAATCCTACTCTCTCCAAACACTGCTTGAACAGCATTCCCGAGATTGCCTTCTTCTACGGAACTGAAAGCCTTGTAAGTGGCCCCAGAACCCTTAGTGAATTCATCTATTAACAAGGCAAGATGCCCATTCAAAGGATCAGTTATCAAAGTGATATTTTCATTTTTTAAGTTTTCAGTCAGTATTAAGCGAGCTTCATCCCAAGATATATCACTAAACTCTCCAGACCGCTGGGACCTGTATTTTGGAGATGCTAGTCTATCAGGATGATAGAGAGCCTGTAATCCAGCCTCACTCCTAACACTATGCTTCCCTTGGTTAGTAGGATAATCCGGGTTACCTTCAATTTTCTTGGCACGGCCATCTACGACTCTTACAATCACGCCAGATCCGGCGTCTTGCCCACAAACGGTTGCGTACCAATTATCTCTGCCCAGTGCCAATTCCTCTGGCATCTCAACTGGACTTACTATCTGAAGCTCTTCGCTAGGTATATTACAGCCGTTGAAAACAACCGCTCCTAGTGCAGATGCTCCTGACCATTTTAAAAACTGTCTTCTGGTTAAACCCATCTATATAACACCTATTCTTAATAGTGACATGTAGTACAATCTGTAGGTGCATTGTTTGCCCTATGACAATCAACACAATCACCCATCTTAAGACTTCTAACTTGTTTAACTTCAGTCATTGTCCCAATTTCACCATGGCAAGTCGAACACACAGCAGAAGCCACCATGGCTTGCTCACCTGAAGGTAGTATGTTACCAGGTTGAGTAAAGTATCTCATATGTGCCTCATGTACGAAACGCACATGGTCAGGCAACCTATGAACTCTTTCCCATCTGATCGGTGTCTGACTGTCCCATGCTTCAAGCAGTTTCTTAACTTCTGGCAAGTCGCTCCCTACAGTTTTATGACAATAAACACAAAATTCTACTGGAGGGACACCAGCGTATGGACTTTCAGTAACTGCTCTATGACAGTATATGCAATCTAACCCTAACCCATTCATCTCTTTCCCTTCCAAATCCAGCTTCGGATTACCCTCAGAATCCGTCAATAGGCCAGTGCCTGCGTGTACAGTGTGAGGGAATGCAACTGGTTGTTCCGGAGAGCCCCCGAAACCGAATGCCTCAAAGGGAGTGCCCCACCATGCCTTTAGCACAAAGCCTAAGCCTACGGTGGTCACCAGTCCGCCGACGCCCAATGCTATCACCAGACCTAAGATGAATATGTATTTCTTTCTTAACAATTTAGAGAGACACCTCTTACATTATTTTGTATTCGTTTAATTATATCCAGAAACGATCCCAAACGTTCTCCAAGATTCCTGCTCCAGAGAAAAACTTGAACAAAGCAAATGCTACGCCGGCAAGTGACCCCATTGCGCCATAGTAAAAGAATCGTCTAAATCTATTCAGACTTTCTGGAATGTGTCCTGTGATAATCAGGGAAGGTATTATGGCATGGGCCATAAGGAAGTTGAAACCAAAACTTACTGAGAATAAAAGAAATAGCCAAAGGAACTTGAGCCATCCGCCAATTTCTCTCCAAGTGTCACCAGTAATGTACTGTGGATCCATGTTCACTCTCTAGTTATCTTAGTTTTTAGTATCAGTCAATTTCAGGAACAACCAAAAGATTCTATTAGATAGACTTACAAAATGTAAACCCTCTAATTGAGGGATTTATTCTTTAATACTCAAATACACTTTGCAATAAGTTTCACGTAGTGTACAATTCGTATGTAGCGTTAGTCAATAGATTTCCACTTGCTTTAGGAATAAAATAGTCAAGACTCCAAACTAAGTCAAAACTACGGAGGGACACAGTGGCAGAAATATCAGAGAATCGAACTACCCAGCTTACACGTAGGGACTTTATATCTAAATTCTCCCTTGGCATCGCTGCGGCAGCCACATTCGCCACTATTACAAACAAAATTACAAACAAATCTAGTGCGAATAGATCTGTAGATTTCGGACAATCAATATTCACACCCCGCCCAGGATCCAGATTGAAATTCTGGGGAAGATGGTTCGAAAAATTCAGACTTCGATAAGTTACAAATTCCGCATTAACTTAATTGCCTACACTTGAAACTGTTACCCCGTACTACTGGCAATTAAGTTTAAACTGATGCGTTGCCAAATTCCCTACATCTAATTGACGTGTATCTGGCTCACTGATATACTGCTGATTATTCTCAGTTGACGTTTGACATTGATCAGTTGACCGCTGGGTAGTATTTATCAGTTATCATATCCGCTCTGCGTTAAGCTAGCTGGAAATTGGATTCTAACGGTGAATTTGGAATAAAAGGAAATAACCTTGAAACTATTTGACCACGGTAAACGTACATCCAATCACAACCTACTAAAACTTACTTCTGTTCTGTTACTATGTTTGATTCTTACTGTGAATTGCGTTACCGACCAGGATGGTATAGATGCTGACCAGATTCTGGCGTCAATAGGCAATGCTGAAGGGGACATATTAGCCACAGTTGAAGGGAACATAATTGTTTACTCCTCAGATCTAGGTACCTTAAAAGCGGATCTTGAAGGAAAGTCCGACAGTGATACCGAACTAGATGTAGTACTTAAATATATTAAGTCCCGCGACCGTGTAGACTGCATAATAGAAAAGATTGACGAAGCAAATACTGAAAATATGTCTATCAGCTGCTCCGGTATGGTAGTAGTTGAGACTAAAGATATGCATGGTATAGAAGGGATGAGCAAGCTATTAAGTTCTATGCCAAACCAAGATAAGACTAGTGGTGACACTAGACATTTACTAATGGAGTATCTATACAGATGGTCAAATGCTAAGAAAATAACCAGAGTACAAGACAGTCTGGAACAAATGGAGCGATCTAGGAACATCCCGTTGTTCGGCAGCGTAGTAGAAAAGATACATAAATTCCCTATCCTTTATGAAGGTAAAGAACTTATTGCTGCAGATGAGACAGATGCTCTGCTGATGAGAATTAAACCCATGCCAGACGATGAACGACGCTTATTGGTAGAAAATCACCTAAGGGAAACTAACATACTAAACTAGTTGACTAGTATCCTACATCATCGTAGCCAGAAGTTGAGTGTGTGGAAATTGCCAAACACTCGATATTTCCACTAAATTCTCCCAAATTCCTTTTCGAAGTACTTCGAGCTTATCTGAATCATTGTAGGTCTACCATGTGGGCATGTATTTGGTTGATCACAACCTTCTAACGATGTTAATAGGTTTTCCATTTCTGTACGGTCCATAATATCTCCTGAACGTACTGCAGAATGACATGCTAGCGATTTTGTCAATTTCTCCTGCCATTCGAAATAATTACCACCGAATCCAATTTCCTCCAGTATTTCCATGAAGGCTTTACCGGGATCAAGATTATTAAGATGCACAGGAACTGATCTCAACACATATGAATTACCCCCAAAGTGATCTAGTGTGAAACCTGCTTTATCCCAATCCACACCATGTTCTAACAGGGAATCCATCAGGTGCGGTGGTATTTCAACTATAACTGGGTTAAGTAATCCTTGGACATGTACATCACCATTCAAAATAGCCTTGCAAATTTTCTCATACAAAACTCTTTCATGAGCAGCATGCTGGTCTACAAAGAATAAACCCTCAGGACCATCTGCAACGATATAGACTTTATGTGACTGACCAATAACCACCATAGATGAAACTGCAGCTTTAGGTGTATACCTTTTATCTTCAAAAACAGTATTTGAGAATATAGATATCGGTTGCTGTGGATTTGAAATAACAGTCCTTTTCCAAAAATTAGAGCCAGCATCTACTCGATCTAGGTATGGCGCAGACCCTATTATAGGCAACTGAGCAAATGCCAAAAGCGAATGGCGAACTGCCTTCTGCACTACAGAAAAAACCTCACGTTCTCTCAAGAAACGAACTTCCATTTTCGCGGGGTGAACGTTAATATCTATGTCTTGTGGTGAAATATCTATATTGATTACAGCTAACGGGTGCCTTCTTTCTTTGAGGAATCCGTGATACGCCTCTTCTACTGCAAAAGATAGAGATCTATTTTGAATAGTCCTATTATTGACCATTATATGTATATACGATCTATTAGACCTTGATATATCTGGTGGGCTTATTAAACCATGAACGATTATTTTATTGTCTGTTGTAAACTCAGGTATATCTTGCTCAATTTCTATGAATGACTTTGCCGTATTGTGCCCATATATATCAGAGCAGACACTCCTCAACCCCCCAGTCCCAGAGGTAGAGAAGGTTTTCTTTCCATCCATAATCAAAGTGAATCTGACAGATGGAAATGACATGGCTATCTGGCGTATAACAGATTGTATCTTGTTGCCTTCACTAGAAGGTGTGCTCAAGAATTTTAACCTTGCAGGCACTTTATGAAACAGATGTCTAACTGCTACTGATGTGCCTATCGGACTAGCGCTTGTTGAAGTCTTAACAATTTGCCCTTCTTCTACTTCTACAAATAACCCTGCAATATTGGCACTATCTCTGGTAAGTAAGTTCACTTGAGCTACTGCCGCAATACTTGGTAAAGCTTCTCCACGAAACCCAAGTGTCCTAACAGATTCCAAATCATCATCGTTTGATATTTTGCTAGTGGCAAACCTCCGGAAAGCCAATGCAGCCTCATTAGGTGGTATACCAACCCCATTGTCGACTACGCTTATTGAACCAATCCCGCCATCTACAACATCAATTGTTATAGAAGTCGATCCTGCGTCAATTGAGTTCTCAATTAACTCTTTTACTACAGAAGAAGGTCTTTCAACTACTTCACCTGCAGCGATTTTGGAAGCCATATGGGTGGATAAAACCTGAATCGGCATATTAAATTCCTCTATAAGTCAATTTACATCCAATACCTCAGGTGTAGTAAATTCCATCCCCCGATTAGCACTGATAGATGAAATTATCTGGTACACTTTCCACATATCTCTATCATCCAATTTTTCGTATACATATGGAGTTATCCTAATGCCACCGAAAGCTCGTGTTATATCCAAATAGTCATCTATGATTATGTCTGGCCTTGGGTTAACGCCGAATTCTTTCAACCTCCTCTCGTAATCGAAAAGTGGTTTATGAAAACAGTCTGTAACATACTCCTCCAAACCATGCCTCCGGACTTCAAGCCACCTTATCCCAACTCCGGACCATACATAAATTGTATGTCCATCTTCCTTTAGTTTCTTCAAGTTTTCAGTTACCCCAGGACGCAATCTACCGTCCCAGGTTATAAGAGTATAATCACAGTCAAAAAATATGTTCATATCAAAATCCATTCAATTATATTTACTACACCTTCTGTGAATCAAGTATACACAATCCCAATTACTCAGGAATTTTAGCCTTACTTTGGAGTTCATAGAGTATGTTGATCGCATCTATCGGTGTCATGTTCGCAATATCTAAATCTAACAACTTTTCTATGGCAGGATGTGGTATTGAGAAGAGTGGCTTCTGTTTAATTACTGAGGGCATTCCTTCTATTTCCAATTCCCCCAGTAAATCCCATGCCCTCTTTACAACTGAAGGTGGAAGACCAGCGAGGTGAGCAACATGAATGCCATAACTCTTATCAGCTCCACCAGGAATTATACGATGCAGAAACACTACCTCACCGTCATATTCCGAAACCGCAACACTATAATTCCTCATCCTTGGTAAAAGCTGGGATAACTTTGTGAGTTCATTATAATGAGTAGCGAATAATGTCTTACAACCTAGCCTTGGATCATTATGTATATACTCAGCGACTGACCTAGCAATAGCTAGTCCATCATATGTGCTAGTCCCCCTACCTATCTCATCCAATATTATCAGTGATCTTGGAGAAGCATGTCTGAGTATGGCCGATGTTTCAACCATTTCCACCATGAATGTAGATTGACCTGTAGATAAATCGTCTTGCAATCCAACTCTAGTAAATATCCTATCTACTAATCCTATGGAAGCTGCCTCCGCTGGCACGAAACTACCTATTTGTGCCATCAATACAATCAATGCCACCTGCCGTATATAAGTAGACTTGCCAGACATATTTGGTCCGGTCAGTACTATTAATTGAGACTCGTTATTACTCAGATCAGCGTCGTTGGGTACAAACGACCCTGCTTTTAATATCTTATCTAGGACTGGATGCCTTCCATTTGTAATCTTTATACTACCTGACTCGTCTAAAATTGGTTTAACATACGCATATTTTGATGCCACTTCAGCAAATGAGGAAAGAACATCTATATCTGCAATGAATACAGCGATGTCATTTATCTTATCTATAAAGCCAACCACCTCTGAGCATACGTATTTATACAAAGAGTTCTCCAACTGCTCTATAGCTCCCTGAGCATTCAGAAGTGTTTCTTCAAACTCTTTGAGTTGAGGTGTTATAAATCTTTCAGCATTTACAAGAGTTTGCCTTCTAATGTAATCATTAGGCACATATACAAGGTTGGCTTTACTAATTTCTATATAATATCCAAATATCCTGTTATAACCTACTTTGAGTGACTTAACTCCTGTCCTTTCGCGTTCTTCAGCTTCTATTAATGCTATATGATTCCTGCTACTTTTCCAAATATCTCGTATCTTATCTAGTTCAGATGAAAACCCAGTTTTTATTATTTGAGGCTGTGAACTATCATGGACATTAACATCTTCCAGTGAACTCTCTACAAGAGATATAACTTCCGTACAGAGATTTAGTTCTCTTGTAACGAATACTGAATAATTATCAGATTGTCGTAATATATCTTCAAGCCTAGACACTGCCACCAATCCATTCTTTAGGGATATCATTTCTCTAGGTATAGCAATGCTGCTTACTATTCTGTTCAATATGCGTTCCAAATCTGGAACGTCTTTCAGTGCTCCTCTAATATCTTCTCTCAATATTTGATCGTTACATAAAATATCCACTATACTTTGACGGCGCTTCAGGGCATCTATATCAAGTAGCGGTTGTCCTATCCAAACCCTCAGCAATCTGCCACCCATCGGGGTAGCTGTAAAATCCAAAGTACCTAATAAGGAATGGGATCTATTACCCCACCTTTCACTCTGGAATAATTCTAGATTGCGCCTAGTTTGAGCATCCAAAACCATATACGAGTTAGGAGAATAACTCCTTAGATCCGACAGGTACTGCAGAGACGCAAATTGAGTTTTCTCAATATAGTCCAATATTGCAGTCGCAGCCAATATAGCCAACGGTTTGCTATCAATACCAAAAGGTTCCAATGTAGCAACACCGAAATGTTGTTTTAATTTTCTACCTGCTTCTTCTGTCGAAATATCTGTTTGATTTTCTATAACAGTCACCATGGATCCAGGTGAAGAAAACGAATTGACACTATCTGCTCGCATTAGTAATTCGGTAGGTTTTACACGGTCCAATTCTAAACGAAGATCATCCATATTTATTTGAGTAACGAAGAACTCACCAGTGCTTATATCAACATATGAAAACCCTGCTTCATGACTCCCTACGATTACAGATGCTAGATAGTTATTGGAGCTCTGATCCAATAAATAAGATTCTAATACAGTCCCCGGTGTCACCACTCTAGTCACAGCTCTATCTACAAGTCCCTTGCCTGAGTTACTGTCTCCAAATTGTTCGCATATCGCTACCTTGTAACCAGCTTTTACTAAACGTGCTAAGTAGTTATCCAGAGAATGATATGGAATACCGGCTAAGGGAACCCTGTTCCCTTTGCCCAGCTCCCTCGACGTCAAAACTATATCCAATAATTCAGATGTTACCTCTGCATCTTCATCGAATGTCTCATAGAAATCGCCCATGCGAAACAAGAGAATAGCATCCATATAATGCTTCTTAATGTCTAAATATTGCCTACGAATTGGTGTTTGGAGATTCATATGAAAGTCCTGTTCACAAGAATAAATGTAGAAACACCATAATAAGAAACAGCTTAGCCGTAGAGGCTAAATTTCTATCAAACAAGAATGTTGAACACTCACCAGTAAATCTATATTGAGTCTAAGGCTATATTGTTATGCTTTTATCTTGCTAATCTTTACTGCACTAGCATCCAAAGTTGGCACCTTAGACATAGGTTCAGGTTCTTCACTCGAGTCCAGAGATGTTGCAAGGTCAGCAAACAGAAAGGTTGCAGAGGCGGTTCCAGTAAAGACTATGTCTGTTAGACTAGCCTTCGCCTTTATTGTTTTGTTTCTAGAAGTTATTTCTAGCCAGTCTCCGTCGGCTATACCCAAGCTTGCAGCATCAGATGGGTTTATTTCAAGTAGTTCTTCCCTCTTTACACTATTACGTTGCCCAGATACCTCTACAGTTAGTTCCCTCCGTGGGTCATGTAATATGCGACCCGGAAGGAACACAAAAGGATAGTCCGTATCAGTCATAACCGGTGCTTCTGGCGAACTCAAAGCCATAAATAAAGCCTGCCTGTTTTTAAATCCGGAGGTATACAATATCGGTGTTCCTAAATCATCTTTAGCCTTACATGGCCATTGCAAACCATTATTCTGGCCAGCAGAAGCAGGCAGTAACTGACTAGGTAGAGGGGATGCACCTATGACTATGGGAAGCTTACTAACACCAGATACTAGCCTACCATAAGATATACCAGAGTATTCCTCAACTAAGCTTGCAATTTCGTCCAATATTTCAGCTGGGCAATGGTACTCAAAGCCCTGGCCTTCCATGGCGTAGCCAATCTGCGCTAGTATCCACCAGTCTGGCATTGCCTGAGTATTCTGTGTCTCCAAGACTTTGGTAAGTGGTTGAACTCTACGCTCTAAATTTGTGTAGGTTCCTTCCTTTTCCGCAAATGTTACAGATGGCAATATTACGTCAGCAGATTCACTTAATGCAGAGAGGAAAGTGTCTTGAACAACTAAGAAGTCCAGCTTCTTTATCACTTCTTTTACATCCCCTACAGACCCGTTGTAGTAAGAAAGACTATCTCCTACTATAAGCATCGCCTTAATTTGTTCTTTCTCTACTGCACCAAATATATCTACTATCCCTAGACCCTGAGAAGTTGGTAAATCCACGCCCCATAATGTAGCTACATCGGATACTGACTGATCTCCTACGGATCTATATCCTGGCAGATAATCTGGCACACAACCCACATCCCATGACCCCTGATCGTTTGTACCCGGCCTAAGAGGATAGATGCCAGAGTTGGGTTTGCCCAAGTTCCCTGTTAACAATGATAAATTAGTTATAGCCTTTACTAATTCCTCACTATGGGTCGAAGGTATGGTATCAAGAGCATAGACTATGGATGCTGTATCACTCAGAGCGAACGACCTAGCTGCTTTCCTGATCTCTTCTTCAGTTACCCCAGTAATTATTCCTACTTTAACCAAATCGTATTGCCACAACGACTTTTTAAGTTCTTGCGTGTCATTACAATTTGAGTTTATAAATTCCTGATCCTCCATAACTTCATCTACTATTACACGAAGGATTCCTCCAACAACAACTGCATCTGTACCTGGTTTAGGTCTTAACCATTGAGTAGCATACCTAGTCAATTCTACTTCTCTTGAATCTATAACAATAAGTTTGGATCCATTCTTGGCAGCCCTTTTTATCGGAACTGACACGACGTTATGTTCCTCTGTAACGTTAGTGGAAACTGCAAGTATACAAGAAGAGTTTTCCAAGTCCCATATAGGGTTAGTAGCCCCATTGTAACCAAGGGCTTCTCTCAAGGTTCGTGTCATTTCTGGTTTTAGATTTGTACTGTGATCCACATTATTTGTTTTCATCACGGCTCTGGTGAATTTCTGCAGGAGATAATTCTCCTCGTTTGTGCCTCTATATGATCCTATGGATGCAAATTGATCCCCAACATAGTTATTAAGATTATGTACTATGTATGCTATTGCTTCTTCCCATGTAGCTTCTTCTAATAGATCCCCATGTCTTATTAGTGGGGTCTTTAATCGTTCTTTTCTGTTAACAAAGTCAAACCCGAATTTGCCTTTGAAACACGCCTGCCCATGATTAGCTTCGGCGTCAAGTTCAGGAATTGCACGAATCACTTTACCGCGTTTGTTAACCTCAAGTTTCAATTGGCAGCCCACTGGGCATAAGGAACAGGTAGTAGAGACACGATCAGTAGCCTTTTCCCATTTATATTCCCTCTCTACCAACGCGCCCACAGGGCATACATCTATACAAGAACCACAGAATTCACATCCAGATTCTAGTAGTGACGAGCCGTGTGATGGACCAATCAATGAGACTCCAGATCGCTCAGTGAATGTTATCGCACTATCCACTCTAAGTTCTTCACAAGCCCTGACACAACGTCCACAAACTATACAAAGGTTTAAATCCAAATCGAAGAATGGGTCTTTATTCTGTATTGGTAGGTTCCGATATTTGTATGTAAGAGGAGTGGTAAGCTCCATTCCTATGTACTGTGTTGTATCTTTGAGTTCACATCTTTCATTTTTGGGACATGATACACATCTGTCAGTTACTCCGACATGGCGCAAACATATATCCTGAGGGCCACATAACTCTATCCTATGACAAGTAAGACAGCCATGTGGATGTTCAGATACAACCAATTCCATAATACCTTTCCGTGCATCCTGTATCTTATCCGTCTTTGTCCACACCACCATACCTTCGGCAACGGGTGTAGTACATGATGCTGGCGTCCCCCTGGCATTCTCCACCTCTACCACACACATTCTACAAGCACCAAACGGCTTCATTCCAGGATAGTAGCATAGGTAAGGTATATATAATCCCGCATCCATAGCCGCCTGTATAATTGTCTTACCAGGTTCTGTCTTTACTTCGTTCCCATCAATCTGTAGGGTAAGCTCTCCAGCCATAACCCTCCTTATATTCTAAGCTCAAGTGGTTGAGCCGAGGTCCATCTAGATCTAGTTCTCTGTGGGGTTATAATAGGACCTAAACATTGACCTGTCCTACATTTCTTCTCTTCCATGTGCTCTGCAAATTCTTCTGGGAAGAATCTTAGTGCAGATTGGACTGGATTCCAGCCCAATTGCCCATGTCCACAAAGAGAAGTCCCAGCCATATTCTGACCGATATTCCGCATAAGTTCCATGTCGCCTGGTCTGCTTTCAAAGTTACAAATACGCTCTAATATCTCTATAATATTAGTCATACCTAACCGGCACGGAAAACACTTGCCACAAGATTCATACTGGCAAAATGCTATAAGTAAACGTGTCATGTCAACCGCACATGCCCTATCATCCGCCGCTATTATTCCACCCGAACCAAGTATTGCTCCGGCCTGAGCCATTGCCTCAAAATCCAAGGGTATGTCAATCTGGTCGGCACTCAACACACCTCCCAGTGGTCCTCCAGTCTGAAGGAATTTTAGACTATGTCCATCTGGTGAGCCACCTGCTATATCTTCTAGAATTTCCTTGAGAGTAATTCCCATTGGTACTTCTATCATGCCCGGACGAGTTATATTACCTGATAAACATAATATAGCAGTTCCCTTGCTCCTCTCTATTCCAATGCTTGAGAACCATTCCCCTCCTTTGGATATTATTTCCGGTACATAGGATAGGGTTTTTATGTTATTTATATTAGTTGGTAATCCCCAAACTCCAGATTGGGCTGGAAATGGAGGTCTGAAGCGCGGCATTGCTCTTTTCCCTTCTATAGATTCCATTAACGCTGTTTCTTCTCCAGCAACGTACGAGTCTCCAGTAAGGCTCACTTCCATGTGGAAACTGAATGAACTACCAAGTATATTATCTCCTAATAAACCTAGTTCATAACAATCATCAATCGCCTTTTGCGTCCTAGTGATGGGACCTTCGTGGCCATGCCTAATGAAAACCACACCATTACTAGCTCCGGTAGCGTAACCGGCAAGTATTGTACCTTCCACCAGTGTATGAGGATCACTTTCCAGAATACCTTTATCGTTATAAGCTCCTGGATCTCCTTCCTCACAGTTACACAATATATATTTTACCGGACCAGGAGATCCAACTAGAAAACTCCACTTCGTACCGGTTGAGAATGCAGCCCCACCTCTGCCTCTTAGGCCAGAATCCTGAACTTCTTTGACAACATCACCAGGCTCCATGCCGAATATAGCTTTATTAAGAGCTGAGTATCCACCTCTAGCTATGTATTGATATATATCAGTCGGATCTATCTCACCACAATTCCTCATAGCCACTCTGACTTGGTGTTTCCACATAGGCAAAGAATCTAGGGATGGTATTCCATTAACTGGTGTATTTCCTGAGTATGCAAGAGCCATATCTTGTGGCGGCTCGTTATTTACAAGGTATGATTCCACCAACTGAGCAACTTGATCAGGTGCCACATTCTTGAAAAATATCCTAGACTGACCTGGCTTAAGAATATCAACCAACGGCTCTGCGTAGCACAGGCCAATACACCCAACTGGACTTATATTCGCGGATATACCTCTTTTATCTAATTCACTTCGTAGTGATTCCAAGACGTCATCAGCCCCAGCGGCATCACCACATACTGCTGTTCCGACGCGTATCCACGGTATATCTCCAGACTCAAGCTCTTGATATTTTCGGTTCGATAGATTTAATAGTTCTGCAAAGCTAAGCATATATACTCATCGCATTTTTATTCGGAATTATTACTCCGTAGGTTACTAATCATATCAGATACCTTTTGAGCCAAGGCATCACCCTTAAGTCCTCCAAGCGCCTGTGAACCCAATATCTTACCGTCTACGTGTACTACAGGCCCCTGAGAACAGGCTCCCAAACACGTATTATACTTTAGTGACACTTTCTTATCAGGTGTGTCACCTTCCTCAGTCAGACCCAAAGCGTCTAGTGTATATTTAAGTATATCTCTTGAACCCAGAAGATGACATGTTGGTCCCCAACAAATCTCTACCACATGTTCACCCGGCGGAGTAAATCTGAAGTTAGTGTAAAATGATGCAACCCCCCAAACGTCATTAATAGTAGATTTAGTATGGATCGCTACTTGTTCTATTGCACGAGAAGGAATATATCCAAACTCATCCTCGACTGCTAACAGCGAAGACAATACGGTAACGGTCTTAGCATTCTTATTAACCAACGCGTTCGTTATTCTGTCTCGAATGTCATTTGAAGGTGCTGTCAACTCGCCTCCTACAATCGGAGAATTTCTGACCAAAGGAATGTTAGCATAAGAGAGTATATCGTTCAATATATTCCCTTATATGTTATGCAGTATTTTGAGTAAAATAACTAAACTTCGCTTAAGGAAATGAACATTCTTGTACAAGATAGGTCTTCATAACGATATGGAGAACATATTCTCTGGGATAAGAAATCATAACTCCACCAGTACCAGTGCTAGATCTCTATTTTCTTCTTATTGCTAGATATAATAGCTTCATTGGTGTCTTTGGGCTTTGTAGTACCCAATAGATACATCCGGAGACTTAAATCTACCTTGGATCAAATATCTGATAATCTCGACGGTAACCCATTGTTTAATGCCTCTATATGATCTGGTGTTATACCGCAGCATCCACCTACTATACTTGCACCGGCTAAAAGCCAGTCCCTGGCGTAATTAACATATTCTTTAACACTGCGCTCCACTACATGTTCATATTGTTGAACAGTGTCTTGGGAAGCTTCTATTGAATGCGCATAGGCACCTATGGGGAGAGAGGTGTGATTCCTAAGTATTTTCAATGCTGATTTAGTGTGTTTCACATCTGAGTGCATTATGCAGAAAGCAGATACTCCTTCTATATCCTGTACTGCTTCTACGCCGTCTTTTATACTCTCGTTGCCATGTTTACGCAATCCCAAATAGATTTGTCCATCCTCCGATTCTGTTACTGAGTAGCCAACCCAAATCGGGAGTCCAGTCTCTGATGCTGCTTGTGCCGCAGCTCTCGCATCCATTGTCCTTATAAGCATCTCCAATGCAAAGAAATCAACCCCAGCTTTCGCCAGTATTTGTGCTTGTTCACGGTAATTACCCAAAGCTTCTTCGTATGATGGTATGATGGTCGGATCGTTCATAGGAAAGAAAGTGGACATAGAGCCAGCTATCAAAATTTCTTTATCAGATTGTACGTTTTCCCTAGCTTCTTTAGCTAATGTCACAGAAATATTGTTGATTTCTACGGTCTTATCATCTAGGTTACCTCTTTTTAAACCACTCCTACTTGTCCAGAATGTGTTTGTTATTATAACTTCCGCTCCAGAACTAATATAATCTTCGTGTATCTGACGTATGACATCTGGATGGGTTAAATTCGCTCTTCCTGACCAAGTATCAGGGCACAATGGAACTTTTCTCCTAGGAATCTCAGTGCCCGTCCCTCCGTCAATTATTACAACTTCTCTGGCATTTAATCTAGAATTTAGTGCATTAAACTTCGCCATATTGGCTCCCATTTATATATACTTGTATATATTATTTATGTTAATTGCTAATTTGAGTAACTACTTCCTGCTTTTCCACCCTCCACACGAAACCTGTAGGTACGTTACGTAGTGATACACCGCAGTATATTTTCTTAGCTGAATAAGCGGCAATTACACTATCCGGAATCGGGCATATAGGTATAAAGGACAACTGAACAAACGAACCACCTTGTCTAAGTAATTTGAAACTTTTATCAAATATGATTTTACGTGTATCACGTGTAATTAAATTTAAAGGTATCCCAGATACCACATTATCATACTCCTTAATCCCTAATGTGCATGTCAGAGTATCTATATCTATGGCATCTGCGCATATGACTTCAGCTTTTGGAAAAGATTTTCTTAAGAAATTGGATAATTCTAATGATTTTTCCAGGAGCACTAATTTCTCTTCTGGAATACCCTTTCTTACCATTGACCTAGTGACATTACCTGTCCCTGCACCTAGTTCAAGAATAACTCCACTAGGATAAGGCTTAATGTGATCTATTATGAGTGAACTTAAGGCAACACTGCTGGGAAACAATGACCCAAGTTGAAGTGGGTGCCTGAGATAATTTTCCAGCCATATTTTATAACTCATATATATTATGTATATTGTATAAGCTTTGCGGCTATTTACTCTATTTCTAACTAACCCAAATAGTGTAGTAGAATAAATAAAGTATACCAGAGTTAAATTAGTCGAGTAACCTAATCATGTATTCCATGGTTTCTCTTCTTGAACTTGCTAGGAGAATAAAGACATGAACGTCACAGAAGCAATTGCGAAAATACTAAAATCTGAAGGAATAGAATGGGTCTCTTGTTTCCCAAGTAATCCATTGATTGAAGCAGTAGCTAAAGAAGGAATAAGACCTATTGCTTTTCGTCATGAGCGTGGAGCAGTTATGGCTGCTGATGGCTATAGCAGGATGAATGGCAGAAAGAAATTCGGGGTAGTTTTAATACAAGATCAAGCCGGTGCTGAAAATGCTATGGGTGCTATAAGTCAAGCATACGCAGATAATGTACCCATCCTAGTAATGCCACGTGGATCTAGTTTAGAGCGTATATCTGTTAGACCTTACTTTACCGCTGCCACTACGTATAGAGATATATCTAAACATGTAGAAACTATATCAAGGCCAGATATGGTTGGCGCAGTAATGAGGCGCGCATTCCACGCTCTGCGTAACGGTAGACCCGGTCCTGTCATAGTAGAGATGCCAAGCGATGTAGTTGAAAATGAAATTTACGAAAGTGACATAGGATACCATTCCCCCAAAATATCTATACAATTGCCTGACCCATCAGATATCAAGGATGCAGTGCAAGCACTGCTAAATGCAACAAACCCAGTCATATGGTCCGGCATGGGAGTGCTTTTGGCAGATGCAACTACAGAATTAAAGGAATTTGCAGAATTAACAGAGATTCCGGTTTATACATCTATGCCTGGAAAGTCGTCTATAGATGAACGCCATCCGCTAGCTCTTGGTGGTGGAAGTTCAGCTACTACTTTGGCAGCCCGTGAGTGGCTCAAGAAGTCTGATGTTCTATTCGCAGTAGGCTCCAGTATGACTAAAACTGGGTATGGACAAAGAATTCCTCCAGGTAAAACAATAATACATAATGTTGGCAGTTTAGAGGATATAAACAAAGATTTCGGGGTAGATATAGCTCTTCCTGGAGATACTAAAGCTACTCTGCAAAGCATGATAGAAGAGGTAAAACTCAGGACTGGCGAAACCGGACGCAAAGGTACGACTCAAGTTCCACAAGAAATCGAAAAACTCAAAAAGGAATGGCTCGAAACGTGGTTGCCAATTCTTAATGATGACACTGAACCAATTAACCCCTACAGAATAATATGGGAACTTAATCAAACCTTAGATTTGCAGAACAGCATAGTTACACATGATGCAGGATCACCTAGAGACATGATGGTGCCGTTTTTCACCGCAACCTCTCCTCACAGTTATATAGGATGGGGTAAATCCACTCATTTAGGTTATGGAATACCCCTCATGATTGGCGCAAAAATAGCAATGCCAAATAAGTTCTGCCTGAATTTCATGGGGGACGGTGCTTTCGGTATGTCTGGACTAGATATTGAGACTGCCGTAAGATCTGGGGCTGCCATAACAACCATAGTTCTTAATAACGGAGGTATGGCAACATACCCTGGCTTCTCCCCAATAGCCAGAGAGTTGTACAAAGTGTCACACATGTATGGTGACTACGCTAAAATTGCAGAAGGTATGGGCGCAACTGGGATAACAGTAATTAAACCCAAGGATATCTCCATAGCACTCAAAAAAGCTCAACAGTTAAATAGTGAAGGGAAAACAGTTTTGATAGATATCCACTCAAGGGCTGAAGACCGCAGATCGCCTGATGGATTTGATACAGTCACCGAATGGGCCAGATGGACCTGATCACCAAAGCCAAGCGGCACCTCTCACACCACTCGAATCCCCGTACTTAGCTTGGCGAACTTCTGTCGCACACTCTTTGCCAAAAACCCAGCTAGACAGCACAGGTCTAATATTGGAATAAAGCCGCTCAATATTCGACATACCACCGCCTAACACAATTATATCTGGGTCCAATGTATTAACTAAACCCGCCAATGCTTTCCCAAGCCTTTGTTCGTACCTTAATAGACATTGCTCAGCATTTGATTCGCCATTTGCAGCCAATTCAACAATTTCATAGGCTTCAAGCAAATGCCCTGTATGAAGCTCATAATCTTTCGCGAATCCCTGTCCAGATAGAAAAGTTTCCACACAGCCAGTTCGGCCGCAATAGCAAAGAACTTTTCCTGTATAACGTATATCCTCATCGCTTGGCCATGGAAGAGGGTTATGTCCCCACTCTCCGGCTACTCCATTTACACCTATATGTGCTTTACCATCGATTGCAATACCTCCTCCACAACCTGTACCTATAATCACAGCGAAAACTACTTTAAATCCTACTCCTGACCCATCGACCGCCTCAGAAACAGCAAGGCAATTTGCATCATTTGCTATCCGAACCGGCCTGGCTAGCATTCGTTCCAAATCCTGATCTAAAGTTGTCCTATTAAGCCATATAGAATTAGCATTCTTTACCGTATTAGTCACTGAAGATAAAGTGCCAGGTATACCTATACCTATAGAATCTGCCACACCAATACTATCTTCTACTTCACTAATCAGCTGTTTTATAGTACGCAGTGTCTCAGCATAGTTATCTTTTGGAGTTAAGACCCTCTCTCTATACAACTCATCACCTAAATCTGATAGAGCAATTATTTCTATTTTTGTACCACCCAGATCTACTCCAAGTCTCATATAATGCTCCCTCCAATGCTACTATAAATTGATGCCTTTAGATGAGTAATGGAATCACTTATTTGTCTATAGAATCAACTACGCCTTCAAACATTCCACAGCTAATTATGCTGTAAATTAATCTCAATTATTTCTATTAACTGGATAGATAACCAGTCCAGCACTTATAGACAAAATCGCGGCAAATATAATGGCATATTGCAGATCAATACCGCCCAATATTCCAGCAAGAACCGCACCAAGTGCAGCAAATCCCTCTGCAAACGATGAAATCACTCCCAGTACTGTGGATTCACGATGACCTATCTTTTCTAAGGCCATAGCAATTATTACTGAACGATTTGATAACATTAGAAGCCCAGCAATTATCAAGAGTGGGAGTATTGAAATATTACTTGATGCAAAAATTATAAGCCCTGTGCAAAACCCTCCAGCAATTAACCCTACCATAATGATGACTTTTCTACCGACCCTATCCGACAAATTTCCAACCAACGGTGCTGCTACTGCTCCGCCAATCAGGAATAAAGAAAATGCCAAGCCTGTCATACTTGAAGAAAATCCCTTAACCTCTTGGAAATACAGTGGCCCCATACCCATAAATGCCACTATAGCCATGTTATGTAGAAGAAACATAAATAATATAAGTAAAACCTCAGGCTTAATCACCGACCTCAACAAGCTTTGCCTATCTAGGTTATAATCCAATTCTTTAGTCGGGGCCATAACCATGGGTGCAAGTCTAAAAAAAATCAAACCCATTATTATGGATGGTATTGTACTAATCTGAAGTACCTGATCCCAATCCAAAATCATAAGTAGCATACCCACCATAAGAGGAGCTGCTACTTCAGCAACCGTGCCGCCCATCATATGTACTCCGAGAACGTAACCTTTCCTATTCGGCATCCATTGGGCCATTACCCCCATAGCAACAGGATGCCATGCAGCAGCAGCAGAACCGGCAAGTGTTAGGAAACTTAATACAATCCAATAATTGTTTGAAGTTGAAGCTATTAACTGGGCTACAGAAACCAACCAAAACGTACTGAGCAAGAAGATCCCTCTCCTTCTCATGTTATCTCCTAAGATTCCTGCTGGAAGATCCGTAATGCCAGCTGCCATCTGCCTTGCAGCAAAAAGTAGACCTATTTGGAATGGACTAAGGTCCATAGCCAGAGCCATAGCAGGTGCCAGTAGCCATAGGGCACCTCCTCCCCAATCAACCGCACCATGTCCTACAGGAAATGCTACTAGATATAGCCATTGCTGTTTCTTAAAGGAAAATTTAATTACACTACTCCGCCGTATTTAGAAATCTTATTTTCAGACTCGACTCTATCACCTCACACTTCTATTGTCATCATTTGTATATAAATATCATTCGTTAAGTGGCAAAGATATAATAAAGCTAATCAATGCCTGTAATTCTGCATTATCTATTTCGTGAGATATGTTGTGTATTAATCCAGTTTGAAAAACTTCTTCAAGATTGTTCGCACTTCCGTCATGAAAATACGGTGCCGTTAACCATATACCACGCAAAGACGGCGTGTCGAATGCTGTACTGCTACCGTGGAAATTCTTTTCTTTATTCTTATCACCTGTCCCTACATCATGTAATTTATGATCTGTATAGAAAGGCGGCATATGACATGTCTGGCAATTTAATCCATCAAAGACAGATTGCCCCAAAGCTATAACATCTTTCTCGCTGTTGTAAGGTGCATTTGGACTCACAAGAGATGCAAGATAGGCTGCTAAAGCATCAAGTTCTTCAGAAATTCCTACATGTGAATCTCCCAATGAGTCGTAAGCTAATTTTCCAGTCAAACCTTTACCAAATTGAATTTTCTGGATGGTTATTTCTACATCCTGAAGTTCATCAAAATCACCAGACCAATGCATAGGCATGGTCTGTGCTATGTCAAACAGGGCTGGTGTATTTCTAGGTCCATCTGGAAAACCAAGCCATGTACGACTATCCATCATTCCATCAAAGTGGCATGTAGCACACGAAATCCAATTATCATTTGTTAAACCAGGACTTGCGGCTGAATTGAATAGTTTTTTTCCTGTCAAAAGAGTAGAGCTCAATGGAATTTTAGTTATTGGTATTGTATTTGATACAATTAAAGTTCTGGTATCAATAACAGACAGCGTACCATCAAGGACATTGTTTACAAATATCCTTGATTCATCTGGCACTATCGCTATGCCTCTAGGGTTTGAGCCTACCATAAGGTTTGCCAATCCCCTATTTGTTCTGAGATCAATGACAGATACATTGTCACTACCAGCGTTAGTTACATACAAAATATGTGTAGAAGGAGATAACGCCGCTGAAAACGGCATATTCACAGGTTGATCCGCTGTATCCAATGTGATGCGTTTCTTCGTCAGTATTTGCAATTCATCGAGATCTAGTACATTTACTATCGGAAATACTGTGGTATCAAACAGAGGAGCCAGATTTGTAGTATTCGATCGTGTTTGTGGTATATAAGCTTTCTTTCCATCCTGATCTATAACTATAAATTGAGATAGGTTAGTTTCTAATCCAGTAGATGCCATTCCAATTATTGTATTCGTCGATACGTTAATAACTGTAATTTTCCCAGTAAACAAATGAGTTATAAGCAATTTTTCGGCATTCTGGCTTAAAGCTATTCCTGAGGGGAAAGGTTCAACTTGTATACGAGTCAACAATTCTCCTGTTAATAGATCTATCACACTAACAGAGCCAATGCCAAACTCGGTGATGAAACCAAGGATACCATTGGTAACCACTCCATATGGCATGTGACCTACCTCGTATTGAGCGATCTCTTTGTGCTGGTTAAGATCTATTACAGACAGAGTCGCTGAATCATAATTTGTTACTAGGGCCTTCTTAGCATCAGGTGTGATAGCTACTGTTATTGGATTATCACCTACGGATATCTCTGTAATGAACTCTAGGGTAATAGCATCTACAAGTGTTATAGAGTCACTATCAGGATTAACTGCTACCACAAGATTGCCATCCGGAGAAACAGCGATAGGTGAGGAAGAATGCGACTCGATTAGTAAAGTCTGTTCTGTAACTGAATTAACTGGTTCATTAGCATTTGATGGCGATGATATAGGTGCAGAAATCGTCGGTTCAATTGCATCAACTGCAACTATATCCACATTATTCTTACACCCTACTAAAATCCAAGTTAATATCAATGCGATAATCAGTATAGACTTGAGATACACAACCAAATAATCCTTACTGTTTTCTTAACTATTTACCTGAGACTGGAGGTTATTTCAGGCATTCTGTGGCATTTGAAGAAAATGGGTTTTCAGATCCATCCAATTTGTATCCCATACAAGCAGGCATTGCAATATCTTCAGATGATTGACTTTGACCTCTATCAAACCCGAAAATCCCCCATTTTTCATGGAAATCCTGGACTATTTGGTCAGTGAAAATCGCTGGTGTTTGTTGAGACTCTCTATTTGGTTGAACACTAAAGTGAATGTGTGGACCAGGGAAATTTCCATCCGGGGCTAGGTACATATAAGCTATGATTTGACCCTTATAAACCGATTGACCTTCTTCTACAAGGATAAACGGTTTATAAAAAGAGTTATCCCCAGGAGACATAGACGGTTCCATTGACATGCCAAATTTGACGGGTTCACCATCTTTTTGAGCGAAGACAATGTTCACACTATATTTGTGGTTACCCCCACCTACTGTCTCATAAGTCTCTATGCGTTCTATGTACCCATCGGAAACCGCATAAATAGCTGGGAAATCGGTAACAGACGTCCCGTACGGCCATTTGTAGTTGCTATTGTCCCAATTAACATGGGCTCCGTCGTCAGGGTCTTTTGTGCCTTGCCCTTTAAATGGGTGCCCTCCCACCACGTCTTTTAAATCCACTAAGAATTGATCCGTTTTATTAGTTTCAAAGGAAGAAAGTTCTGGCAATTCAGAAAGAGTAGTAGTAAAACTTGGGACAGTGGGCACTCTTGCTCCATGTGTAACTATTGTTCCTACCACCTCAGATGAAACACCATTTGCTTCCCCCACAGAGTGAAATGTAACTGTAATGGTATCAGCAATCCCTTCTTCGTAATCAAAGTTATTAGCGAGGTTATTCAGTGCTTGGGCATCCAAATTCCATGTTATCTTATTCCCTTGAACTGATACGTCTTCATCCACCAACACCACACCAGGCATTGTTACAATAACTGTAGCCTTATCTCCATTCCATCCGCTCGGTAATTCTGCCTGAAAGTTCGCATTCCTTACATTGGCAAACCATTCAGCAGGAGTCAGTTGGGATAAATCTGTTTCTATCAACAACGATTGAGTTCCTGGTCCTTTTACAGTGAACCTAAATGTTGATCCATCTGGAGACAATAGTCCACCGTTTGGATACGGTGCTTCTACTGGACCAGCACTGGTCATACCATCATGTGTTACTTTTAGATTAACGCTCCAAATACCCGATTGATCTAGTATAAAATCATCATCTGGTTGATAAAAATATCCAACAGTATTCGCACGGCCTTCAAAATCTCGAGCCGTACCATCTGGGGAAGTAACAGTGTATTCCACATAGCTAGGTAATGTTGGCATAATCGGACCTGCCATCTGGAAATAGTCTCCCATTTCTAGAACTGCTCCGGGTTGCACTCCAAGAGGAAGCATAAACATGTCTACTTGCCGTCCATGTACTGTAAATAGCGGTCCTCCATCAGGCCCACCGGCTGCTCCCTGGAAAGGAGGCATGAACCTCGCACCCATAGGATCATCATCCTGTGCCATAACCCACCCAGAGGCATATGCCGCATATACTCCTTGCTTTAACGTGTCATCTCGTATCGTGGAAGCTGCATACATAAACTTAAAATCACCCGGCAAATCTCCCTGACGACCATTACCAGACTGCATATGATAGGCATCATCAAATCTCCAGTATGTGCCACCAAGATCATCTCCAAGGATATGCTCCCTCACACGAATTCCTGGCCTCTGAACAGAGACATAGCTATAAGCCCAGAGATCTACGCTTTCATCTCTACTTACGGTGCCAGGCAGCACAGATGTTGAAAATGGCAATTGCCCAGCAATAATCAAATCCTCTTTGGCTATTCCATCGTGACCTTCGTCACTTATCTGTTCTTTTACTCTAGAGATAAGTGCGTTATTTTCATCGAGTATCTGGAGGCTCGTAAGGAGAACAACGGAATTTTTCAAGTGCCCACTATTTTGTCCCCACATGACATCTCCTGAGAAATATGGCATTTGAATATGATCGGCATTAGTACTTGTAAAATCTTCTACAAAGCCCCATACAGGAGGAATTTCAGTAAGTCTGTTCGGTCCTCGCCTCCCATGGAGAATCATCGGTCCATCTGCAGTAGCAACAGCACTTCCAAATGTTAAGCTACCTACCCAGAGGTTAGCATTATCATCGGCATAACGTGCCTCTACATCGACGCGATATTCCCCGTCTTTGTTAAATTTGAAATAATCCCCATCACCATCCCACCATCCATTTTGATTTGCATTGCCGGTGAAGATACTACTAGTAACTTCTCCATCGGCACCTATTAATTTTACTTCGTAATAAATGGCAGCTGGGACTCCTGGCATCACCCTCAACCCAACTGGCATACTATCTCCTATTTCAAACGGTGTTCCTGGTAAAAGACTAGTCTCAATATCCAAAACATTTGCAACTGTGACATCATAGGTGCCTGATATAGTATATGCTCGGCCATATATATCAGCGATCTCACCATCCAAACTAACTACATAACTCCCATCTGTAGGAAATTCATATTTAAATTGGTTATTGTCAGCCTGCAGTTGGGGTATTTCGCCAAGGTTACCTCCTCCTTCAGCAACAGTCCTATGCCAAGGAGTACGGGGGGACTTTATTGTATATCGTGCCAATGCAGTAGGTCCCATTGTATCTATTTCGCCATCTGGCCTGCGTACCGTAACAGTAAGACTACTATTTGAGAAATCTAATTCTATGGATGGTGCAGCTGAAGGTGCTCTATCCACAACTCCTAACATTGGAACATACGGTTCTAAGCTATATTCCCAAGGTATTCCATAATCATCTAAGCGTGAAATTACAGGTTGATGACGTACTCCGGCCCTATGGCTAAGATCGAAGAAACCTTGATCTTCTCTAGCGACAACTCCTCCACGAGACCCTTCACTCATTTCGTCAGCTAATATGGTGGCCGTAAGGCTCATGGCGTCTGGTTGCCCCACAATAAATGTCCCAATAGAAGCTTTCTGCAAGAATGATCTATGAAGGATATTCGGTGTCCCTTGTCTAGGCAACCCGTCTACTCCACTTAGCCCTGCTTTTATTTGAAATAACCCATCTCGCGAAGTTTCATTAACGGTTAATGTAGTAGAGAAATCACTTACCCAAAGGCCATCTTCAAATCTCCAGTCTAGTTGAGTGGTGCCAAGTGAATAATCTTGTGCCAACAAACCTTTACTCTCTATCGGCAAGTCAGTTGATGTAAACAGCGTTGTGGTAAAAACTCTGGCCCCCCCAACCTGTCGTCCATTGGCATTTATTAGTAGAGTTGCATCAAATCTCAACTCTGCAGAACTGGGTTCATTGGCTTTGTCTGTTCGTATTGCTATTTGGCCAGATATATCCACTTCTTGGCCAGGCGAAAACTCATCTCCACTTAGATCACCGCTTATAGTCCATGGTGCATCTTCGTCACTAGGAAGGCGCCCAGCTGAACTGAAAGAAATACCTGATCCAGAATCGTCTGTTGGTATGCGTAGAAAGACACCCGGCGGGAATATAGTTCGTAAGGTATTCGGCCCGTGAGTAGATCCCGGATCTTCAACATTGAATATTTGTTTGGTTGTGTCTTGTTTAATTAATATGTGAGTACCGGGTTGACCATCTATCTCAGCCTCGAATGTTCCATTCTCACTGGCTTCTGCCACAACAAAAGTGCCTAATTCCAAATTTGCTACCATAACATTTGCATTTGGAGGAACAGCATTTTTTGCTCCGGTTATACTAGCCATTCTAGAGCCAGCATTATAATCAAGATTAATTGCTCGTGTGTCCGGAGCAGAAAGGATTACAGCTGATTCTGACTGGGATAATACATCCCATTCTTCCTTAACTATTGAAGTATTCAATATCCTTGGACTACTTACATCTGCTGTTGTATCACTGTCTTGCTGTTGGAATTGATCTTTACTATCAGGTTCATCCTTCTTTGGTGATTGGGATACAACAGTATCTGAAGTAGTAACAGCAATGCCATCACTTTCTATCGCAACTCCCCATTCACAATCGCCATCGCACTTTATATTAATTGAGTAGCGTCCGGTATCACCAACATTAGTATCATATTTACCATTGTTTGATGAAGGACCATTGTATATCTGCCTAGCGGAGTCACCAGATTCAACCCAATATACGGTTATTGGTCCACCTGTGTAATCGATAAGTAGAATATCACCACTTTTAACATCAAATTGTGCTGTTTCTCCATTACCATTCCCCACAAATTCATAAATTGTTTTCATCTGGGGTACAGTTTCGTTTTGCTTTTGTTCTTCTACTTGTGATTTAGTCTGTTCAAGTTTAATAGTAGGTGATGTATCAGAAATGTTAGTTTTAACAGGAGTAGGTGAAGCTAATGATTCAGAAGCACTTGGAGTCGGAGATTGAGACTGAATAGCCTCAGTAGGAGATATAGGCTCAACAGCCCCACTTCCACAACCCACCAATACAAATAACATAAGAGCTTTTAGAATTAATTTGAGAGAATTCATACTTGCACTATCTTATTATATATATGTCATTGACTGCAATTAGTTTAGTGTATATAGGAAGAATACACTCCAAGGATAGAGTGGTCTCACCTTATGACTCAATTGTTGGTGGAGCTGAGGGGGCTCGAACTCCTGACCCTCTGCTTGCAAGTTATCGGTATCACTATTTCACGTAGTATCTACATGTAACATTCTGTAGCTAGAAATTGGGTGACCTGTAATATCTTAGTAGACGGCGTTGGTGTACTTGTTGGTGTAGGAAAATTTTACAGAGTAATTACTTATCCTTATTAAATAAGAAAGGGTTCTGGTTTTATCCAATGTTCCAATTCACTAATCTCTATTTGCTTACGTTGTTCTAATGTTACTCCCTGACCACCACGCACAACATTTAACAGAGTCTGGGCCACTTCCCAACCATTGCCTTCTCCTCCAACCACATCCTCTATTGGTAAACTAACGTCATTTATAACAAAACTCCTCTGTGATCTACCAATCATCGTTTTCTTACTGTTAATCGTTATCCCACTCCCCTTAGCCCTTAAAATAATCATACTTAGATTCTCATGTTTCGGACCATCCGGATCCGTGGTAACTAATGTAAACAGGTAATCTGGGGTGAGTTGAGAGGCTATATGACCTTTCTCACCATTTACTACATATTCATCGCCGTCCTTTATGGCAGTAGTCGCCTGCCATGCCAAATCAGATCCACTTAATGGTTCGCTTTGTATTTGACAAACAGTTATCTCTCCACGCAAAGTTGGAGTAAGCCACTTAGCCTTCTGTTCCTCTGTCCCACACACTCTCATAGCCACCAAAAATGGCATGTTCAATCCAAAAGGAGGCATCCTGTGGTCGTCTCATTTCTTCTTCTATAACAGCAGCAGCAGCAGGAAAGCCACCTCCGCCAAAATAAGTCGGCCATCTAGGAGCAAGCCAACCTCTGTCTCCAAAATCCCTTCGTATAGCCCTTATCCACTCTTCCATATCAGGAGTCAGATCCTCGTTCGGACTAGGTAGCACAGTATCACTAGGAACATTCTCCTCAATCCAACTTCGGACTGCTGCCTGCAATGCCTTTAGATCAATTATACTCATCTATACTCATCATTTTTAGACTCCTTTAATTGGAATCAATTCCATACAGTATATACTCGCTGATGTACTATTTATAAGTACTGTTAAGGTAATGTTATAAGTGTTTAATCTAAGAATAGGAACAATCCAAATAATTCTTTGCCTAGGATTTATTATTGATTACTTAAGCTCATTCTTAGCATCTACATTTATTTGCTTCATTTGAACCTGTTGAGTAAACAAACCCGTATATCTACCTAGAACAGTAGCAGCTCTTATTCGTGTTTGTGAAATGTTGTCAACAGTCGAACTGAATGCCGCGTCAATATGCAAAGCTCTATAACTAAGTGGCTATCTGGAATACTAGTAATCCCACAAGAACTGAAGCTACACCGAACGATTGTCTGGGAAGAAGTTTCTCTTGAAAGAAAATGAACCCACCGACTATGGGGATAATCGGATAGATCGAGAACCCAGCAGCGACCAAGGACACCGAGCCACCTCCTGCCCCCATGGCGTATGTTGCCAAACCAATGAACTGAAGAATCCCTACCATGGCCGCGACAAGAACAATGGTGAGAGAGGGTGACCACAACGGCATGCTTCTGGTTGCTATTTGAGCCGGTATAAGAATCACCAATCCGCAAAGGCGTATCAAGTAGAGTGGAAGGAACCAGCCCATCTCCTGAGCCATGACGCCTATCGAGAATATGAACAACCCAGCAATGGCCATCGTGAGGAGAGCGTACGAAACACCCTTTGCCAAGTGAGTTCTGCCCAGAGATGGGCCACCTACAGTCATCGAGGCGAGCACAATCCCGATGGTAGCAATTGCTATTCCCAAGGCTTGGACCGAACTTAGATCCTCTCCAAGAAATATTGCAGATAAGAAAATAACTAGAATAATATGTGTGGAAATAATGGGGATTACCAAAGCAATAGGGCCTACCTTAAGGCTTTTGTAAAATACTACCAACATACCGAGACAAAGAACGCTCAATCCACCGAGGATGGCAAAATGCGTGAGAGATATAGCATGCAACTCTGCACCTAGTGCTAAATACGGCGTGGCTATGACAACAACCCCGATATGAGACCATAGCATCAGTCGGATGATACCTATTCTTCTAGCAGCTACAACAGCTATGAGGTCAGCGACCCCAAAGACAACCCCCGCTATTAATCCCAAAGAGAAGCTTTCGAACAACACTTTGCGTTTCCTACTGTGCCTTTCTTATTTCAGATTCCGAGCATTCGCTTCATCAGAAAGAGTGGAGCCTCGGGTTTTCAAAAACCAAAACCCAAACGCTTGACAAAGTATGTGCATACATGTTCATACTTAACGAGAAATTTCAACTCTACGAAAGGACGAATCCCAAAGCATGGCCTAGGACACAAGAAGTACAACATAACCTTTACAACACCTTATTATTAAGACATGTATTGTACTTCCTACTTTATTCTACAGAATTGCCAGCTTGTGTCAAGGGATTAGAGAGGGTATTAGTTATGGCTGAATGGTCGTTCATCACAAACCACGGCAGTGTATTGGCTGTAATAGCTATGCATACGGACCAGACGGCTCGGCAGATAGGCGACGCTGCCGGGATAACGGAGCGGGCTGCCCATAAGATTATCAAGGACTTGGAGAATGAAGGGTACGTAAGCAAGTACCGGGATGGGAGGCGAAACTCATATCGGATCCATGCGAACGTTCCTTTGAAGGATGATATTAGCAATGCAACGGTAGGCGAACTCTTAGTGGCTCTCGGATGGAAGCGTGGCCGAAGACAGCCAAAAGGCACTGAAACGGATCAAGTAGTATAGTCCCTTGAGTTTCTCTCTTACTATCTGCTTGGTTTTACCATATCTGTAATCTGGGAGATATCGGGAATAGGTAGGGAAAATTAACTGAGTAATTCAGATTTATACCTATAACATTACTATCAAAGTCACACTGGATATATACTCTCATGTCATTCTGAGTGTGCAAGAAAATGTAGTAACAGACTTCAACTTAACCTACTAAATCAACTCACTTTGTAAATTGAGATGGCATATTTTAGGCCTGAAAAGTTGGTGGAGCTGAGGAGTCTTGAACTCCTGACCCCCTACTTGCAAATTAGGTGCTACGATATAAGTCCACGTAAGCCACTATTAAATCTACATGTTTAGTTAACCTATGTAAATCTATATCAATTGGCGTTGGGGTCCATATTGGTGTCCACTAACCGATGATATAATCAAGACACCAAATGCAGGGGTGGTGCTATGAAGAAAACTTTCTCTCTTATTGTTGTGGATTATTAGCAATTCTTCTTACTTGATGTAGCTATTCATGGAATTTCGAGAAGAGGAGTTAAAAGGATCTGAGGAAGTTTCTTAATAAATCACACTAGGAGATCGGATAAATTATGATCAAAGAAATAAATTTAATGAACAAGTCACTTGAATGGTTTGGTGTGTTAACTGCAATTGTTTATTCGGTGCTTGTCGCATCGAATACTGGCAATGAAGTACTTGGTTTTTCTTTACTTTTTATTTCTGCAATCGCTCTCGGTTTTTGGGCTTTTTTGTGCAAGCACTACGGAATTTTATTACTTCAGTTCTTTTATGCTACAGCAGGCATTGTAGGCGTGTTGAGATGGTTGTGAATGAAATTTGGTAAGACCACAATACTATGTTAGCTATTATAAAGAAGAGATCTCTCGTACTATTTTAGCCATTTTTGCGTAAGCTCTTGAACCTTCCAAGCAGGAGAACCTACCGTCCACTCTCGTGAAACCTGCACGGGAACAGAATGCATAATATGCGGTGCAGGGTCTTTATATGCTCCAATGTCAGTCGGATCCAGATCCGTATGAGATTCTATACCCACGGCACCCCATAGCAATGCAATTACCTCACCGTCGACGTTCAATATCGGAGAGCCACTGCTACCAATCATCCCTGGAACTGTAGTCTGCACAGTTGTCTTTGTACCAAGATAACCTTCTTTGTAAGAAGCATTTTGTTCCATCAATTTCTGTTGACTGTCCAAAGCTTCGTTAAATTCTACCTCTGTCTCATATTGTTCACGTAAAGGCGCAAAAATAATGGTCTCAGATTGTATGAAAATACCTGCTGTAAGAGCCCAATTACCCATCTGTCCAGGATGCCCAATGGCAAATAATGGATCACCATTTTGGAGTTTCTTAGAGTCACCCCAAGTCAAAGCAGGGACATCCAACGGAGCATCCGTTTGGAGAAGCGCCACATCCCAAACTTTATCATACCCTATCATCACAGCATTGAACTCTTCGCCAGCGAAGGTTTTTACAATTATACCAGAGACCACTCCACTCCGATAACCTGTTCCTTCCCCTGATATGACATGTTCGTTAGTTACTATCAGCTCATTTCCTATAACGAACCCGCTTCCCATTCCGCCACCCGATTGAACGACTACGATTGACGACCGCAGGTCTTCAGCCAAAGCCAATACCCTTTCCTTACTCTCCTCGATTGGGAAGCCAGACTCAGGAAAGCTATAATCGTATCGCAAACCCAAATTATCTATACGTTCAAGCTCCGATGACAACCTAGTAATCTCATTCTTGAGAAATTCTGTATGCGGATCTTTTATTTCCGAAAGACCGGAGGATTCCTGCTCAAACATGGCATTAAAATCGGCTTCTAACATAAGAATCTTCGAGGCATCCACGGTAGTAGGTTGCTCCTCAAGCTTTGAATTATTGAACTCTTCCATCAAATCAAAAATTATGGCTTGGAGCTCTGCGTTTTCCTGTATGGCCTGGGACAAAAGATCAGGGTTTGTCAAAGGAGTTTGGAATGGCTGCAGGGTTGGTTCAACCGTTACTTCAATTGCTTGTGTATTGATGACAGTCGCGATAGGATCTGTGTCGATTTGAGGCTGCAGATTAGATTTTTCTGTACAACCTACTACTAGCAATCCAGCAAATAACATCCATCCAAGCACCAATCTCGCCTTAATTTTAGCACCACAAATCTGTCGAAGGTGTCTAATCACTTTACACCGTCTTCCGACAGGAACTGCTGCACCAAAGAGGATGCATCTTGGGCTGAAACTCCTAGACCAGTTTCTCCCTTTAGGAAACGAAGGCTAGTATGCAATTGAAGCGGTAGATGTCTTTCGTCCTCTGTTGATGCCCCAAAAAGAACTCCCACGACTTCGCCATTCATGTTGAAGATTGGGGATCCACTGCACCCTTTCTGGCACGGAGCAGAGAAGTGTATTTCTGTATAAACCCCCGTGTCATCAATGTGGTTAATTAACCCAATGTGGGTTACCCAGCTACCCATCATTCCTGGATTGCCTATAGTAAAGATTGGATCTTCAACTCTTATACTGTCAGCATTGCCCCACTTGAGTGTAGGCAGTGACAAGGACTTTTCAAGCCGAAGCAAAGCTACATCTGCATCTGCATTATCCCCAACCAGTGAAGCTTTAATCGACTTTCCCTGAAAAGTAAGGAGATTGATCTGACCACCGCGAAGAGAGCCGTCCAATCCCCGAATATTATGCGAATTTGTGACTGCTAGGTCAGGTTCTATTAGAAACGCCGTAGCGATACCACCGCCCCAAGAACCTGAGGCAATTTCCGTATATTGTGAAAATATTAGTACTGAGTCCCGCAAACCAGAAGCAAGTTCCCTCACTTCCTCTATCCGCGAGACAGGGAACCCGCTGGCAGTTTTTTCTGATCCTATGTCAAATTCCTTAGCTTTACCAATGAGTAGGTCTGTCCGGGCAGATATCAAATCTTTAGCCAGCTGATTCTGCTCGTCTAGAGGTGACTGTCCTTCAGCAACTTGAGCATCAAGGCCTTCTACAAGTTTTTCGAACTCAGCCTGATCTATTTCTATGTATCCTGGCGGTGGATCTTGATTTTGGTTAGCAGTGTTCTCTGCTTCTCTGTATTCAAAATCCGCTTTCATGCGATCAATATCAGAGCGCAATAATTCATTTTCAAGAAGCACTTCTTGTAATGTACGCTCTTCCTGAGCGTACACAGTAAATACACTCATAATCAGCAGGGAAAAAACAACGGAGGTCGAGAGTATGCAGATTGCTAGCAAGTATATTCTCACAATATAACTCCCATAGAACGACCCTTAATTTATCTCTTAGTTACCTGTGTGATTTTATCATATTGATTGCACTTCTAATCTATTTCATGAAAATAGACCTCTCAACTTAGCGGAAGGTCTCTTTTTGTGCCTAGAAAGAGACCTCTCAAATTAACGAGAGGTCTTATTTTATGACTGAAAGTTTGGTGGAGCTGAGGAGTCTCGAACTCCTGACCCCCTGCTTGCAAAGCAGGTGCTCTCCCAACTGAGCTACAGCCCCACAATACATTACTGAATCCTTAACAACTAAATAGTGGAAGGAAGGAATTTAATATAAATAAAAACTACACAGTAGGTTTACTAATGGACCAAGCAATCCAATTATGGGAGCTCCCTCCGGTTTTGACACCGGGTC